>Ga0265292_1000425_pt1 | contig 61714 bp, 52 predicted proteins | sample Munlanlewell296A_FD_189080 | JGI IMG/M metagenome (GOLD analysis project Ga0265292, IMG submission 189080) | Leachate microbial communities from a municipal landfill in Southern Ontario, Canada - Leachate well 296A | ecosystem: Engineered > Solid waste > Landfill > Unclassified | place: Canada...
GGTTGTTCGATGTAGCCCGATTGGTCTTTATCGACGAATCGGCTGCCAAGACGAACATGACGCGGTTGTACGGTCGGGCCAAGGGCGGGCAACGTGTGGTGGACACGGCCCCGGCCGGACATTGGTGCACGACCACGATGATCTCCTCAGTACGGTCCGACGGATCGACGGCCTGCATGGTGGTGGATGGGGCCACCAACCAAGAGGTGTTTCGAGCGTATGTCGAGCAGATTCTCTTGCCGACCCTGCGGACGGGGGACATCGTGATCCTGGACAATCTGTCCGCTCATAAGGATGCGCAGTCCATCGCCAGGATCGAGGCAATAGGGGCGATGGTTCTATTCCTTCCCCCGTACTCGCCGGACTTCAACCCAATCGAAAAAATGTGGAGCAAGATCAAGGCCATCCTCCGCCGGATCAAAGCCCGTAGCCGTGAGGCCTTAATCCAAGCCATTGCGGTTGCCTTGGATGCGGTCACCGCTCAGGATGCCCAAGGATGGTTCAAATCGTGTGGATATGTGTACGATAAATGCTGAAATGCTCTAATGCGCTCGGAGGTAAATATTCGATGTATGTTTATATGGGTTATTCCTCGCATTTGGACATCCAACGCCGTTATTAAGGTGGTGAATATTTATCTCCGAGCGCATTAATTAGTTCCTGTTGCGGAAAGGTAAAAACCGAAAATGTCATACCCGCGAAAGCGGGTATCCAGACCCAAAAACTGGATTCCCGCTTTCGCGGGAATGACAAAAGTCTGTTTCCGCAACAGGAACTAATTAATCCATTTTGGTATAACCCGCTCCCTTACGGTCGCGGCTGGTCTCGCCCAAAATCTTGCCGCACCCTCGTTTATTCTTCCAAGAGTTCTTCCGCTGTCAGGTGGTCGGTAAAAAGAGCGGTGATCATTTTTTCTTTCTTTGTCAGGCAGGCCTTTAAGGCGGGGAGTCTTCGTTTGTCGCTTCCACATATAACAATCACTGTTCCTCCCCGCGAGGCGATCTTGTGCAAACCATCCAGACCCAGGCCGATGGGTTTTAATGCCCCGTTTCCGTGGTGGCTGGATTGTGGTTCGTTTCCCGTTCCGTCGAAGAACCAGTTGGCGATTTCACCCACCGCGCCTCGGGATCGCATCATCATGACCTCATCGGCCGTCAGAAGCTGCTGCTTGACAATCGTCATTTCACTGTACCGTTTTTGATTATCGTCGACGAAACCGATTCCCGTGATGGCCACATCCGACCGACTCAGCAATTCCAGGGAACTTTTCACCGGCTCAAGCTGTTCGACCACCCTCGCCTGATTCGGGTCGCGAATAATCGCCGGTGAAGGCAAATGCCTCGGAATAGCGTCATATTTCCTGGCCAGTTCCAGGGCAAGTTGATACGCCTCACGCTCTGCCACCTGGATACGATTGCCCGTCCCCATAATTCCCACCATCGGCAAAATGTATCGCTGTTGCTTATGGACCTGTGAGGATGAAAATCGCTGAGCCGGCTGAAGGTCCAACACATGGCTGACGAATAACCGCATCACATAACCCCAATTGATGCAAACGACTTTGGGGCAGGAAGGTCCTTCCATAAGCGAATTAAAATAAATCGCCGCCGACTGCGAAATCCTGTCCAAAACAATATTCTGTAAATGCCGGTCCTGGCCCAGATAGGCGTCGGAATATCCTTCGATCACTTCCACATGCTTGAGATTAAATTTGGCCGTTAGATGGGTTTCCAAATGCCGGTTATCAAGTGCCGCTCCTCCGGGCCTAATAATGGCGACCGGAGGTTTGATCACAATCCCCAATTCTTCTGCCCTGGCCAGGGCCTTTCGGATTTGTGTGCGATTGTCCTGCTCAAAACCAAAATAAGCGGCAATTTCGCGCTCAGAGTAATTCTGCTTGTATTTGAGCGTCGCTATTTCAAATAGACAACCTGGGTCTTCAAGATCAAAGGGACGTCGTGATTTTAAAGCCATTTCTAACCTGTGTTGAAAAGCTGTTAATAGTTCTTCCTTATGGAAGCCTTCCACACGTCTATTTTATCAAATATGTCGCCAAAGGCCAGATTATCTTGAAAAAAACGTAATAGAGGATCGTTACCGCCCTTAAATTAAAGACTTACGATGGTTTTGATATGAAATTTTTATGGTTACGGCTTGATGTTATGATACATTTAAAAGGCAATTGCGATGGTCCGCTCCGGTATGGAGATAGGAATTGTGGAAAAAACGTTATTATCTTTCGAAAACGTAAGCTGGATTACCTATCTGATAAATCTCGCCTCGCCCATATTCGGAATGATCGGCGGACCACTTTCGAGCAGTCGCTTCCCTGCCGGCCAATAGACAAAGAATGCCCGTCCGACCATCTGGTCGGCAGGAACTGTTCCTAATTGATAATGGCCTTGCTCGTAAAGGCTTAAAAGATGCGGCCCCACTTCATACCAAAGCCTGGAGTCCAGACTTTCCGGGCTGTTATCGCCGCAGACGAAATAGTCATTTTTTCCCAAGTAGATTGGATTCCCCATCACTCCATGTCCAAGCTGTCCGACCAGCGGACTGCTAACTCCGGGTGGCGTTTGAATTCGAACCGGCCGATAGTACATATCGCGCAGCAAAACCACGTGCCAGAGTTGCCCGTCAAAATCTTTACCTCGGATTTGGACGATCGGAGAAATTTTCTCCTCCGGCTGTTGGCGAAGCCGATCAATAGGCGGATAGTATTGCTGGTCCGTCGTTTCCAGAATAACCTGGTTTTCGATTTTCAGGCGGACCCGGTAATCGACGTTTTCAAAGCTGATAATCTGGGGTTTCATCGGGTCGATGGAAGAAATTTTAGCCTCCGACAACAGTTCCGAAGGAGCTTTACCGATTTTAAAGTCGGCTTGGGTGGTTCGGAACAACTGTGCCTTTCCGCCGGTATCGATCATGGCGATAAAGACGTCATCCCGTTTGCTCAGAATCAACTCGATCTGGCCCGGAGGGGAACTTTTCTTGAGGTTCAGCATAAACTCCATTTTAATGTCCGAGACGACAAACTGCCTGCCGTACTGACTATCCGGATCGTCGTAACCGTAAAAATCCTGGATCGGATAGTTAAACATAATCGTCCCGGATTGATTTTTTTTAGAGCCATGAAAAATCAGAACTCGCGACGAAGTATCCCAAAGTTGCTTGCTGGATTGATCCAGGGATATCCATTCGGGCAGGTTATCCACACGGCCGTGGCGGTTGGGAAAATAATCGTTGTTGTAAACCAGGAACCACAAGGATTCTTCGGCGACGGCGGTCTTGCGGACGATTTTATCGTTGGCATAAATATCCCCGTCGATAATTTCGATTTTTTCTCCCGGCAGGCCGATCAGACGCTTGATAAAGTTTATATCCGGGTCGGAAGGATTCTTAAAAACCACCACGTCCCATCGTTTCGGTCCCAATCTATCCTTGAACGATTTGGAAATATCCCCCAACTCATACCCCATCTTCATCACCAGGATTCGGTCTCCCCCGTCAATCAGGGTCCGACTGCCCTGCAAATGCTTTTGCGGGGAACCGATCCATCGGCAGTTCGGGCACACGGTGATGCGCGGAATACTTTGCTGAATTTCGTAGGCATATTCGTATCCGCAATCGGCGCAAGTCATAACCCGGTGCGCCCCATACAGTGTGGGGGCCATCGAGCCGGTGGGAATGCGGTAGGCTTCGACAATGAACGCCCGGAACGAAAACGCCAGAATAAACGCGATCACAATCGATTCGAGCGTCTCCTTCGTAGATCGGCCCACGTGGGACCAGGATACCGGCTCGGATGTTTTTACATTGGCTTGCGTTTTTTTAGTCATTCGATCCGCTGTCTCCCTGATCGAGAATGGCAATGAACGCTTCCTGAGGGATTTGCACGTTGCCGACCTGCTTCATGCGTTTTTTGCCTTCCTTCTGTTTTTCCAGCAGTTTCCGTTTGCGGCTGATGTCCCCGCCGTAACATTTGGCCGTCACATTTTTTCGCATCGCCGAAATCGTTTCCCGGGCGATGACGCGAGATCCGATTGCCGCCTGAAGGGCACATTCGAACATCTGGCGTGGAATTTCCTGCCGCAACCGCGTCAGAACTCGCCGTCCGCGAATGTCCGCCACCGACCGGTGCAGAATAATCGAAAGCGCGTCCACTCTTTTGCCGGCCACCAGAATATCCAGTTTCACCAGGTCCGCCGGTTCGTATCCCGACAGTTCGTAATCCAGCGTTCCGTATCCACGAGTCACTGTCTTGAGCTTATCATAAAAGTCATAGATGATTTCCGCCAGTGGAAAGTGATATTTCAGCATCACTCGTGTGGGCGAAAGATATTCGCTGTGTTTGAAGATTCCCCGGCGCTTTTCCGCCAGTTTCATCACACCACCCACGCCGTCGGCGGGAACGATAATGCTGGTTTCCACCATCGGTTCGCGGATTTCGAGGATCGCCGATGGGTCCGGCATTTTGGCGGGAGAATTAATCCGCAGCACCGCCCCGTCGCTTTGCAGGACTTCGTAGCTGACAGTCGGGGCCGTCTGAACCACCGTAATTCCCGCTTCGCGCTCCAATCGCTCCTGAATAATATCCAAATGTAAAAGCCCCAAAAACCCGCATCGAAAACCCAAACCCAAAGCCTCGCTGTTTTCCGGAAAAAAAGTAAACGACGCGTCGTTCAACTGCAATTTTTCCAACGCCTGCTTTAAATGCAAATATTCCGTATCCGATCCCGGATAAAAATCGCAAAACACCATCTGTTGAGGCGGTTTATAACCCGGCAGACCCTCCGGGGCAGGATGGAGCGCCTGTGTAATCGTATCCCCGACCCGCACATCCGACAGTTCCTTGATATTCGCGATGCAATAACCCACCTGGCCTGCCTGGAGCTTATCCTGCGGTGTCATCTCCGGTCGAAGCTGGCCCAGCTCGATCACCTGGTAAGTTCTGCCAAAACTCATCAGCAAAATTTTGTCGCCCTTGCGGATCGTTCCATTAAAAACCCGGATATACGTTACCACGCCCCGATAATCGTCATAAATCGAATCGAAAATAAGAGCCTGCAAGGGAGCGTCGGGATCCCCCTTGGGCGAGGGAAGTCTCGTCACGATCGCTTCCAGCAATTCGTCGATTCCGACTCCGGACTTGGCCGAAATATTGAGCGCATCCTCCGCCGGCATTCCTAAAATGTGCTCGATTTCTTCCGCTATCACGTCAGGCTGAGCCGCCGGCAGGTCGATTTTGTTAATCACAGGAACGATTTCCAATCCGCTCGCCGTGGCCAGATACGCGTTCGCCACCGTTTGCGCCTGCACCCCCTGAGTAGCGTCCACGATCAACAGCGCCCCTTCGCAGCTCGCCAGCGCCCGTGAAACTTCATAATGAAAGTCCACATGCCCCGGCGTATCGATCATGTTCAGCTCATACGCTTCACCTTGATATTCATAAAAAAGGGTAATCGCGCTAGCCTTGATCGTAATTCCGCGTTCCCGCTCCAAATCCATCGTGTCCAGTATCTGTTCCCGCATCTGCCGCGACGAGACCGCCCCCGTCGTCTGGATCAACCGATCCGCCAGCGTGCTCTTCCCATGATCGATATGGGCAATAATTGAGAAATTTCTTCTATTCTTGATTTCCATAACTTTAGTGATACCCAAAATATAATAAACCGGTTATTATATACGTTCTTACCCATGATGAGAAATGAATTTCAGATTTCGACGACATAAAAGAGGCACGACCGTGAGGGAGTGTTCTTTTTTTTGTAGGAGACGCATTGCATGCGTCTCCATATTTACCTTTATCTTTCTCACACGATTTTTCCGAAATAAGAATCATGAGCATGACAAACGCATTTCGCGGGGATCGTTTGACACGGTTGCTTTTTTTTCTCGGTTTCAGCGGCCTGGTGGGTTGGCTGGGCAGTACGTGGTTTCTTTTCCACCTTTCAAAATGGATGGACCCTGGTATTCCCTTCGACATGACCAGGACATTGGATTTGCCACCGGCAGTTATGCTTTTTGGAAAGTGCCTGCTGCGGACTTCTTTCTTTTTGTTCTTTGTCGTGCTGGGATTTTTCTGGGGCCTGCCTCGCCTCAAAATCGGCCATGAGAAAAAAATCCTGGCTCCGCTGGTCGTGGCCATCCTGCTGTCCCCGGTTTATGTGGTGTCGGGAACCCTGCTGGCTCTTTCGACACCCGCCTGGAACGACCCTGCTAAAGCATCCAACAAAATCGTTCAATCCATTGATCGCAAGTCCGAAGCTTTCTTGACGAGCCTCGACCGTTAGGAAGCGGGTTCCCAAAATAATTACCCGCTCCCTCACGGTCGCGGCTCGTATATAGTTCGCACCACACGAACATTCTGGCACACCCATTCTGATGGAAAAATCAAAAAAAGGTTGTAACCTTATGATTTTACTTGACATACTAAGATTCTTGAGGAATAATATACTAGTGCAGAGAATGATGGCGGTTTGATTTCAGGCCCACGAAAGAACTGGCGTTAATGATTTTTTTTATCCGTTTTTTTTGAGGATCAAAAAATGAATATTAGGCGTTCCCTGACTACAATTTCCTGCTTATCCTGTTTTTTGGCAATATCCCTCTGGCAAGGCGGTTGTGGATCTGGGGGAGGGTCGCTCGTTCCCAGCGCCGTATTTACCAACGAAGATCCCAGTCTTCCTTCTATTTTCCTAACCAACCTTAGTTCCGCGGGCGACCCGGCCCTTGTGGGCATCGGGAACAGCTTTAGGATCACGTGGAGCACCGAGAATCCCCCCCCGAATGCCGTTGTTAAATTAACCCTGAGCCAAACCAACACGATAGACAATACTAGCATTGAAATCTCCCCCACGGTCGGCGTTGACGCCTCGGCAAACGGATTTGATTTCGCGCCCACCCGCGGATTGGGTCAAACCGGTATCGATTATTTCCTGATTGCCCAGCTGCGATCCGGTAGCTCGGTATTTGATACGAAAGTCTCGGTACAGAAGATACGTATCGGCGACGGCGGGGTCGTTATAACGTATCCGACGAGTAACATCACTCTGGCCAGCGGCTTGCCGTTGGATATGACGTGGGATGTTACCAACAATATCTGTGAGGACCTGAAGAGTAAAATCAAGATTATCAGATTGTATGCGGATACGACCCCGACCTATCGAAGCCAGGCCATCGAACTAACCGAAATCTACGGCGTTGACGCCTGTTTGAAGACCTTCGAAATCAACACGGGGGAATTTACTAAAAATACGCCTTATTATGTCATCGCTCGCCTTTTCATCGATGGGGTTGAGCATTCCCGAACCGCCTCGAGCGGAACGTTTACGACCACCGCATCCATGATGGCGACAGCTCCTCTGGTGGATGTTCAAACGAACTTGCAATCCATCCCGGTTTCCTGGCAAGTTATCGGGCGCGATTCGGCGGGTTTGAAGGTCGAAATTCTCGCCCAGTTACCCAATGTTACCAATGACCCGGATCGAGTCATTTCAGATATAATACCGGCGGAACAGGGAACGGGAATTGCGGATGGCCACCTGCTTCCGTTTGGAACTTATGACATCGTCGTTCGGTTATTTGAAATCGACGACCAAGGCAACAAGATAATCCTGGACACCGCCACGGCTCCTGGAAAGATACTTTTGTCGGGTGGGTCTCTAAGGGGAAATTATGATCTGTCGGATATGTCGGCGGTGGCCACCCGGAATTATTCTCCGGTTGAGGGGGTAGTTTTTGAAGGGTACAATATCCAGGATCAAGCGGGGTTTGAAGTGGCAGGGGTGGGTGATATCAATGGAGACAATCTTTCTGATTTCCTGATCTTCTGCCGCTACGGACAGGAGTATACCGCCGGAAACGCAGGATCGGCCTACCTAATTTACGGTAAAACATCGTTTGCCTCCGTCATCGGCCTAAACAACGTGGCCACCCCGACCGTGGCAAATCGCCTGGTAGATGGAACCATTATTATGTTCCCCATGGAAAACCTAGCCGAGCAGCCTGCGCTGGGTCAAATCCTGGGGTCCTATACCGCCATCGGGTTACCGGATGTCTCCGGCGATGGAAATGGCGATTTATTTATCGGATGTCCCGATGCAGCACCTCTGACGTTCCATTATGCAAACCAGACAACCTCATCTGTCAGTATTGTAGACTACTATGGCATGACGCGTAGCATAGGGGCAGGCGGTGGTGGTTATGAGCCAGCCCACGTCCCTGTTCAATTTCAAGTAACATTACCTTGGTATAGCAGTACCATCGTTCCCATCTTGTACTATGGCGCAACGCAGGATAATCGTCATTATTTGCCTGGAGATATGATTAATATAACTTTCAAGGAGGATGCGGTCGGGGTTTACTCAGAGCTAACGGTCGACCATGACCGACGAAAACGAGGGGCAACTTATTTATTAACCAGTCAACGATTGTCTGCTTATTTCAATGGAATCTACGATCTTAATAAAGTAGGAAGCCCCGTGGAGGATCTTGATAACACCACCGATACGCCAACTGCGACCATGGGTGGTGGGTATTTCATTTCGTACTTTACCGGCAAACCCGGTCGAAGCCAGATGATGACATGGGAATCCTCCGATGGCATCGGAGGATTTGGTAGCTGTATCTCCGTAGCGGGAGATATCGACGCGGACAATAGCCCGGAATTATTGGTGTCGATCCCCAATTCTTATGCCACGGATTTGGCTAATCCTAATTCTGCCACGCGTATTCAGGCCGGAATGGTGAAATTGCTTGGATCTGAATTCCGGCAAACCAGTAATCTTATGGGGGTAGGTACCATTTCCTGGTTATGGCCGGAATGGTTGTATGCTTTTCATATGAACGGCAGTCCTAGTGGGACCGATGGTGTCAGTTCTCGATTTGACATCATCGGAAGTACAGACTATTCCACGTTGACCGGAGCAGCGGGACTGGGTCGGTATGACAGTTTGACCAACTACAAGTCTTACACCACGGGCGATTTTAACGGAGACAGCGTTCCCGATATTGTCGTCGGAAGTCCGGGAGAATATGGCGGGAGCGGATCGATCTATGTCATTCCCATTCGACCCATATCCGCACGTCGCGTTCCGGTAATCGATCTGGCCGATTTCAACAAAGCCCAGCCTCCAGGACCGGACACATCCCTTGAAGTGCCGATATTGGGCGTAAAATTAATTGGAACCGATCCCAGTATGAGCCTGGGGAAGATCGTCAAGCCCGTAGGCGATTTTAACGGTGATGGTTTGGCCGATATCATGTATGCCATGCCGAATTATAACAACGGAACAGGCCGAGTGATTATCATGTTCGGTCGAAAAAATCTTCTGGGTGATTTCACGGTGGACCAGTTAGACAGCCATGTGGGAACCCAGTTACCTGCCCTGATCTTTGATGGCCAAGCGGCGGGAGATCATTTTGGCCAGAGGATTGTCGCGGTTTACGATGTCAATGGCGATGGCGTGGATGATATTCTGATCGCGGCGCCGGATGCGGGTGCGGCTGGAAAAGCCGGCTGTGGAAAAATCTATTTGATCTACGGAAAAATGGGCATTATCAAAACGTATACTGTCGGGAATGATAAATATACTTATGTCGATTATGACGGAAACGGCATAGCGGATGATTACTGGCCAGCCGGCGATTTGGGAAATACCTTACCGGGCGCGATCTTTATCGGAGAGACGGCGGGTAGTCATCTTCAGGCGATTTCTCCGGTCGGCGATGTCAATGGTGATGGAGTCGGTGATTTGATCCTCGGTTCGCCATCGACGGACGTAAGTACATGGCAGCATGAAGCTGGCAAGGCCTATTTGATCTTTGGTAGAAGATAATTTACAAACATTGGAGGAATTCTTATGTTTCGTTTGAATAAATTTGGAACCTTTTGGGCGACTATGACCTTGATTGTAGCTTTAGCGGGTCTGAATCGCGATGGTTTTGCTGTTTTCCCTGATAACTATACCACCGCGCTGCAACCTATAGGAACCTCCAAAATCCTTGTCCTTTTAATAGAGTTTAAGAATTATCCCCATGATACTACGGAGGCGGGCGATCCAGATATTATTTCCGCATCCTTTTTTGGCGATGGAACTTCAGCCGATTATCCTTATGAAAGCCTGAGAAACTATTATGAGCGATCCTCTGGCGGGCGATTGAACCTTATAGGGAAGACAACCACATGGCACACGACACTGAAGGATCAAGTGGATTACGTGACTGACCCGACCACTACTGGTATCAAAGAGGTGATTAAAGAAGCTCTGGATAACTTTACATATACGGATAACGTCACTCCCGTCCCGGCGCTGGATGTGGCTCCGTATGACAATGATGGAGATGGGACGCTTGATTATTTGATCGTTTTGTACACGGGTCCGACCGACACGTGGGGTCGATGGACGGATTCCACGGGGGCGATATTCGCCGGCGATAACTATACGGTCTCTGGATTGAAGGTGGGAGCTTTCTCGTGGATATGGGCGCAAGACAACAGTTCCGATTTTAAAGTACCGCAGATCGCCATCCATGAAACCGGACACGCCCTTGGACTTCCGAATTATGATGTTGGGGGATTGGATATGATGGATTCCAATAAGGGGGATCATAACTGTTTCAGCAAGTTCGTTCTGGGTTGGGTTACTCCAACCGTCGTTGACAATGCCGCCAATGGCGCCTACGGAGTATACGCCTGGTCCTGGTCCCCCGTAATGATTATGCCCGGGGCTGACCCCAATAACCCTTTTGCTGAATATTTCATGGTTGAAAACAGGCCAAACGGAAATGGTAATGATGTGGATGTCCCCGGCGGCGGGCTGATAATCTGGCATGTGGACGCGACACTGAATGACAGTACAAGTGATTTCAAAGGTGACAATCCGCTTTTAAGTCCGATGCATGCCGACGGCGCAACCGGTGGCACAGCCAATGGGAGAACGTTTTATACTTTTGGTACTTCGTTCGGACCGTTAACAATTCCAGGCAGTACGGATTATTCTGACAATGAAACCGGTGTAACGGTGGATAACATCACCAGTACCGGTTCCAGCGACATGCGCGCGAATTACTACATTAATGACTTTGGCGGAAATACTAAATATTCCCTTCACGTAAATTTGCCGGATATTCATCGCTATGGAACTGTGACCCCCCGAGTTGGACTTTACGACCCAAATACGACCGTTCCTTTGGTCGCGATACCCGAGCAAGGATATAGCGTCAGAGCCTGGACGGGAACCGATAATAATAGTTCGACAGAGAATACAAATACCGTTACTATGAATAAGAGCAAACAGGTAACTGTGAGTTTCAGAAAAGCTCCAGATATCCTTTATTCCATCAGTGCCTCTGTCGTGAGCGGAGTGAATGGACATGGAATACTCTGGCCTCTTGCTTTACAGTATCTGTCCGGAACGGAAGTTGTCGTTTCCTGCCTACCTGACGACGGGTATCGAGTAAAAGCCTGGACTGGCACCGACAACGACAGCTTGAAAACCAATACAAACACCGTAACGATGAACGACAACGCCACCATCACTGTTGAATTTGAAGTAGTGCCGCTCGCGGCAAGTGGAAATGTAAACGGTTCCGAACAACCAGCCGATTCTTCCAAGACGGATATTTTAGGAGCATCCAAATCCTTACCAGGATGTGGTTCGGCAGGCGTGCTCTTAATTGTTCTGATCTGTCTTGGCTCTCTGGCCTTGGTTAAGATGAAGGATTAAGGTTTGACCTATTGTGCCACGGCTGGCTTGTCCAGCCGTGTCTTATAATGAGCTAATGAACACGCCGGACAAGCCGACCGTGGCACGTGTTTTATTTGTCCATAATCGCTACCTGCCGACCATCGAGCTTTCCGCACAGGATTCTTTTAATTTCCATTTGCCCGAAGTGTTTGGGCCATGTTGATCTCTCGATATGTCCCATCTGCTTGTCGGTGGCTAAAATCAGTTTGTCGTCCCGATTCGGATAGTGCTCCATTACCCAGGCTAAGAGGGCAGGATCATCCCCTTCCATTAAAACCAGAACCAGTACCCTCCCGCCGGTGTCTTGGAATTTTGCGCAGTCCAATCCTGCTGCCCGCAAGAAAGCAATCAACGAATCGTTGGCCGGTCGACCGCCGGGAATTATTTTGCCGCCAATAATTTCCGCAAGGCGTCCATCCCCGACCGATTCCAAAATCACGATCTGGTTTTCCTCGCGGGTTAAACTTTTTGCGGCAGGTAGATCAGGCAAGGGGCATTCATCAGCATTATTTTCGATTTTATTTGTTTTATGGTTTTTAAGCCAGCTTTCCAAACCGGTGAGCCATTGGGTTGACTGTTCCCCCAAATCGTTTTGCGCGAGCAATTCCTGCCCCACCGCCTCGTCAGGCCGGCTGTATCCATTGTTCTCGATTTTCATTCCGGTAAATTCCAGAGCGGTTTTCGCCAGTTTGTCGTAGACCGCCTGGGCCTGACCCAAGTCGCGGACGTCATCGACAAAAAGGCCAATACCCGCTCCCTCACGGTCGCGTCTATTTGGAGTTGAATTTAGCGATTTTAAAACCTGGTATGAGGCAATCAAATTTTGTGAATCCGGGGTAGTCAGGACGCACACACTGTCCAATAAGTTTGCAAAGCGATCTTCCTGATTTTCAAATTCCGACGTGTAATCAAGCAGAACATAATCGAGCTTTTCCGTCATGGCATCGAGCCGGGCACAAATTCCCTCCGTTGACTTAATCGCTTCTTTGATATCGTCAACCGCCTGGGGATTTGATTTTGGGTAATAGAGGTCCAGATAAGCCGAGCCGTTGTCCAGTTTCAAAACAACGACAATTTTTCCCTCACCGGCCAGGGATCGCGCAAAACTCCCCAGGGATTTATTCGCCCGCTCCCGAAGATGTCGGCTGCAAACCCCAATGACATACATTTGATGTGATATTGAAGGACAGGAATAGTTTTTACCATTCGGCCCCACCCGTTTAATCGCCGGTTTAATCTTTTTTTTTCCATCGTCCTCTGGTTCGTCACCGGGCGATCTGATTTCCGAGAGAAACAAATGTGCCAGGGTGGAAAAGCGACTCTCGCCCTTGCCGTCCGGGTCGGCCATTGTTAGTGAACCTCAAGGATAGAGTTCAACTCGCCATAAGGATTGCTTTCGTAATACGTGTTGTGCGGATCGTGCTGCCACACATCATCCACGACCATCCGGTACCGGTATCGTCCCGGAGACATCGGGACATCAATTTCCCAATTGCCTTTCAATTCACCGTCGATCCGGTTAAGCGGCGTGGCCTCCGCGGACCAGTTATTAAAGTCCCCTGCCACGTGAACTTTCTTCGCCTCAGGATAGTGAGCCAGGAACCGGACCCCTTCCGGTGTGCGGGTAACTCCGTAGACCATTTCGATTTTCTTGGCGACAGGAGCGTCCTGCACCGTTTGAGGCTCCTGACCCAGGGTCGCCGTCGATTCAACCAGCAGATTAGCGGCCCGTCGGGAAAGCTCATCCGCCTTGGTCAGCAGATCCACCCTGGATTCCACCGCTTCCGCCATCGGCTCAAATGTCGCGATCACTTCCAGCGCCAAATTACAGAAATCCTTGTATCCCGCGCTGGTCGGGTCGTACTCATTGATCGCCTGGCCCATCGATGAGCCTTCTTTAATCTTCGTATTGAAGTTGACGTGGGTCTTGAACATCAATTCGCCAAACCGCTTTCGCATCTCGGCCAACATTTCACGCCCGAGTTTTGTCCGAACATCGTACAGGTTGGCTGCCACCTTGACTGTCAGTTCCTGATCGCATTGCTGTTTCAAGAGGTCCAGCGTTTCCAATTGTTTTTTAAGTCCATGTAGCGAAAAATACCCTGTTTCCACGGGGATAATCACGCCATCCGAAGCCCGCAGTGCGTTGAAAGTCAGAAGCCCGACCGATGGCGGACAATCGATAATACAATAATCATACTGGTCCTTGACACTTTCAAGGACTCTGGATAATCGCATCTCCCGCCCAGGCACGGCAGCGAACTGTTGCTCAAACGCGGCCAGTTCCAGACCCGCGGGCGCCAAATCGAGTTTTTTCCCGATCTGCCAGATAATCTTGCCCAGGTCCAGAGCGGTTTCCTCCGGGGCGGTCAGGACGTCAAAAATACTCATCTCGACCTGGTCTTCAGGGACTGCTAAACCGAGGGCACAATGCCCCTGGGGATCCATATCAATCAGCAAAGTCTTTTTTCCCTGAACACTCAGGCAGGCGGACAAATTGATCGCCACGGTGGTCTTTCCACAGCCGCCTTTTTGATTGGTGATTGCCAGTGTCTTCATCATCGAAAGGTCTCCTTACCTGATATAAGATAATTGTTAGAATAATCGGCATATCAGGTCTGATAACTTTATTATTTTATCGGAACCATTCACAAAAATGACCGGTACAGCGAAAAACTTTTGTAATCGTTCAGACCCATCCATTGTGCATTGTGCCACGGTCTGCTTGTCCGACCGTGCTCTTAAGACACGGCTGGACACCAGCCGTGGCACAATGACGGAGGAAGTTGAACGGTTATAACTTATTTTTCGGTAAAAACTCAAGGCGGGCTGATGGGATCTCCAACAGCCCGCCTCCGAGGTGCTCGCCGATTTTACTAAACCGGCCTGAAATTCATTTACCACATTTTAATTTTCGCCCTGAATCGCTCCGCCGGGATGTTCCGACGTTCCATTACCGGCCATGACCGGCCAATTATATTTCGCTTCTTCCTGCTTCTGCTCTTGCCAGTTTTCTTCGTTGGCACGCGGATGAGCTTGCTCATAACTCTCTTTGAGTTTAGTGGTTGTCAGGTGTGTATAAATTTGCGTGGTGGAAATCGACTGGTGTCCGAGCAATTCCTGTACGCTGCGGAGGTCCGCTCCGTTATTGAGCATGTGAGTAGCAAAGCTGTGGCGCAAGGTGTGCGGTGAAATATTCGGGTCCAGACCGGCCTGAATAAGGTATTTATCGAGTTTGCGCCGGACACTCCGAGTGCTTAGCCGTTTGCCGTGTTTGTTGACGAAAAGGGCTTTTTGGTCAAACGTTGAGGATCGTGTGTCTTCCTGACGCATCGCCAGATATTTCTTGATCGTGAGCATGGCTGTCTGACCGATCGGAGAAAGCCGTTCCTTGTTGCCCTTCCCTCGGACATGCAGCATCCCACCGAGAAAATCGACGTCGTCAAAATTCAAATCGCATAGCTCGCTGACCCGCACGCCCGTCGAGTAAATGGTTTCCAGCATCGCCTTGTCACGCGATCCCAGCATGTCAACATCCTTGGGGGTTTCCAGCAAGGTCTGCATTTGCTCGAAACTCAGGCACAGGGGCAGACGTTTTTCCTGCTTGGGGGTTCGGATGGCGGATACGGGGTTGCCGGTCAGAATTCCCCTCCGCACGAGAAATTTATAAAAGGAGCGCAGTGTGGCCAGTTTCCTGGCCATGCTGGAACGGGAATAGTTTTTCTGGTGCAGATGAGCGAGAAACGTCCGCACGTCTTCCGGTGTAACGGAAATGAGTTTTCCCTTCACGGATGTATCCGTCATGGTCGCGGTTCCACCGCTCTGGGCATGACTGCAGTCGGAGATTTCATTTTCGTCCTGCTTGTTTTGTCCCCAGAGTGTTTCAACAAACTGCCGGAGGTCCGCGGCATAACACCTGGAAGTGTAGTTTGAAAAGTGCTTTTCAAACGTTAAATAATCGACAAAGTCGTTAACCAAATCGTTTGTATTCATAGACCACTCAGTTACTCTACGGCGAAAGTTGGATATCCTGCCTATTACTTCCTGGCTTTATGAGGCCATGTTAAAACTTTTTTCACACCCTTCACGCTTTTCGGATTTTTCTCACTTTTTTACGTGTGGGTCTGCTCGACCGCCTGTTCTACCTGGTGCTGCATCTGCTTTCCCATCTGGTAACTTAATACGGCGGCATCAAACCAGTCGAACTCCGTTTCGACGTTGTCCGCCAGATCGATAAATGTGTCGATAATCTCCGGCTCGTTTCCCGGGGTGTATCTGAACACATACCGCTGCGATCCTTTGACCAGAGAGATTTGTCGTAGGTCCATAGTTAATTGTACTCCTTTACATCGGCACGCTGATCGCTGATAATGACCGGATTAACCCTTTCAAGTTCTTTATTAAGCAGTTCCTCGATCGCCTTGTAGTAGACAAACCGCAGATAATATTCCTGGGATCGAAGATAAATCTCCCACTTATAAGGACTATCGCTGGTACCCCTCTGCTCGGCGAATTCCTCAACCTGGTGTGCCCATGTTTTATCTCTGGAATTATAAATCCGCTGCATCTGGTTTTTAGGCCAGTATCGCGGTTCGATTTCGGTGGTAACTTTCAACGGGCTGGCCAATCGTTCCATGGCCACGGGATCGATTTTCCGCGCCTGCCCGGATTCTTCCGGTAATCCGTAAAGTTGCACTGCCACTCCGACCACTGGCGGGTAGTACGGATTATATTCCGTGATCGCACAGACCACTATGGCGTCGGCACCCAGTTCGGAAGCCAGCTGTAACGCCTGCTGCGGAGTCTCAATGGCTGAAAGTTTATCCCGCATCATCTGGGCCAGCAGTCGATTGACCGGAATCACCGCAAATCCATCCACTTGTTGAAATTCACTATACAAAATATCGGTCACTTTAAGTTGATCTAAGTCCTTATTTCCGCTGTAATTAAGGACTGGGACCACCGCGATGGTCATTTGCCGGCCATACGGGCTTGTCAAATGGGCTTTTGGATTACGCTTATTAGCACATCCACCCATGACCACCATCGTCATAAGCAGCAGAATCAGGGAGACTTCCCAATTTTTATGCCCACTACAAATCATATATTACCTATTTGTTTATCGTCCGATATCTACTGGACCTTTAGAGTCATTCCCTTGCGTCGGCTGTAATATTACTGTCCGCTTTCAGGTGAACGGGGCGATTCGGCACAATTTCCGACGTTGCAGCCCCGTCATTATCGGCCACTGCCGATTCGCCAGAAGCCGGTCTCGCCCTTGCCGTTCTTGCCGAAACGCTATTTTCTCCCATTGGAGAAACGGACCAGATATTCTCATTATCACCGCGATTAGTGCAGAAATAGATTCTGTTGTCCGAGCCCCAGGTCGGACTGAAACTGCTGATCCCCTGATCGGTTACCGGCATTCGCCCCATTCCATTCGGGTCAATCACCCATATCTGGGCATCGAGGGACGCACCCTGGTTCTTGCCGGGAAGGACCGAGCAATAAACGATTTTTTTCCCATTAGCCGACCATTGCGGACCAATCAAGGCTCGGTCCGATCCATCGGCGATTTGGGTTGGCGGCGAGGGCTGGTCGTCACTGCCGAGCGTAATGGACCATATACCGAATAATTGCGAACCCCGCTGGGCAGGGCGCTGATAGACGATTTTGTTCTCGATGGGTGAAAAACTCGGGAAAAGTCCCGCCGCCAGGAATTTTCGCTGCCCAGGATTGTTCGCGTCCAGCAGCCAGACTTCCCATTGCTTCGATTGGACATTATACCGGCAATAGGTCAATTTCATTCCGTCGAGGGAAAAACTCGGATGCATTTCCGGAGCAGGGTCGTCCGTCAACTGCTGAAGATTTCGACCATCGATATCAATGACATAGATGTCCCAGTTTCCCGTCCGATCCGAGCAAAAGGCGAGCCGTTTTGACTCAGGACTGAAGGCGGCCTGAACATCACTGGCAGGATTACTGGTGATCTGCGTAATGGCCGTGGAATGGATCGGTTTAATGTAAATCTCCGGTTTTAATGTATTCTGGGTCGAGGCAAAGGCGAGCCATTTTCCGTCCGGGCTGACCCGAGGATCAAAACATTCGCCCTCCGTGGCGAAGGTATGCTGCTGAATACTCTTGCCCGCCTGGACCTGAATCGATGTTGTAGACAATCCGGGTAATTCACCAAAAAGCGAGACTTGGGTAAACCGCGATCCGACTCTTCGACCGGTCCGGGCCGCGATTTGTGCGTCGTATCGACTTTGCGTCACTGTCCGGTCTTCATCCAAATCGGTTACGGCGACTGTTCTTTTATGGATCGCCTTCCCGGGGCGCACCTTTTGCGCTTCGGTACTTTCACATCCACACAGGATAACCAGGCCAAGGGCAATAGAAGTTGTTTTCAAAAATGCCGTCGCAAAGGTTTGTCTATTCAAATACATTACCATACCCTCTAGTTTCAACCGTTAAAATTTCCACTCGTCCGATAAGCTTAGGGATTTATCGGCATGGAGATAGTAGAGGCTTGAGAAAATAAGTGGGTTACGAAATTATGAAATTATAGACCGAAAAGTTTTACCGCGTTCTGCCGAACGAATCGAGAAAACTCTTCGAGCGAAAGATTAAAGAGTTCGGCCAGTAGCTTGGCGGTATACAACACATTTGCCGGCTCATTAGTGCGATTTTTTCGTACCGGCTCGGGCGACAGAAACGGACAATCGGTTTCGATCAGTATGTGATCCACGCCGATGAATTTTGCCGTCCGGCGAAGGTCCTGGGCATTTTTGAAAGTTACAGTTCCCGAAAACGAAATAAACCAACCCAGGTCAAGGACCTGTCGGGCTTGCTCCTGGCTGCCCGAAAAACAGTGAAAAACTCCGCGAAGACCGGATTTGACCGATTGGAGGATATCCAGAGTATCATCAAACGCCTCACGGCAATGGACGATCACGGGTAATTGCGTTTCATGGGCCAATTCCAGATGGGAGTGAAAAAGCCGCTGCTGATTGACACGGTCGGCCAACTGGTAATGATAATCCAGGCCCGTTTCTCCGATACCGATAATTTTCGGATGACCAAGAAGCGGTTTGATCTGATCGACGTTTGAGTATTTATCCGCCGCGTGCGGATGAATGCCGATGGCGGCAGAGATGGAAGGAATTTTGTCGGCCAGGGCAACGGCGGCGCGGCTGTCGTCCGGGTCGGTGCCTATCGTGATGACTGTCGAGACTCCGCACGCCTTGGCCCTGGCTAAAACCAACTCCAACTGCTCCGCCAGCGGCGAATAGGTCAGATGAGCATGTATGTCGATTAATTCAGCATTCATTTATCGCCTGCTCCAAAGGCATCCGGTTCATGGTCCACCAGTGGCTGTCCGCTGGAGTCGCATTTCACGGTAACGATGTCGAATCTCGCCGGTTGATCGTTAAGACTAAGCCGGCCTATAAAACTTTTGGCGGCAAGGATCATCCGTCGGCGTTTTTCCCGGTTGATCTTCAGCTCCGGTTCGCCTGCGGTATCCCGAACCGCTTTGACCTCGACAAAAACAATCATATCCCGATCTCGGGCCACAATGTCCAGTTCGCCCAGGCTCGTGCGGTAATTGCGGGCGAGGATTTTCATTCCGCTTTTTTTCAGGAAAACCTTCGCCTGATTTTCCGCCCAGGCTCCAAATTCGCCGATCGACATTTGTGACGCGTCCGGCGACGCCCGCCATCTTTGCCACAATGTTTTGATCCGATTGAGCATAATGTATCAAAAAAAGCGGCAGGCACAGTAAAATCTGCATCTGCCGCTGATCCGTTTTTCAAATTGGAAACAAAATTATTTTTATTTCGCGGTTTCGACCGCCGGTCCCCGGCGCTGCCGGAGTTCCGTTACCTTGGTCGCCTTGCCTTTGCGCCCGCGCAGGTAATAAAGTTTTGCCCGGCGAACTTTACCGCGGCGGCGGACATCGATCTTGGTAATATTGGGGCAAAGCGTCGGCCAGGTTCGCTCGACGCCTTCCTCGTTGACGATCCGGCGAACGGTAAAGGTCGCCGTCGCGCCTCGGCTGCGCTTGCTGATCACCACTCCGTTAAATATCTGAATACGCTCCTTCTCGCCTTCCTTGATCTTCACATGGACGTCGACCGTATCCCCGACATGAAATTCGGGCATTTGGGTCAACTTCGAACCAAAATATTTTTGTTCCACTATCGCCAGTTCTCGTTTAATCACGTGTTATCTCCTGTTTAACTTTCGTCGAAACTTATTATGTTACCTTTTTTCATCAGGATTATCAAGTAAATCCGGCCTGCGATTTTTAGTTCTTTCCAAAGCTTTTTCTTTCCGCCAGGCCTCGATCTTGGCATGATCGCCGTTTAACAGAATATCCGGCACCTTCATTCCGCGAAATTCCCGCGGTTTGGTATACTGCGGATACTCCAGCAATCCTTCGCTGAACGATTCCCGCACTGCCGACTGTTCGTCTCCGAGCACACCGGGAATTAACCGCACCACGGCGTCGACCAGGACCATGGCGGCCGGTTCGCCTCCGGATAGCACATAATCGCCGATCGAAATTTCCAGGGGATTCAACCCCATCCGAATCCGTTCGTCAAACCCTTCATAATGACCGGCGATAATCAGCAACCGCTCTTTGCCGGCCAATTCCTTCACCAACCGCTGATCAAGCACTTGTCCCTGAGGCGTCAGCAAAATTCGCGTCGCCGGTCTGGCGTCCAGGGCTTCGACCGCCTCGACCGCATTAAAAACCGGCTCGGGACTGATCACCATTCCCGGCCCGCCGCCGCACGGGGTATCGTCCACCTTATGATGCTTGTCCCTGCTGAAATCGCGAATATTGGCGCACACGATCTCGACCACCTGCGCCTCGCGTGCCCGACCGATAATACTATACCGCAAAAAATCATCGACCTGCTGCGGAAATAATGTCAAAACATCGATACGCATAATTCGGTCTAAACTATTTGGTTTTTTTGACCGTCATTCCGGCCTTGACCAGAAGGCTTCGCACTGTTTCGCTGGGCTGAGCCCCGACGCTAAGCCAATATTCCACTCGTTCTCGCTTCATGCTGAACTGCTTGGTGATGTCCTTTGTGACCGGATCGTAGAATCCAAGCTCTTCGATGACACGCCCGTCCCTGGCCGTCCTGCTGTCGATCGCGTTGATCCGATACGAAGCACGATTACGCCGGCCAAACCTTTTCAATCTAATCTTTACTGACACTATTTTTCTCCAAAATATAAAGTATTATCGATTTTTCTTACGTTTTCTACGCTTAAGCAAATTCTCACGCGCTGATAACTTGGGTGATTGTACCTGAACCTTCGGCATTTTGCCAGTCATTCCCATCTGACCCATCTGCGAGCCAAACCGCATGCGATCCATAAAACTCATATTCGCCATCTGTTTCATCATCGACCGCATCTGCAAAAAGCTTTTTACAAGCCCCGAAACGTCCTGCGGATCGGTCCCCGACCCCTTGGCGATCCGCCGGCGGCGGGAACCGTCGATGACATCCGGATTTCGCCGTTCCTTTTTGGTCATGGAATGAATAATGGCTTCCATGTGCACCAGTTCGCCGTCGTCAAGACCCTCCGTCGGCACCTGCGAACCCATGCCCGGAATCATCTTTATAATATCCTTCATCGACCCCATCTTTTTCATACTGTGAAGCTGGCCGAGAAAATCATCCAACGTAAAAACACCTTTGGCCATCTTCGTCTGCAGCTTGGCCGCCTGATCGGTATCAAATTGCTCCTGGGCCTTTTCCACCAGCGAAACAATATCGCCCATCCCCAAAATCCGCCCCGCCATCCGGTCGGGATGAAATTCCTCAAGCTTATCGATTTTTTCACCGACCCCGATAAACTTGATCGGCTTGCCCGTTACCGCCTTGACGGAAAGAGCCGCTCCACCGCGGGCGTCGGAATCGAATTTCGTCAAAATCACCCCGTCCAACTCCAGCCGCTCATTAAACGCCTTGGCGCTATTGACCGCGTCCTGCCCCGTCATGGCGTCGCAGACCAGATAAATCTGATGCGGATTAACCGTCTTGGCGATATCCGCCACCTGCTGCATCATATCTTCGTCGATATGCAATCGACCAGCCGTATCAATAATGACCACGTCCTGACCATTCTTCATCGCCGCCAGCACGCCATTTCTCGCCACCCTGACCGGATTCTTCTCCCCTTCTTCAAGATAAACGGGAATATTGATCTGCTCACCAAGAATTTTTAACTGCTCGACGGCTGCCGGTCGCTGAAGGTCGCAAGCCACCATCAGCGGTTTTCGATTCTGCCCAACAATAAATTTTCCAAGCTTGGCGCAGGTAGTCGTCTTACCGGACCCCTGCAACCCCGCCATCAAAATAACCGTAGGCCCCGGCTGAACATAATAAATCCTAGTATCCACCGGCCCCATCAGCCCCACCAGCTCGTCATGACAGATTTTCACCATCATCTGCCCAGGATGCAGGCTTTTTATAACCTCCTGCCCCAAAGCCTTTTCCAAACAGGTATCGCAGAACTTCCGGGCGATCTCCAAATGAACATCCGCCTCGAGCATCGCGCGCCGCACTTGATCCAGCGCCTCACGAACGTTCTCCTCGCTGATCTTCCCCCGACCGGAAAGATTGCGGAAAACGCTATTCAATTTATCCGTTAATGCTTCAAACATATTTCTTGTTGTCTAAAATGGTTTCATAACTAGCCCCCGATGGCAATCGGGGGTACTTTGGTTCTTCGCTGAGATTTACTCATTTTAAGCCAAAACATTATTATATAACGTATTTTACGAAAGATTTCAACTTGTCTTCTCTAAAAAAATAGGTAACCGTTCTCAGACCACCCCTGGATCGTCCTGTCAAGCCGGACGATGGCGAAAGCTGGATAAAGATTCCCGTGGAATAAACCGGGCCGGTAAAATAATTTTTTTGGGTAACTGCAGTCGCCAGGTTTGTTCGAGAGTTAAAAACGTTTGCTCGACAAGCAGAGCGGGATCGAGATGAAAAGTAGACAGGGATGGCACAAGTTCCGAGGCCAGCGGCACATTGTCGCAGCCGACCAGGGAAAAATCCTCCGGCACATTTAATCCCGCCTGAACAATGGCCTGCATCGCTCCCGCCGCCATCCAGTCGTTGGAAGCAAAAACGGCGCTCGCGGTTCGTTCCGCTTCTGCCTTGTTCAAATATTCTTTCATCAATTCATATCCGCCTCGCCAGTTCATCTCGCCTTCGTAAACCACCACGCCCAGACCCTCACGCATCGCTTGGGCACGAAATCCTTCGACCCGCTGGCAGCCTGGGCCTGTCAGCATAAGACTATCGCGATGACCAAGTTCCGCAATCCGCCTCGCCGCTTCCTGGCCGATTCCATAATCGTCAAAAAAAATCTGGCAGCAAATATCCGAATTTAAATCAACCATCGCCACCACCGACCGCAGGGCCGAAGTAAGCTCCTTAACCTGTTCCGATGAAACACCGGCTGGCAAGATGCCCGGCATTTCTTTATTCAGCAAAATGTTTTTATCCATTTGGATCGGCAGCAGGTTGATTTGATGCGCCCGGGCGTAAAGGGTCAACCGGCCGACCATTGAATTGTAAAATATATCGTCAGCTTTGATGTCGGGAGGAATGACCAGATACGCAGCATTCAAAGAAAACTTCTTCGGCAGCAGGTAATTTCCGCTGCCATGCCGCCGTTCCACCAGGTCTCTTGTTTCCAATAAACCAATGGCCAGGCGGATGGCCCGTCGGCTTAGAATAAATTTTTTTGCCAGTTCCCGCTCGGCTGGCAATTTAAGTGGTTTGACTTCACTTGTCCCAAGCTGGGCTAAGTCACCGGCCAATTTTTCCACTATCCGACGGGAAATCTTTTGTTTTGAAGAATTTTTGACCATTATTCCTTTCCGTAAACACTCTACAAATCAATGAACCACCAACAATATATTGTACCACATACTGAACCACTATGCAAGTTTTTTAAAAAAAGCCTTTATTCTTTAACCAACAGGCAATTTGGCTTTAATTAAACGCTAACCAAAAAAAGTGTTTTGGTGTCCGAATTTGTAACTTATTGAAAAACAATGCCTTGCGTGAATCAAAAATTCCATAAACTTTCTTGTTGACACTACGATATCTTGTGTTAAGGTAGGTTCTCGCATACGATTAATAGTATCTGGTGGATTTTTCCGATAATATTAAGTATGGCGGAATCTGATCGAGATCAGTGACATAAAAACTATGAAACCAGGAGATTTTGCCCCTTGAGTTTTTCAAAGACGAAAACAAGCTTAACGATCAGATAAATGGATAAAATCACGTATTTGGTGGCATTTAAACGACTTTCGGAAGTGGTTCGAATATAAAATTAAATATTAATGGATATTAGTTAGCATGAAGGAGATCACGGATGAGCATAAAAATAACTGAAAATAGGGTGGATTCGCTTTTGACAGATAGAAATTCGGTAAATATGACAAAACGTTTGCCTTTAAAGTTAAGCGATAACGCCAAAAAAGTCCTGGAGGCTCGCTACCTTAAGAAAGACAAAGACGGACACATCACCGAGACGGCCCAGGAGATGTATTCAAGGGTGGCACGGACGATTGCCGCGGTGGAAGCCAAGTATGGCCTTAGCGCGGCGGAAATTGAGGACGTAGAGGTCCAATTTTATAACTTGATGGCTAGCCAGGAGTTTATGCCTAACAGCCCGACCCTTATGAACGCCGGCAGAGAGATGGGCATGCTCAGCGCATGTTTTGTTTTGCCGGTGCGGGATAGCGTCAGTGAGATTTTCGAAGCGATCAAACAGACGGCGCTCATTCAGAAGGCCGGCGGCGGCACTGGATTTGCGTTTGATGAACTGCGTCCGACGGGCGACTACATCCAAAGCTCCGGCGGAACGACCAGCGGACCTATTACTTTCTGGCGAGCGTTTGCGGAGGCGACCAATGCCATTCAGCAGGGAGCCTTCCGCCGTGGCGCCAACATGGGCATGATGAATATCCATCACCCTGACATTTTAAAGTTCATCTTCGCCAAACAGGATTTGGACCAGTTTAATAATTATAATATTTCAGTAAAAATACCAGACGCCTGGATGGATGGTTTGCTGGCGGACTCGAATTCGCCACATATCGTTCGCAATCCACGGACGGGCGAGGAATTTTTAATTCCCAGGAATATTGATATTTGGAAATATGATATTCGTTCGCTGGTAAAAGTTCGGGACGAAACCGGCAAGGTAAAAACTCCTGCCCCCGGAACGGTTTACACCAAGGGCGATTTGTGGAATATCGTCGTTAAAAATGCCCATTCCACTGGCGAGCCGGGTGTGGTTTTTATCGACCGGATCAATCGCGATAACCCCACGCCTCAACTTGGTCGAATCGAAGCGACCAACCCATGCGGTGAACAGCCGCTCCTTCCCTACGAGGCCTGCAACCTCGGGAGTATTAACGTCGGTCTTTTCGTGAAAGCTGAAAACGGCAAACCTGTTTATGATTGGCAGGCCTTGGGCGAATCGGTCGATACCTCCGTGCGATTCCTCGACAACGTCATCGACGCCAATAGGTATCCCCTGGACCTGATCGACCAGATGTGCAAGGGTAACCGGAAGATCGGTTTGGGGATTATGGGCTTTGCCGATGTTTTGTTCGCAATGGGCATTCCTTACAACAGCGACGCGGGTGTGGCGTTTGCCGAAGAGTTGATGAAATTCATCGACGACCGGGGTCACGATGCGTCGGAACGGCTGGCCAGAGCGCGGGGAAATTTCCCGAACTGGCAGGGCAGCATCTGGGAAACCAAGCACAACCGCCCGATGCGAAACGCCACAGTTACCACGATCGCTCCGACCGGAACGATCAGCATGCTGGCCAATTGCGCCAGCGGGATCGAACCGCTCTTTAGCCTCGTATTCTTCCGCAACGTGCTCAAGGAACGAAAAGACGCTAAACCATTGATCGAGGTCAATGAGTACTTCTTGAAGGTGGCCAAAGAGCGAGGGTTCTGCACCGACGCGAATATGGAGCATATCGCTACGGAAGGAACGATCCAGCACATCAAAGAAATTCCGGACGACGTCAAGCGTTTGTTCGTCTGCGCCCACGACGTCGCTCCCGAGTGGCATCTTAAGATGCAGGCCGCCTTCCAGCGACACTGCGACGCGAGTATTTCCAAGACGATCAATTTCTCTCATGACTCGACGATCGACCAGGTCGATCAAATTTATCGGGAAGCTTATAAGCTGGACTGTAAGGGTGTAACGGTGTATCGCGATGGCTGCCGGAGAGACCAACCGATGGCAACCGAAAAATCTAAAAACGCACAAACCACTAGTGGATCGACGGGGGTGGCCGAGGATAAAGCAAGCAAGGAGGCTCCTGCCCCCACTAAATTTGAGCCCGTGTCTGTGCCTGATTGTTTGCCAGCGGTTCGCATCCGGCAGCTTACACCCTTTGGTCACATGCATCTGAGCATCACGGTAGACCCCAAACGCCAGAAAGAGCTGGAAGTCTTCGCCCAGCTCGGAAAAGGCGGTGACGTAGCCGCCTCGGACCTCGAAGCCATCTGCCGCATGATTTCGCTATTTTTGCGTTCCGGCGGCACACTCAAGCACGTTATCGACCAGTTAAAGGACATCGGTTCCAGTTTGAGTATCCCCAGCAAGGACGGCAGAATCATGAGTTTGGGCGACGGTATCTCCAAAGGTCTGATGCGTTACCAAAAGGCTAAAGAGCGTTTCGGCATCCAGGCGATTCTTCTGGGCGAAGCGAATCTGGACGACCTGGACAAACCCGTCGTTAAATCTTCCGACGCAGCCGCCGCAAAGGGTGGAAATGGAAACGGAGGAAACGGTAATGGCGGCGGGAAACTTGGAATGTTCAAAATCAAATGTCCCGAATGCAGTGGGAACCTGACCTTTGAAGAAGGTTGCGTGAAATGTCATAGTTGTGGGTATGCACAATGCTAATTGTTAAAAGTGAAAGTGGTCGTACCGACCACTGCTAAACAATAACAAAGAGGAAGATGGTGATTCTCGGTTATCACGTCATCTTTACCACATACGGAACCTGGTTACCTAATGATCCCCGCGGGTCGTATTCAAAAACGATTTATCAGAAAGAACTACGCGCGTGGGGCGAAATAAAATATGGACGTCAAAACCCTCAACCGTCTCGCGAAATAATGAAAAAATTTTGGAAGAGCACCGAACTTCATCTTCCCCGACCATCATTTTTCCTTAACGATACAACACGTAACACCGTCGCCTTGGCCTTTGGTGTAGTCGTCAAACGATTGAATTTGAAAATTCCCACCTGCGCTATTATGAACGATCATATCCACCTTCTCGTTTTACCCTCCAAATACAAAATTGAATATATCGTAAACCAACTCAAAGGCGCCGCCGCCCATTATATCGAATCCAATCCTCCACGCGCGGGACTTCCCCTGCAAAAATGGGATATTGTGGAAAAGTTGTTATAACCGTCTTCGTTTAGCAGTCGCCGGCACGGCGACTTCCTTCTTGTTTCTTATGAAAATCGCCGACTCAGCCAGTTGGATGCTCGCAATGGCCGTGCCTGTGCGGTTACTTTCTTCCTTTCATTACTTTCTCCTGTTATAATTTCATTCATAAACCCTTTTACAGGATAACACTAATGACCGATCAGGAAAAATTGGAGCTGTTGCTGCGGGCACGGCACTCTTGCGTTTCGATTACGACGTTTGAGGAAGATTATGCCCTGGGGCTGGTCAGGAATGTGGCGGAACAGTGTCGGCGGGGACTTTGGATTTGGTCGGCCAATCGGGGAATTAGGGATGGTCTTCGGGATGATGGGATGCCGGTGGCGGATACCGAACACCCGGCTGCCGCGCTTTATTATTATGGGGTGCGGGAAAACAGTTCAATTTGCGTCATGCTCGATCTGGCGGAACATTTGAAAGACCCGCGGACCCTTCGAGTGCTTCGGGAGTTGATCGAACTGTTCCAGCAAGGCGGCGGATGCCTGATCATGATCGATCACCACGATGATGTTCCGTTGGTCGTCACTTCTTATGCCACCCAACTCGAACTTTCTTATCCCGATGAAAAAGAATTGGAGGCGATCCTGCTGGAAACGCTTCGACAGTATCACAAAGCAAACCCGATCCATATCGATATTACGCGTCAGGCCCTTCGAACGGTCATTCGGAATTTGCGCGGCCTGACTCGCCGGCAAGCACAGCAGATTATTCTCGATACCATTTCCGAGGATCATAAATTCGACTCCGGCGATATCAACACGGTGCTGGCTCGCAAGCGGCAGTTGATCCATAGCGGCGGGTTGCTGGAGTATATCGAGACGCCGGTGGATTTAAACGAAATCGGCGGATTGAAGCGGCTGAAGGGTTGGTTAAAGCAGCGGCAGGAGGCGTTTTCAGATGAGGCGACCGCGTTCGGGCTGGACGCTCCCCGCGGGGTGCTGATGCTTGGAGTTCAGGGTGCGGGTAAGAGTCTTTGCGCCAAGGCGATTGCCACCGCCTGGCAGCGGCCGTTACTCCGGCTGGACCCCGGAGCGCTTTATGACCGTTATATCGGGGAATCGGAACGCCGTCTTCGTGATGCGCTACGGCAGGCGGAAATGATGGCTCCGATTATTCTATGGATCGATGAGATTGAAAAAGGATTCGCCTCCGCCGCCAGCAGGAGCACTGACGGCGGATTGTCGCAGCGGATGTTCGGGTCGCTTCTGACCTGGATGCAGGAACACGCGTCTCCTGTTTTTCTGGTGGCCACCGCCAACGATATCGAAGCCCTGCCGCCGGAACTTCTTCGCAAAGGCCGATTTGACGAAATCTTTTTCGTCGATTTGCCGAGGAGCGATACACGAAAAGATATTTTTGCCATTCATTTAAAGAAACGCCGACGCGATCCGGTGCGGTTTGATCTGGCCATCATGGCGGCAGATTCGGAAGGATACAGCGGGGCAGAAATCGAGCAGGCGATCGTCTCAGCATTGCATAATATTTACGAGACAAAAGTCGAACTTAATACCGGGCATATTTTGCAGGCATTACAGGATTCGCCGCCGCTTTCCGTCACCATGGCGGAACGCGTCAAGGCCCTGCAAAGCTGGGCGGTCGGACGATGCGTTCCCGCCGATTAAGCCATAGGAAAACATGTGATCGAATTTATTACCGACCGCGAAATTTATGAAAAGGTCATCCGCGAGCGAATCCCCCGGACCAAAAAATTTCTCTGGCTGGCCACCTCCGATCTGAAGGACCTGTATGTGGACAAGCGAAGAAAGATGGTTCCGTTTTTGGAAATACTGTCGGACCTGATCAAGAAAAGCGTGGAAATCCGGCTGATCCATGCCAAAGAGCCCGGGCCTGCCTTCCGTAAAGATTTTGACCGATATCCGAATTTAATTAAGGGCATGGAACGAATTTTATGTCCCCGGATTCATTTTAAGTCGGTCATTATCGACGGTGAGTTTGCCTATACCGGAAGCGCGAACCTGACCGGCGCGGGCATGGGGGCCAAGAGCGTGGACCGGCGGAATTTCGAGGCGGGAATTATTACCGCCGATCAGAATTTGGTGGACGAGATCATGGAGCAATTCGATAGCGTCTGGCGCGGCTCTCGCTGCCGTAAATGTGGTAGAAAAAAATTTTGCTCGGATTATAAGGATTTGTTATCGGAAACGAGCAGGTAAAGGCTCTTGGCTTTGGACTTTAGGCTTTAGGCTTTGGACTTTGGACTTTGGACTTTGGACTTTGGGTTTCGGACTAAAGCCTAAAATCCGTTCTGATTTACGCAGGTTCTGTAATTTTTTGTCAAGAATCAAGTATGGGGTCTCCCGAAATCCCATTTTTTTGCAAAATTATCCTTCTTTCGGAATTGTCGTGAAGACTTTTCGCTTGTTAAAATAAGGATGAACTGGTATATACCAGCTTTAAATAAATGATCTCCACAGATTTAGCGGAATTTGTTATTAAGTATAATGCCCCTAAGTTTTTGATAATGGACGCGCAACAATAACACTTCATGATATTGAAGGAAATCGCTGATAATAGCTTCTTGAGTTTAAGTGAAGGTACTTTATGCTAAAACAGGAGTAGCCATATTATGTCCATCAATAGTGAGTTCCGACTTTATCCTTTCATTGAAAAATCTCTTGCGGAACTTGGTTGGGATACGCGAAACCCATTAAAAAATGCAGCGGGACAGGTCTATACTCAAAATGAGGCATTACACGACAAAGTTTTAAAACCTTTACTCGGCAAATTAAAACCGGAAAATATTGTCAAGATAAAAGAAGACGTGTTGTGGGTAATCGAAGCAAAGTCGAAGCACACGGAAATTGAAATTGCCGTCAACGAAGCAAAGGAAGAATATGCCGCTAAGATCAATAAAAGTGATTTAGTTAAATGTCTCTTTGCTACTGGAGTCGCGGGAGATGATAATTCAACGCATTTCGTTGAAACATTTTATTTGTCCAAAAACGGAAAGTGGGAGCGAGTAAAGATTAATGGGGTTGACACAACAGGGTTTATCAGTCGCGCCCAAGCCCTATACATAATTGAGAATAATGCCCCTAATATCGAGAATCAGGAAATCGAAGAAGAGTTATTTGTACAGAAAGCAAATACTATCAATGAAATTCTTCATCATGGAGCAATCAACAAAAAGAGTCGGGCGAGGGTAATTGCATCGTTATTATTGGCTCTTGCCAATGATGAATATTTTAGGATCAGCGATGATCCAACAACATTGATTGAGGATATCAACGCCCGTGTTCGTGCTTTGTTGAGACAACACGGCAAAGAAAACTTTGCGCAAGAAATATCGATAAGCCTCCCCACATCAAAGGACAATCATAAGAAGAATAGGCGTGCAATTGTTGGGTGCATACAAGAATTAAAGAGCATTAATATTAAGTCTGCAATCAATAGCGGTGCAGACCTTTTGGGACAATTTTATGAAATTTTTCTGAAGTACGCCAACGATTCTAAAGAGATTGGAATCGTTTTAACACCACGCCATATAACGCGATTTGCTGCAAGAGTCATAAACGTAAATTGTCAAGATTACATCTACGATCCAACGTGCGGAACGGGTGGCTTTCTTGTTTCATCACTTGATAGAGTTAAAAAAACAACGCCATCCGCCATCACAAAATTTAAGAAGTCGCACATTCTTGGGATCGAACAAGACGCGGAAGTTGTTGGTTTGGCGTTAGTAAATATGATCTTTCGTGGTGACGGCAACAGTAATATCTACGAGGGAAATTGCTTAGACAACATATTTGTGCGTTCAGGTAACGAAATCCGTAAAATATCTATCAAAGAATACAATCGGAATATTGAAAGTGGAACAAAGTATGAGCGTTTTATAACAAAAACATTGATGAATCCACCTTTTGCAATTACAGAAGAAGAGTATCGTTTCGTTGACCATGCACTTTCGCACATGATTGATGGCGGGTTGCTGTTCGCGATATTGCCAACATCTACAATGTCGTCAACAAGTGACGGACGTGGCGAAGTATCGTGGAGAAAGGGACTGTTGAAGCGTCACACACTAAAAGCTGTGATAAAATTGTCAGACGATCTTTTTCTGCCAAGTGCTCACAAGGGAACCTACGCTGTTGTAATCGAAGCACACAAACCACATGGCGATCAAAAGGTCTTTTGGGCGATAATGGACGATGGATTTACAATGAAAAAAGCAAAGAGGCTTCCCAGTAAAAACGTTCCATCGAATTATGATCTGATAGCTGAGAAACTCTACACTTTTCTTCTTCGCAATGAAGAACCAAGACAGTTACGTAAAATTATAAATTGTTGCAAAATTGACTTGAGTGATGAAATGCTGGATTGTGGTGCTGAAGCATATCTCAAAGATACCCTCAACGAAAATATTGATATTTCTGCTGTAACTTCAAATTTGTTTGGTGCATTGTTGCATCAGCGAAGAGCAAAAGGAATCAATTTGCGACATGGAAATTTCAAATCTATCCCCATTCAAGACTTAATTCAGAATATCGAGAGGGGTGATTGCAAACCTTTAAATAACACACCTGCTGGCACTATTCCTGTCGTCACAACAACAGAGGACAACAACGGCATAGATGGCTACTATGCTATTTCTGATGCAACAATCTTTATGGACGCGATAACGATTCCAGCGAATGGATCAAAGTATAAGGCATTCTATCACCCATATAAATTTGCTGCCGTACCTGATGTATTAATCTGTAAACTGAAACCAGAATACAATTCTTTTGAAATGAAAGTTTTTATTTGCGCAGGAATAAACAAATCAAGTTGGCGATTTTCCTATTTTAGAAAATGTAACGAACCGAAAATCAAAAAGGATGTAAAAATTGCGTTTCCAATAGATGGAGATGGAAAAATCGATCGAGAATTTATTGCTAAAAGCGTTGGTGGTACAATCGAATATGCTGGTATCAAGGAATTGATCGATGCAACAGATTAGTAAGCCGTGGAACACAAAGGAAAAAATCCGGGGACGCCATACTTAATTGCCTTTATCGTTTGAAATTTCATGATCTCATTATGCGTCTTTCAGGTGGTTTTTCAAGAATTATGTGTATGGGCCTTGAATTGCTTTAATTTGGCAGGTTCCATTAAAAAATTAGCATCCGTTCAGGCCCCATCGCGGTCATTGCGAGGAGCACGTTCACTACGTTCAGTGTAAACTCCGCTACGAAGCAATCTCACTCCTTTGCAAACTGGCGTCATTACGGGATTGCTTCGCTGCGCTCGCAATGACGGAAGAGGGCTTGAACGGTTACGAAATATTATCCTTTTAAATATTCCACCGCCTCGGCGATTTGGGACTTGTGGACATCGTCGAACATTTTGACCTGGCCGATCCTGGTCGGAAGAATAAATCGGATTTTTCCATCTTTGACTTTTTTGTCGCGTTTCATGATTTCGTAGAGGAAATCGAAGTTGAGGTTTTTGCATCGGCAGGGCAGGCCGAACTGACGAATTACATTTTCCATTCTCTGGAACTGATTTTTCGGGAAGATTCCTCGCTGGGCCGCGATAAATCCGGCCCCGATCATTCCGAGGGCGACGGCTTCTCCGTGGCGGAATTTGATGTAATTTCCCGCCACTTCCACCGCATGGGCGATGGTATGGCCGAAGTTCAGAATCGCGCGAAGGCCCGCTTCGCGTTCGTCGGCGCTGACCACCTCCGCTTTGATCTGGCAATTTCTGGTCAGTAGCCGTTCAAGAACGGATCGGTCAAGGGAAAGGATTTTCTGAATGTGCCGTTCATGGAAATCGAAGAACGCAGCGTCTTTGATGACGGCATGCTTGATGCTTTCGACCAGACCGGCGCGGATATCGCGGTTGGTAAGCGTGCTCAAGGTGTCGCTATCCATCAGGACTATTTTCGGCTGATAAAATACACCAATCAGATTTTTTCCGCGGGGATGATTGACGGACGTTTTTCCACCGACGCTGGCGTCGATATCGGCTTGCAGCGTTGTCGGAACTTGCACGAAGGGCACACCCCGTAGCCACGTTCCTGCCACAAAACCCGCCAAATCTCCCACCACTCCTCCACCCAGGGCGATGATAGGGTCGCCCCGTTCGATCTGGGCCTCATACAACACATCATAAATCCTGGAGGCAACAGTCAGCGATTTACTTTTATCCCCAGGCCGGATAATGTAATCATAAACCTCATAGTTGCTCAGCTTCAGCGATTCTTCCGCCCTTGCCCCATAAAGTTTAAAAACCGTCTGATCGGAAATCAAAACGACCTTGGAGGCAGGAGCGACTTTTCGAAGATAAGAACCCAGGTGATCGAGCAAGCCTGCGCCTATATGTATGTGATAAGACCTATCCGCCAGGTTGAGCAGGACTTTTTCCATCTCTTTTCCCTCGATAACTTTTTGACTCTTTCGATAAGTAAATCTTTAATGCTATATAAAGTATAACCAAAATAGCCACAGGTATTAAAAGAGTATAACCTTTTTTATTTGATTTGGCGGCTGTTGTAAATGATTTTTCCCCGGTGACAGGAATAATAATGCCGGTTAATACGGGGACAACAAGAGGTTTGGAAAATGAATTTTCCTTAGCCCTGTCGATTCGATTAGTCAAAAAAAAACCAGTGGCATAAATAAGCTGATTTTTTTTGAACACCGAAGGTTCCTGCGTCGTAAATAGTTGTATAGGTTTTCGATAATCGAGGTCTAACAAAATAACCGACCAACAGCGATCCGGAGGCACAAGCTGTAACTCCTTCCTGACGTCTGTGGCCTCCGCGAAAAGGGCTTTTACTACAATCAGTTTTGCTTTATAAAGGTCAGGGTTAGCCAGAAGATCATTAAGACGCACTCGAGGCCAGGCTGGCTGGGGAATGGAAAACTGCCGGAGATGGTCGGATGCGCCAAGTAGTTGTGCAATAAGCCAGGCAGGAATTTGTGTTTGGGTATTTGATAGAGCATTAATATAACTTTTTTCTTTGGCCATAAGGGCTGGCTGGACAGAATTGGAAAGTGAAGTCGTTGCATAACTTATTGTCGACAAAGCAGTTATGGCGATACCCACAAAAAGGATATGAAATTTACGCCGAAACTCCAAAAAGGCATTTATTGTAAGTATATTGTTTTCAAGCAGTTGCAATAGCATATTTATTAATACCGAAAATTTATTGCTCTTTTGTATGAGTTTATCTTGACTGTAAAGATATCAGGCATTAGAATGTTGAGCATGTTTAAGTTGGCAAATAAAACCACAACCAAGAATGTCAGTAAAGGCATTACGAAGAAACGCCGAAGCAGTCCTTCAAGCGGACTTAAGAGCTTCTCGACCGCGATGCGTTTTCTTTCTACCTTTACGGATTACGAGCGATTTTCGCGCATCGGGTACAACAATATTACCTTTAGCCTGACCAGAATGCAAAAGTTACTTGCGGAAGTTGGTAATCCTCACCGGAAATTCAAATCCGTCCATATCGCGGGAACCAAGGGCAAAGGTTCGACGGCCTATATGTTGACCAATATGTTGATGGGTAGTGGATATAAGGTGGGATTATATACTTCACCTCACCTTGTGGACCTTCGCGAGCGGATCATGGTTGACAATCAAATGATCCCGGAGCATGATTTTGTCCTGTCTTTGAACAAACTTTTGCCGAGTCTGCGAGAAAGTAACGAGAAAAACCGTCCGACTTTCTTTGAAGTTCTTACCTGTATTGGGTTTATGTATTTTGCCGATCATGAAGTGGACATGGCGGTGATTGAAACCGGACTTGGCGGAAGGCTTGACAGCACGAATGTGATCAAACCGGAAGTCAGTGCTATTACGATGATCGGGTACGATCATATGCAGATATTAGGAAGCACTCTGGGCAAGATTGCCCAGGAAAAGGCGGGGATTTTCAAGAACGGTGTTCCGATCGTCAGCGTTCCGCAGGTTCCTGAAGTCAAAGCGATTCTGACCAAGGCGGCGAAGGAGCTTAAGGCGCCTTTGAAATTTACGGGTGACGATATCGACTTTAGCTATAGGTTTGAATCAAGCCGATTAACCGGTCCGCATACCCGCATCTGTCTGACGACTCCGCGGAGCAAGTTCGAGCATTTACCGGTTCCGTTGCCGGGCGAACACCAGGCTATCAATTGCGGCTTGGCACTGGCGATACTTGATACTCTTAAAGAAAAAGGATACCAGATCGACGACCAACAAGCGTTGGAAGGTCTGGCCAAGACCAAATTGTCGGGTCGGATGGAAATGATCTGCGAAGATCCGAGGATATTGATTGATGGGGCGCATAATCCACCGAGCATGGAAGCCCTGGTTAAAACGATCGGCCAGCATATCAGTTACGATTCGATGGTGGTAATCTTCGGCTGTGCCGCGGATAAAGACGTGGATGGCATGCTGGACCAGATCGCAATGGGAGCCGACAAGGTAATCTTTACCAAAAATGGAACGCTGCGATCTGCGGACCCGGAAGAACTCTCTCTGCGGTTTGAGGAGCGGACAGGCCGAATGGCTCAATGGGCGGACAGTGTCGATGAAGCGATCCGTATCGCTGGTTCCGTCGCCACACGGGGAGATATCATCTGCGTAACCGGATCGTTCTACCTGGCGGGCGAAGCCAAAAAACTCTTCCAGAGCCGCAACGGCAACAAGAACTGATCACGCATTAACCGGATTAAGGATGCGAAAAAAAATTGCAACCGTTCAGACCCCGGTCCTATCCTGTCACGACTCTCCCGCTTTCGTCGTCGTCCTGCTTGACCGGATGACGACAATGAGGGGTGGTCTGAACAGTTACGAAAGTAATTATTTTTACTGACAAAGAATTTTCTGAGCGGCACTCAGACCTGCCCCTGGGGTAAGCTTAACGCCCATTCGCAGCAGGATGTTTTCGATGGCTGCAAGTGCGCCCATCGTGTCAACGTAATCGACGTAACCCATGTGGCTGATGCGGACGACTTTGCCCTTGATCTTGCCCTGGCCGGCCGCCAGATGCACACCAAAATCGGCTCGCAGGGTCTTGCGGAAGGCGGCTTCGTCAATTCCTTCGGGAATCCAGAACGCCGTTACCGAATCGGCAGGATCGGCGGCGTAGATTTTTAAACCCATCGCCTGGAGGGCGGCGCGCGAGGCGGCAGCAAGTTTCGCCACCTTCGACCAAATTTTTTCGATGCCTTCCTTCTGGATCATGTCCAGCGATTTATTCAGACCCTTGACCAGCGTCAGAGCCGACGTGTAAGGCGTATCCGTATCCTTCAATGCCTTGCGATAGGCGTTATAATTAAAATAAAACGCCTTCGCTTTATTGGCTTCGATGATCTTCCATGCTTTTTCGGAAACTGTCGCAAACGCTAATCCTGGCGGCATCATCAATGCTTTTTGCGAGCCTGTGCAGACGATATCGATTCCCCATTCATCCACCTTAATCGGCATCGCCCCTGCCGAACTAATCGCATCGACGATAAAGACCGCCGGGGTCTTGGCTATGATTTTGGCAATCGTCTCGATATCGCTGGCCGCCGCCGTCGAGGTCTCGCAGTGAACCACTACGACCGCGCCGATTTCCGGATCATCCTTTAGCGCCTTTTCAATTGCGGCGGGATCGACCCCTTTGCCCCATTCGACATTCATTATAATATTAGGAATACCAAACGCCTGGCACACCTCGCCCCATCGTTCGCCGAATTTTCCACCTTGTACGCAAAGGGTTTTCTTTCCCGGTTGAGCGGTGCAGACCAACGCTCCTTCCATCGAGCCGGTCCCGCTGGATGTAAAGAGCAGGACGTCATTTTTGGTTTGAAAGACATATTTTAACCCCGCAAGGACCTTTCCCAGAACTTCCTGGTATTGGCTGGTGCGATGGTGATCCATCGGCTGAGCCATTTCCAGCATCACCTGTTCGGGAACTGGGGTCGGACCGGGGGTAAACAATCGGATTTTAGCCATGATTCTGTCTCCTTTTTTTAAAAAGGTCGATACTCTATTTTCGGGATTCCATTGATACGCATGCAATGCGTCTCTACGAAGATATTAGGTTAATCCATCTGCCGGTAAAGTGCAATATTTTGTTAAAGGATTTTATTGGCTAACGGACGAATCGCAGTTGTTTGCCGGGCGAGAGAATCATATCGACCCGTTGATCGTGGCTGTCGAAGGGCACGCTGGGGCGAATCTGAAAATCGAAAGTCGGAGCCAGCCTAAACCCGCGCAGATCGGATCTGGAAATAAAATGATCGTAAAATCCCCCCCCCGCCCGACCCGATGACCCGCCAGGTCGAACGCCAATCCCGGTGTAAGAATTAAATCGATCGTGTCAGGAAAAATCTTTTTATTGCCCGTCGGTTCTTTGAGGTTATGTTCGTCCGCCGCCATGTCCTCGATTGATTCCAACTGCACCGGCTCCATACTCCACGCCGGCCAATTCACCTTGGGGGCACAAACGATTTTGCCGGCTTTAAGGGCAATAGCGATAAAATCCATCGTATCATATTCCCTGGCCAACGATAAAAACACCATGATCGTTTTCGCCTGCTGGTATTCAGGCAATTCCAGAATTTTACCGGTAATGATGCCGGACCAGTTTTGCCGCTGGTCACTTGTCATCTGTCTTAATAAATCACGGATGTCCTTGCGAAGCTGTTCTTTTTCCGTTTTAAGGTTGTTCATTCTTTTCTCCGTCCATATATTTCTTTCTTATTTGTTCCACTTTTTCCAAATATTGTTTGATCTTGGCCTCGAAACCTCGATCCGTTGGTTGATAATATTTTCGCGGCACGCCCAGGTAATCCTGCATGGCGATGCCTTCCGGAGAATCATGATCGTACTGATAGTCTTTCCCGTGGCCTAACTTTTCCGCGCCTTTATAATGCGCATCCCGCAGATGAATCGGCACGGGAAACGTTCGGTTGTTTTCGACATCGCTCATGGCCGACCAGATGGCCATCGACGAGGCATTGGATTTTGGCGCACTGGCGATATAAGTGACCGCCTGTGCCAAAATCAACTGGGCCTCCGGCAGGCCGACAAACTCGGTAATCCCCACCGCGGCGTTGGCGATCACCAGTGCCATCGGATCAGCGTTGCCGACATCCTCGGCGGCCAGGATGGCAATTCGCCGGGCGATGAATCGCACGTCTTCACCGCTGGCGAGCATTCGGGCCAGCCAATAAATCGCCGCGTCGGGATCGCTTCCCCGCATCGATTTGATAAATGCGCTAGCATGATCGTAATGCTCATCGCCGGCTTTGTCGTAACGGAGGGCTTTTTGCTGAATCGATTCCCTGGCCACGTCCATATCGACGATGATTTTTTCCTTCGAGGTCTTTTCTTTTACCTGGGACAACACCGCCACTTCCAACGCCGTCAGCGCCCGCCGAGCGTCTCCGTCGGATAGTTTCGCGATAAAATCGATCGCCTCCTGGGTGATATCGATTTGGTATTGACCAAGCCCACGCTCCTTGTCGGCGAGTGCGCGATGAATTATGGTTTTGAGATGTTCTTCCGAAAGGGACTCGTATCGGAAAATCTGGCTTCGGGAAACCAGCGGTGAGTTGACGGCAAAAAATGGATTTTCCGTCGTCGCTCCGATCAGCAGCACAATCCCCTCTTCCACGTCGTTCAAAAGGACATCCTGCTGCGATTTATTAAAACGGTGAAGCTCGTCGATAAAGAGCACCGTCCTGCGTTTTTCGGTATATAATCTCGACCTGGCCCGATCGAGAATTTCCCGGATTTCCTTAACCCCCACGCTGGCGGCGTTCACTTGCTCGAAAGCCGCCGCGGTAACTTTGGCGATGAGTTCCGCGAGTGTGGTTTTTCCAGTTCCGGGCGGACCGTAGAAAATCACGCTCGTCAACCGGTCCGCCTCGATCATCCGGCGCAGCAGTTTCCCCGGACCGATAAAATGCTCCTGGCCTACAAATTCGTCCAGTGTCAAAGGACGCATCCGCACCGCCAATGGGGCCTGCGATTTTAAAACTGCTTTTTCATGCGCGGAAAACAAATCAGCCATAATCCCTGCCTACCTTGAACATCAATTTCTTATACAATATGTTATCAGATGGGAAAGGAATTGGGAAAAGTAAAAATAGCAGCACCCCCACGATTACTAGCCCCCGACGTTAGTCGGGTGGTTCCTAAAAGACCCCCTGCTACCGCAGGGGGCTAGTCGGTGGATAAAAAGCTCTTTTAACTTTTTCCCTTGCTCAGTTTCATGGCCGTGTTGCGAATTCCCCGGATCGTGTCGTCGAGATTCCGCTTCGTCAGCCGGGGGTGCATGGGTAGATTCATCTCGCGTTTGTAAAAGAATTCCTCAGCCAAAGGACAGTTGCCCTTGATCCCGAGTTTTTTCAATCCGGCGAAATGATATGTAGGCTGATAGTGCAAAATACCCTGTACGCCTTCCTCACGGTACAGCACCCGCATAAACTCATCACGGTCGAAGACCTTCGGATCGACACAGAGTGTATAGAGATGATAGACATGGTCGCAGTTCGGATCCTCGTAGACGCCTTCCACTCCCGGAATGTTCTTGATGCCTTTGTTGATATACCGGCCGTTTTCCTGCCGCTTGCGGGTCAGCATATCGAGCTTCTTAAGTTGCACACGCCCAACGGCAGCCTGGATTTCATTCATGCGGTAGTTGTTGCCCCAGTGGCCGTTGACGTCACAGACATCAAAGTGGGAGGGAACCCAGTAATCACTGTACTTTCCATCGACGAGTTTGTGCAAGTTGTATTTGCCGAACGTAAAGTCCCTCAACTTGGGGTCCCAATGGGAAAGGTTCATGCACCGAAGGGCTTCGATCGCCTGGACCCACTTGGTGTTGTTGGTGGTGATCATGCCCCCTTCGCCGCAGGTTGTAATGTTTTTAAGCGAATGGAAACTGAAGACACCAACGTCGCCGATCGAGCCGGCCATTTTGCCCTTGTAGCTGGCCCCCGGAGCGTGGGCACAATCTTCGAGCACATAGAGTTTGTGCTTTTTGGCGATCTTCATGATCGGGTCCATGTCGCACAACTGCCCACCGTAGTGAACGACATAGATGGCCTTGGTTTTTTTCGTAACCTTCCGGGCAATGTCTTTCGGATCGATGTTGTAGGTCCGCGGATCGATGTCGGCGTAAACGGGGATGACGCCTTCCTTCAGCAGCACCAGCGAAGTGGCTATGAATGTGTTGGGAGTGACGATCACTTCGTCGCCTTTTTTCAGGTCAAAGAGCTGCGTGCACAGGTGCATACCGGTGGTGCAGTTGGATACGGCGAACGCGTGCTTGACGTGGTGGATGGCAGCGAATTCATCCTGAAATTTCTTCACCTGCGGACCCATCGTCAGGGAATCCTGTTTCATGGCGGCCAGGACCGCTTCCTTTTCGTCCTGGTCATAGATCGATCCAAAGAACGAGTAGGGAACCTTCAGAATCACGCCGTCCGGGGTGGCGTAACTGGCGGTAATCCCGCCTTCGCTGTCCTCACCGGTCGTACCGAGTTTTTTCTTCTTTACATCCTGCTTCGATTTGACTGCCATAATTTTGACCTCCATTGAATTAAAAAATTGGAACAGGCACAAGTTCTCCGCCCTTTTGGGCGGAATCTACCGCGCAAAGACCCGGAACAGTCATATCCAGGGCCTTATAAACGTCCAGAGGTGGCTGTTTGTCCTCAAGGATGGATCGGACAAAATCATCCACCATGTAATATTCACTGGTCCCGTGACCGCCCGCCAGAGCTTCCGGAGGAGCCTCAGGATGGGTCAGGGAAGTGGCGACGTCGAATAATACCTTATGATCCGCATCTTCTTCATAGTACAGTTTGAGGTTGTCCGTCCATCGATACCGATCTGTCTCGACCGAACCTTTCGTTCCGTAGAGACAATAAAAATGATGAGCAGGTTCCCGGGCAATTTTAAAGGCCACCAAAGACCGGATTGTTCTACCGCCGACCGTTTTAAAAAGGGCGATTTGCGAATGGATGATGCCAGATTTTCCCTCTTCAGAAAAAACGGATTCCTGGCAATTTGCCCAGATGATCCGGTCCTGCAGAATCATAAGCAGCGGACCCAGTTCGTGGGTGGAATACTGAATGGGATTGAATTTTATCCGCCAGCTCGGAATATCTCCCTCACCACCGCCCAGACCGTCGTCGCGATTGTACATAATTGCGCGACAGTCGTGGATGTATTCCCCTTCCGCCAGCACCACCTGACCCAATTTTCCTTCCGCAACTATTTTATGCATCAGTTGAATGCAGGGAAAGTAACATACATTCTCCGCGATCATATATTTCAAACCCGTCTGACGGACTTTATTCACAAGCTGCTCCGCCTGGGACATACTGGTTATGGCGGGAACTTCACACAGAACGTGTTTGCCGGCATCGAGTGCCCTTACGGTGCATTCAAAATGGGTGGAAGGAGGGGTTACAATCACTATGGCATCGAGGGGTTGATCGCAAAACTTATTGAAATCATCAAAAGCGTTGGCCTGAACCTGGGTGGCCGCTTCTTCGGCGCGTTGACGATTGTTATCGCAAACGGCCACTACCCGGCAATCTTTTCGGGCGGCAAAAAGTCGGGCAAAACCCAATCCTCTCCGTAAACCGGCGATACCGATCTTAAGGGCCATTACCTTCTCCGGATAACGGTATAATTAATTCGTTTTATCAATTGCTTCTTCTTTGCAGGCCATATATAATACACAATATTAATTAAAGTAAATATATTACGGCATATTAATTCATTATTGAAACTATGTCAAGCATAAAGAATTCAATCTTATCCGAAATCTTCGGCGGAAATTCCGTCAACCGTGTCGCGTTGGCCCAGCGATTAATGGTCCGAACCTCCACAATTTCGCTGCAAGTAGCGGGTATGATGAGTGCCGGAATCGTAAAGGAATTGCCGGAGTCTGATCCACCGGTCAGACAGGACCGAGGCCGGCCGAGGGTGTCTCTGGCCATTTCTTCCGATGCCTTTTATGCGATTGGAATGGACCTTGGTCGCGAGCATTTGCGAGGAGTGTTAATCGGCGGTGATGGCAATGTTATTACCCGGCGGGAAAAAGTCCAGGTTTGGGACCACGCCGACCAGGGGCTGAAAGCCATTCGCGCGATGGCGAGAAATCTGATCAAAGATGTCCCTGATAAGAAAAAAATTGTCGGTGCCTCTTTCGCCGACCCCGGCCTGGTGGACAGTGAAAAAAATATGAGCCTGGGGGCGATCAACATCCCCGGCTGGCAAAATATCAATATTCCGGAACTGTTGTCGGAAGAATTGGACTGCAAAATTCTGGTCGTGCCCTCTGCCCGGTCCAAATGCGTCGCCGAACTGCTTAAAGGTTCGGCGACCGGGGTTGAGAATTTTCTTTTCATTGATATGGGAGTCGGAATCGCCGCTGGAATGGTCTGCAACGGGCAATTACTCAGTGGTAGCCGCGGTTTGGCCGGTGAATTAGGGCATACCTGCGTTAATCCCACCGGGCAACTTTGCTCCTGCGGGGCGGTGGGCTGTCTGGAGGCCGAATGCAGCGGCTGGGCTATTGTCCAAAACGCTCAGGAACTTCTGGGGGATACCCCGCCCACCCAATCAATGCTGGCCAAGGCTTCGCCTCTATCCGCCAAGACCCTGGTCCAAGCCGCCCTTTCCCACGACACCCTTGCCCAGAGAATTCTGGCCCAAGCAGGACGGGCCTTGGGTATAGGATTAGCCAATCTGGTGAATTTATTGAACCCCGAATTAATTGTCTTCGGAGGCGGACTAAGTGCCGCCGGGGAGGTTCTCATCGGTCCCGCTCGGCAGGTTATTCTGGAGCGATGCCTGGCTCCGGCGAAAGAAAACATCCGATTCGAAATTTCCCGGCTGGACCCCGATGCCGGGGCCTGGGGCGGAGCCTTGATGGTGTTAAAGGATTTTATCGCCGGGAACGAATGGTAATCCTCTGCCTGCACAAATCGGGGCGACTAGAGCACATTGCATAATTAATCGACATATCCGCAGGAGAGGAAATAATTGAAGCATTCGTCAGCGGCCACGGCACGCAGGGCGTCGCCGATGGCATGGACCACCGCGTCGGTCTGGCGGGCACGAGCCTTGAAAACGCCCAGGCCGGCACGATCCGAACGAAACTCTTGAATATCGGTGCTCTGGTCAAATCCAGCGTTCGACGGGTCGTATTCCATCTGGGTTCTGTTTTATCTTGACAGGTTTTGCTCGTTACATAACAATAATGAGCTTGCGAGGTCGCGGCGATTAAGGTACTTGAAGACATCGGAGAATAATTTGCAAGCAATTCAGAATCCAGGGCTTTGGCGATGGCCGGCAATAGTCGATTCCACGTCGGTCGTCAAAGGGCTGGTGGTCAGTCTGATGATTGTATTTGTTGTCGGTTGCGCCGACCAACGCCGGACCCTGCCCCCGCCGATCTTGCGGATCGGAATCCCGCACGTCCAGCCGGCCCCCGCGCGGGCGGCACCTCAGTGGACTTACACTCCACCGGCGGTAAATCCCGCCCCTTATGCGTTTCGAAATGTTACGATCGTGGTCGATCCCGGCCACGGTGGCGAGGACCCTGGAACCCGCGGCAGCGGATTTTCCATCCTGCCTGAAAAATCCATCAACCTCACGATCGCCCAGGATTTGACACAGATACTTCGCTCGCGGGGAGCCAATGCGATCATAACCCGGGGCGGCGACTATTTTATTGAGTTAAGCGACCGGGCCGCTAAAGGAAATAACGCGGGGGCGAGTCTCTTTATCTCCGTTCACTCCGACGCTTCTAGAAACCCCGATGCTTCCGGCCTGACCGTTTACATCGGTAACAACGCCTCCGGCGCAAGCGAGCGGGTCGCTCAGTCCATCGTCAACGCTGTACGCGCTTCAGGCCTCGAGTGCCGAGGTGTCAAACGGGCCAATTACAAGGTTCTGCGGGAAAGCAACGGTCCAGCCGTCCTTATCGAATGCGGATTTTTGACCAATTTCGGCAATGCTCGAGCCCTCAATACCCCCTATTACCGCTCCCAAATCGCCTCTGTCATCGCTCAAGGCATCGCCTCGTATTTCCGTTGGTAAAATTCAATTTAATATTCAACATTCAACACCCGACATCCAACACTCAAGCGAAGAATGAAGAAACGGCGTTTCTTATCTTCTTTACTTGGATGTTGGGTGTTGAGTGTCGGATATTGGATATTTGATTTTAAGGTCCTGTTCAAAAATCGCCCGCAGCGGTGAAATCTCCACCGCACACGCCGGTTGACCATCCGCGTTTTTTTCCACGTAAATTTCCGCCTTCGTCAGCCATCGGGCAGCGCGGGCGATCATGTCCTTTCGGCAAGTCGCGGGACTGTCGGAACCTTCCGTGTTTTTGACCGGAGAAAATTCCTCCTCGCGGCGCGTTTGCAGGACGATGGAATTCCTGGCCAGTGGAATGGCGTCGAAAACAAATTGCTCGAGTTTGAAGACATTGGGTTCGGCGGGTTTGATATACTCTCCGGCCTGATCGATGTATGGCACTTTTTTGACCGCCCGATGAAAGGGAAGTTTTAAATCGCCTTGTGTGATCCGCTCGACAAACTCGCGGGAGAGAATATGAATGGCGATGGACCCGGCGTCAAATTTTCGCGAGCCGTCGGGATTTTTCTCATGGGCCAGAGAATCCGGCAGGTCCGAATACTCGATCACCATCAACGAACCATCCCCGATAACAAAATTTCCGACCTTTTCCAGATCGTTGGCTTTGGAGAGTGACTTACTGGACATTTCCGACCCGTGAACGATGTGCAGGCCGATAAAGAGTGGATCGAGACATCGCACCAGCGGGTTATCGACCTGAAAATAGCTGATATACTCGATACCGAGTTTCTTCATTTCCGCCAGGGCGCCGGATTTTCGCTTGGCCCACAGCGACCCGCCGTGACCATCGGGCGACAGCGATAACGAATCTTTTTGTTCGAGTAAAATTTTACCGTCCTTGCTGAAGGCGGGTATCATGCCCTGCTGGAAAAATTTCACCGAATCGGCGTCCAATCCGAAAAATTTATTCTCTTTGAAAAAAGCGACCGTTGCCTGATGATTGGAATTACTGGTCATGATATACCAGCGAATACCCGAATTGTAACGCCGTTGGCAATGAAGGATATATTCGGCAAAAAGCTGGAACAAGGGTTTGTTTTTAACCGGACTGATTTGAAACATGCCCTTGGGACCGTCAAATCCCAGCCGGGTTCCTGATCCGCCAGCCACCGTAAACTCGCAGACTTTTCCGGCGCGCAACGCATCCTCGCCCACCTGCCAGGCCTGTGCATACTCTCGGGCCTGTTGCGCGTTTTGAGGAACGGCGGGGAAAAATGGGGCTGGTTCGATCTTTTCCGGTAGTTTGAAGGCCGATGAAGTCAGCACACTTTCTTTGATCATCCGATCCAACCGGCTGAAATCCAATTCGGCGGTCTGGGAAAGAAGCTTGTGCTTTTGCGATTCATCCAATTCGTTCCAGAATTTAAAAATGTGTTCCTGACCGAACATTTCGGCCTGGTTAAAAACTTTTTCGTACTCTTTTTGAATATTCTGACTCACTGGCGTCGCTCCTGGTTATAATGCATGCAAGGGGTTTCATAACCTTGAGAAAAGAACCCCCGATTACCATCGGGGGCTAGTTATGAAGCTCTCTGGTCATTATTGTTAATACATGGAAAGGTCTGTGTCAATTATGTTTGTTGATGAAGCGGAAATTTTTGTTAAGGGTGGCGACGGTGGGGATGGGTTTGTCGGCTTTCGCCGGGAGTCGTATGTCCCAAGAGGCGGGCCTGACGGCGGGGACGGCGGGCATGGCGGCGGGGTGTACATGGAAGCGGTGGAAAATCTCGACACGCTGTTGGATTTTCTCGGTCATCATCATTGGAAGGCGGAAGACGGGCGGGCGGGACAAACCAAAAAAAAGACCGGTCGAAGCGGAAACGATATCATCGTCCAGGTACCCCTGGGAACCCTGGTCTATGACAAGGACGCAGGCATTTTGCTTAAAGACCTGACCCAGCACGGCCAGAGGATATGCGTGTCCCACGGCGGGAGGGGCGGGCGGGGAAACGTTCATTTCGCCACCGCCACCGAACAGGCTCCACGACACGCCGAACCGGGTCGAAAAGGCAGGGAACGATCGCTTCGCCTGGAACTTAAATTGATCGCCGACGTCGGACTGGTGGGGATGCCCAACGCTGGAAAATCGACCCTGATTTCCCACGTCTCGTCGGCCAGACCCAAAATCGCGGACTATCCTTTTACCACACTTCATCCCATGTTGGGAATAGCGGAAATTTCGCGCCATCGGAGGATGGTCCTGGCCGATTTACCGGGATTGATCGAAGGGGCCCACGAAGGCACCGGCTTGGGCGATCAATTTTTGCGGCACATCGAACGGACCCGCGTCATCGTTCACCTTTTGGATATCATGCCCATGGACGGTTCGGACCCGACAACCAATTACGAAATCATCCGCAATGAGCTGTCAAAATATTCCGCCAAACTCACAGATAAACCGGAAATCATCGTGGCCAACAAGATGGACCTGACCGACTCCGAAGACGCTTACCAAAAATTGAAGGAAAAATTAAATCGCGAAATTCTTCCCATCTCCGCCGTCACCGGTCGGGGTCTGCCACAACTTCTCGACCATCTCTGGCGGTTGATCGAGCAGCATAAAGAAGAGGAAAAATTGCGGCAGGAGACACTGGAATCACAAATAGACACCTATACGGGAGAAACGGAAAATGAAAATACTAGCGATTGATATCGGAAATACCCGTACGAGATTCGCGACTGTGGAAGATCGAAAGGTATTGGAGTCGTCCATTTTTCCAACCGGCGATGTGGACGGAATCACGCAAGCGTTTAAAACCCTTCAGGAACCCATCTCGGATAAAAAACCGCTGCCGGCCGTAATCTGTTCGGTGGTCCCGAAACTGTGCGATCATCTGGAAGAAGTGGGGAGACTTGCTTTGGATATCGAACCGTTTATTATCGGTAAAAATATCCCCCTGCCGCTAAAAACCGATCTGAAAGACACCCATCGCGTCGGACCGGATCGGGTGGTCGCCGCCGCCATGGCTTACGAACGGATGAAAAATGCCGTCGTCGTTGCGTCCTTCGGAACCGGGATCACTATCGATTGCGTCAATAGCGACGGAATATTTTTAGGCGGAGCGATCCTGCCAGGATTGGCCACGTCCACTAAGGCCCTCGAGGAACACACCGCCATGCTTCCACTCGTTGAACTCAAACTCCCGGAAACACCCTGGGGACGTAACACCGAAGAAGCAATCAGCGCCGGAGTTATCTACGGCGCGGTCGGAGCCTTGCGGGAAATCGTCGAGCGATACGCCAACCAGTTAGGTCGATGGCCCGAGCTGATCGTAACCGGCGGCGATGCCGAACTCCTGGCCAAAAATTGTGATTTCATTCACGCTGTGGTCCCCGAACTGCTTTTGATGGGAATCGAATTGACCTATGACTACTATTTCCAACAGCAGCAGGACTGAAAACGAAACTCTGGTCGCTGTAGCCGGTGCCCCTGGACCCAGTGCCATCGGTGTCATCCAACTCACCGGACTGGATTGCCGAGCCATGTTGCAACGTTTTTTTTCCAAACCCTTACCTGATCAACCGGGCAAAATCCTTTTGGGAGATTTTTCGGATCCCCAGGGAAACCCAATCGACCGCGTCCTGGTCGTTCAGTTGCCCGTGGCAGGCGATTTTTTCGAAATCACCTGCCACGGCGGAACGCGAATCGTCCAGCGGATCGTCGATACCCTTGAACATGCCGGCGCCAAGCTCCTGCCCGCCGAGGAATTCTTACCGGATGCCCTGAAACTAAAAGACCCCGTCGCCCGGGAAGCCTATCCCCTGTTGATCCACGCCAAAACCGCCCTGGCGGTGAAATTCTTACTTCACCAGTCGCAGGCAGGATTAAGCAAACTAATGAAAAATGGATCAAAAGAAGAATTCCAGCAGACGGCAAAATATTGGCCCGCCGTTGAATATCTGCTCAACGGGATAAAAATCGTTTTGACCGGTCCACCAAATTCCGGCAAGAGCACGCTGTTGAACGCACTGGGCCGAATGGACCATGCTCTGGTCGCCGATTTTCCCGGGACCACCCGAGACTACGTTCAAACCCAGATCGATCTGGACGGCCTGCCTGTAAAACTCCTCGACACCGCCGGACTCGGACCAACCAGCGATCTACTGGCGGACCACGTCCAACGGTTAAGCCTTCAACAAGCCAAAACCGCCGACTGTGTTTTCATCGTCCTGGACGCCATTGAAAAAAATAATTCCCAGAAGTTCATCGAAGATTTTCAACACCGCTTATCGACACAGCAGGTAATCGTCCTGATCAATAAAATCGACAGCCCAAACCCTATTTGGCATAAAAACGATCTTGAGCTTCCTGCCTCCTGGCCAACGCTGGAAATTTCCGCACTCAAAAAAACAAACCTGAAAAAAATCCCCCCCCTGGTCTGGCAACTTCTCGGCCTCGAGGGATTCGATTACCGCCAACCCACCGCCTTTACACCACATCTCGCCCAATGCTGCCAAAGGAATATATAAAACCACTTTGAAACGAGGGCTTGTTTGGGCTTAAACTCATTCTAACATTCTTGAGAACGTTAGAATGAGTTTCATTACTCAGCACCAGGGACAAAAGACTTGAGGATGAAATTAAAACGATATTTTATCCATAGGATTAAGGTCAAGGTGTTGCATGCCACCTCTGCCAAAAATGAAATCGCTTGCGGAATTTCCGATGAAAATGTAGATTGCTGTAAGATTCTAAATTTGTAAGGACCAAAAAATGAAAGAAGACTTTGAATTTGTACGGCTGGTGGGTAATGAACGGCGTGTAGGACCGACTTTGGCGAGCGTTTCCCGCCATTGGCAAGGTGACAAGGAATGTTTTGTATTCATCAGCCCGCATGACGACGACATCGTGCTCGGCAGCGGACTGCTTATCCAATTGATGAAACGAGAAAACGTGCCGGTCCATATCCTGGTCGTTACTGACGGCGGCATGGGCTATTGCACCGAGAGCGAAAAAGACACCATTATCGACATCCGCCACAGTGAAACGTTCGAATGCTACCAGGCGTTAGGCGTGCCCAGGCACAACATTCACTGGCTGGGATTTCCCGATTGCCAATTGAATGAATATCGAGGCCGTCGGCTGGCCGGGGCGGATGACAAGGCTGTTGTAAAAGGGTTCAGCGGTCTTCAAAACGTCTTTACCCATTGCCTGCGGACCATCAAGCCCACGCAGTGCTTTTTGCCGACCTCGATCGATTTACACCCGGACCACCGAATCGTACACGAAGAGCTGCTCATTAGTCTCTTTCACGCCTCAGGCAACATCTGGCCTGAATTGGGCAGTCCCCTGGAAAAAGTCCCCTACGTTCACGAAATCGGTGTATACTGCGATTTTCCCGAACCCCCTAAACTTCGCATCCGAACGCCCATGATCTACCTGGAAAACAAACTAAAGGCCATCGGCGCGTTTCGCAGCCAAAAACAGATCGGTTCCCTGATCGACATCGTCCGCGGCGGCGGCCCCGAGGAATACCTTCGAGCCTTGGAATTCAAACTCTATCAACCATCCCGCTATCGCGACCTCTTCGAAGAAAAAGAAACAATGCGTTTCGTGCGGTAAAAAAGCAATCTCAAGAAAGGCTGCTACCGAATTCTGTATACTTTCGGGTAAACGTATATGCCAAAAGGCAGAAAGGAGCGGCCTTTCATTAGATTACTCGCTGGATGGTGGAAATTGAAATTAGAATGGATCAGCGACCCGTGTCCGTCCTTGTGCAGGAAGCGGGCCGTCCGGTGCGGGAATGCCTCTTTGAGTTTTCATCTGAACGGTTATATAAAATGAAACGGACGTTTCCTACGATTACTTTATTCGCCATATTTAATTTGCAAAATCTAAACTAAAAAGTATAATGCAAACAGTTCTTTCGTTTTTAAGGGTGTTCTTTTCAAAGGGGCTTTGTCATGCAAAGCAATTGGTGTGGTTTTAGAATGAGTCTCGATGGTTTAACCAGTGGAGGTGGTGGCAGCCCAAGGGCATTTAAGGTAATGGGGCTGTCTATTTTTGCGGTTCTCCTGGCCATCATCACACTGGTAGATTTCGGGATAAACCAAAGCAACTCCAGGATAAATCTCGACAAGGAAATTCCATTCAAATGCACCAGTTGCGATTACATTTATTTGTACAAAATCCGCGATCTTCAGAAAATGGTGGAACCTATTACGACAACAGGACCGACCACAAATCCTGCCCAACTCATGGGGCCGATGATGGGGCCTTTGATACTGGAATGTCCTCATTGTCATCAAAAAAATCTCGAACAAGCCGTCCAATGCCCTAAATGCGAAGAAATATTTCACATACGGATGGACCCAAGCAAAAACATATTTGACGACAAGTGTCCCAAATGCCACGAAAGTTATAGCAAGGCCTGGCAGGAAAAATACGAAAAGGAACAAAAAACCGATTAAAGGCGACTTTAGCGTTTATTGTTCGCCATTGCCGCCTTCGCTTGATCGGTGATTTTCTGGATTAGTATATCCAGATGCTCCGGGGGAGTATCCTTTTTGGGCAGTCCGGAATTGGAACAGGACTTCGCAGCCGGTTCGTTTTATTTCTCATATTTTTTTTAGAAATTTAATGTTTATGATATGATTCGCCTTTTCCTTAGTTTAATATCGATAGGCTTTGTATGAAGAAAAGGGAGCGGAATGCCTAAACTTAATGGAGGGGGGATTATAAATGGAGAAATCCCATTGGCGGTAAAATTGATATGAAACCATTTACGGGAATTTTGGAATTAACGCCTCGTGGTGAAGGCCATTTGCGGGAAGTTTTGCTGGCTTTGCCGATCAAACCATCCGATCCCATGATTGATCGTCGAATGATAAGCGATTATAAACTGCGAGAAGGTTGCCTCATCGAAGGAAATATCGATGGTGGACATTCCGGCCGAATACAGGTTAAAGAAATCATCAAAATCTGCGGTTTGAAGCCAGACGACTGGCGGGAACAGACTCTGTTTGAAGAAAAAGTGGTGATCGATCCTCAGCCGCAATTGGTCCTCGAACCGCAGGAGAAAAATCATGAAATCCCCTACGGAAATATTTCCATCCGCGTGATCGATCTGATCTGCCCGCTGGGATTTGGGCAGCGTGCGGTCATCGTCGCCCCGCCAAGAACGGGTAAGACCATTCTGCTCCAGCAGATCGGAACGGCTATCAAAAATAATTATCCAAAGGTCGATTTGATCATGCTGCTGATTGATGAACGGCCAGAGGAAGTCACGGAAATGCGGCGGACCATCCCCGGTCAGGTCTTTGCAAGTTGCAATGATCGCAGCGTCAGTTCGCATACCCGGCTGGGAAAGGTCATCGTGGAATATGGAAAAAGCCTCGCCCAGGCAGGACGAGACGCCGTCATCATGCTCGATTCTCTGACCCGACTTTCCCGCGCTTACAACATAGGCCAGAGAGGCAGCGGAAAAACCATGAGCGGAGGAATTGACGCCAATGCCCTGGAAATTCCCAAACGTCTCTTCGGCTCGGCCAGGAAATTTGAACACGGCGGTTCCCTGACCATCATCGCCTCCGCCCTTATTGACACCGGTTCCCGGATGGACGAATTGATCTTTCGCGAATTTAAAGGCACGGGAAACATGGAACTGGTCCTGTCACGCGAGTTGGCCAACGAGCGGCTCTTCCCCGCCATTGATATCCCAGAATCTGGAACCCGCAAAGATCATCTGCTGGTCGGGCGTCGGATGCCGGAGTACTCCGCGTTACGGACGCACGTCGTTAAAATGAAACCAAAAGACGCCATGAAATCCCTTCAGTCCGCACTTGCCAAATTCGCCACCAATAGCTTGCTCCTGAATAACCTTTCCTGAAATAACACATACAAATTCCGCATGGAAGTCGGGCTACTGTTCCTTCCCGGCATACCACAAAAAAGCACAGCAGCAATTTCAAAATCGCTGCTGTGCTTTACGTTCAATCTTATCGCGCCCGGTAGGACTCGAACCTACAACCTATGGGTTCGAAGCCCATCACTCTATCCAATTGAGCTACGGGCGCGGTTCGTCATATTCTATTTCTCGACCGAAGGATTTTCCTCATCCGCATCCGAAGCGGCGGGAGCTTCTTTGGCCGGGGCGGGAGCTTGGGTCGCCCCGCCAACCGTCGGTTTTAACGACCGGTCGCCGATTCCCTGCTTGGGAACGATGTAGATTTCCACGCGGCGATTCTTCGGATTGCCACGCAGCCCGTTGTTCGGGGCAACCGGCCGATATTCGCCGTAACCCATCACGCCCATTCGTTCCGGGGTAATCCCACCGTCTTTCAGAACATTCATAACGGAAATGGACCGATGGACGGACAGATGCCAGTTTGTCTTGTGCTGGGCAAGGGTGGCAGCCCTGCGGATTGGGATATTGTCGGTGTGTCCAACGACTACGGCGTCAAAATTGGCAGCATCGGGAATTTCCATAATCTTGGCAAACTCCTCCAGAGGTTGCACGACCTCAGGCTTCACCTGGTCGCTGCCCAGATCGAACAGAACGTCGGATTTAAACTTCAAGACACCTCGAGCCGCGTCGTATTCGACCAGGTTTGGATATTTGCTGGCAAAATCCTTCAGTGCGGTATCCAAAGCTGGCGGAAGAGGCGAGGCCAACATTTGACCGGTCGGAACCGGTCGGTTGGCCAGTTTTCCATAAATATCCTTCATCTGTTCGAACGAAATTCCCGCCTTGGCCAGCAGGTCTTTCAAATTCTTGATCATATCTTCACGATTGGCCAGCAGCTCTTTCAGCCGTCTATTTTCCTGGTCCAACGTGTAAATGGTATTCTTTGCCCCAGCCAGGTCCGCTTGTAACTGCTCACGGGCCGCGTTGCAGTTGCGTTCCGCGAATTTCAGTTCATCGTACTTTCCCAGAGAGACGCAACCTGAAAAAATCGTCGCCATCAACATTACCGAACTAACTTTCAAACCATTCCATACAAAACGTTTCATTGCTTTAAGCTCCTTCTATATAAACGTTTTTTTTCGACGTAATTGGTTAATAGACTAACATTTCCGAAGCTATTTGTCCATCTAAAGTTGCCAAGAAATATCGTAAAAAAACAAAGATTCTTTACAAGTGTTTATTTATCGGCATTTTGGGGCTAAAGAGATTAAAAAACAGGTTTTAAATAAATTCTTCCTTCAACTGCATTGTGCCACGGCTGGCTTGCCCAGCCGTGTCTTAAGAGCACGGTCGGACAAGCCGACCGTGGCACAATGTCAAGGCGCCAAGGCAGGAAAGGATTAAATAAATTCTTCTTTCAACTGCCTGGCCATCAAATCTTTTATGGCCTGGAGCGGTTTTTTGCCTTCAAAAATAACCTCCGCCACCGACTGTGTAATGGGCATTTCCACCTGATATTTCCTGGCCAACCCCAGGACGCTTTGGGTGGTGGCGACCCCTTCGACGACCGATTGAATTTGCTGCTGGGCCTGGTCGAGGGAAAATCCCCGGCCGATGAGTTCACCTAGTCTTCGATTTCGGCCATGCGGGGAGATACAGGTGGTAACCAGGTCGCCCAGTCCGGCCAGACCGGAAAAAGTTTCTTTTCTCGCACCCAGGGCGATGCCCAGCCGCATTATTTCCACCAGTCCGCGGGTCAGCAACGCCGCTTTTGCGTTATCGCCTATGTGCAGGCCGTCAAGAATGCCGGCGGCAATGGCGATGACGTTTTTCATCGCGCCAGCCAGTTCGACCCCGGCAATATCGTCGTTGGTATAAATGCGAATGCTCGTGCCGGAAAAGATGGATTGGATGGTGCGGGCATGTTCGACCTTTGCGGAGGCGGCGACGAGTGTGGCGGGAAGATTCTGGGCGACTTCCAGGGCAATGCTCGGTCCGGAAAGCGCGACCATTGGAACCGGACCCAGCAATTCATGCAAAATCTGGGTCGGGCGCATCAGAGTATTATTTTCGATGCCCTTGGTGACTGAGACGTAAAGAGCTTCTTTGGGGGCAAACTCAGTAAGCCCTCCCCATACCCCGCGAAGATACTGGCAAGGAACCGCGTTTATGATAATCTGCGGCCGATTTAAAGCTGTTATGGGATCGGAGGTGATTTTAACAGCCATCGGAATGCTGAAACCGGGGAGGAACTTTGAATTTTCCCGTGTCTGTGCCATCTGACGGGCATATTCCGGAAAGACCGACCACAGATGCACTTCGTGATTTTTGCTGTGGAGGAGCAAGGCGCAAACAGTCGCCATCGCTCCGTCGCCGATGATGGTAATTCGATAGGACTCAAACAAGCTCCTGATGCTCCTAATTAACGGTTTTGGGCTTTTGTGATGGCCTTTTGCTGTTGAATACGCTGCTGGATATCCTTGATATAAGTTTCCATCATCGCCCGATCGCTGGGTTTGTTTCGGTCCAGGAACATTTTATACATTCCAGGAGGGTCGCTGGGAATATTTTTCGACATGCCCGGTTTGGCCGCTAAATTCGGCCCACTGAATCCACCGCTACCGGAAGGCCTGTGGATCACCCCGCCTGCCGAGGAGGGCTGTCCGGTCACCATCGAGCGAAGGGCGTCCCATTGCTGGAGCTTGGAATCGATAAAGGTTCGCTGTTCGCCCTTGGTTTTCAGATTTTGATATACCTTGCTGTCCTCGACAGTCTGGAGTCCCATCACATTGACAAAGTTATTACTCAATTGCACTCTTTGGCTCTCCGAGAGTTTGTCAATGGCTTGGCTTAATTGATTAACTCCCTGAGGACTATAATGTGTATTCACAGTTTGCTGCATATATTGGAGTTGAGAAGCATCCGACTGCTCGGAAAACTTCGGTGAAGCCAGGTAATTGACCACATCCTGGGGCGGAGCCTTGTCCGGCACAGGAACCGATCCCTCGGCCACCCATTTTAAAATGACGACCAAAAGAATAATAACCAACATACCCACAAGATTGGCGGCGACGATCAGGATCGTTTTTTTATGCTGATTGTATATGTCGACAAAATCCATTAATTCTTTCTCCTTAATTATTTAGAGCCTAGGCGGTCCACATGAAAATCCGCGAATAAGGCCATTTGCTGGCCATCATGAAACGCTTCGTAATCGTGAACAAGTGCTACTTTCGTCATATCTTCAATATCCACCTTGCGACCCATAAGTGCTTCCAACAGGCCCCGAATTTCGTCAAGAAACCGATCTTCCCGTCCGACCACCCAGTTTCCACCTGAATTGGACGATAAATATTGGACTGGCGAATAACTGGAACCTTGCCAATCGTGCCAAGTCGAAAATCCGGGTGGTGGAGTTTCAACAATGAAGTGATCGTCCGGGCAAATGAAAACATCCTTCTGCTTTCCGACATAATTTTCCAAAACAACGGACATCATCGGTCTGGAATGAACGAGTTCCGGAGGGTCGATCATAAGTTTCATGGGCGGATAAAATCCATTATACTCATCCATGTATGTGCGAATGGCTTGACCGATGGAACGCAAGTTGGCCTTACATTTGGTTTGCCGACCAGCCGCTCTCGCCTTGGACAGCGTCGGAATCAAGATGCCGACCAGCAGGGCGATAATGGATACGACCACCAGCAGTTCAATCAAAGTAAACGCATTATTTTTTTTATTCTTCATTATTACACCTCCACATTGCATCAAACCATTATACCGTTTCACGAGGTTTTGGTTAATTCTTTATTCTGAAATCTCACATTATGTTTTTGACGGGTCTCTTAATGAGACGCGACCGTGAGGGAGTGTTCTTTGATATCGAACAATCGCGAAGCAGCCCGGATTTCCCACGCCAAACAGGCCATGGTCAGAAGATTGACCCATTGTTGCAATCCTATCGCCCGCGTCTCTGCCAGCGCCCAGCCCACGATCGCGACGATCCAAGCCACGACGGCCACGAGGCAGACCATCTGGCTGGTTCCCTCTCGGCGGTGCCAGGTCGCGCGGTCCACGAGCCAGCATACTGCGGGAAGAACCCACATCAAATGGTACATACGTACCAGCGGGGCAAACCACAGCATGGCGGAACACCATAGAGCAAATAGCCCGTGCCGAATCCACGGACTATCTTCACGGTTGAAGCGGACGGTAACCCACACCAGGACCGACAGCGTAACGAACATCATGCCGTAATATATCCAGGTAATTGTTCGAGTATCGAGCGACATCAGATTGACTTGTCGCACGTGTCCGAATTTGCCGGAGTGAAAAGGGGTTGATCGCGACTTCGTCGGCGCGGGGGCAAGCAGACGTCCCAGTACCGAAGCCATACCTTGATTTCCATGATCCTGCTGCACGTGCCGTTCCAGAAATTTGGCATTGGAGCTATTGCCGACAGAGATGTGATACCAATGCACATGGTGGTTCCAGACAGAGGTAAGATTACCGGCCGTCAGGGTATCGATGGTAAAAGAGAGTGCGAAGGGCAGGATAGCGGCGCACAAGGCCATTTTGAACTTTCGACGAAGTAAACACCAAACGAGCAGCAACCCCGGTACGATTTTGACAAAAATCGCCAGTCCAAGCAGAATGCCCGATCCCAGCCACTTTCCGGGTTTGTCCACCACCGAGGCCAACACGAGCAACGACAAAGGCCAGAAACTAATCTGGTTGATTTGGAGTGTATTGAATATCAACGGGCAGATCACAAGGAAGCCTACGCAAACAACGGCGCGAGAATGTACGTCGGTCGAAAAATCGGAACCCTCGCCCAAACCCTCAGCCTGTCGGCGGACCTTCGCCAGACGCCACAGACCGTACAGAACCAGCAAGGCCGTCAGCAGATTGATTCCGTTCCACACAATGGCCGCAGGCCATTTCGACATCCACGCCAGCGGAATCAGCAAAATACGAAATCCGGGCAAGTACCACTCCAAGAACATTGATTGGGTCAGATCGACACCCTTATTCAAAACACAGGCATCGCCATAGAACCATCCAAAATCCCAGGTGCCCGCCGCCGCGCGAAGGATACCCGCGGTGATCGCCAGGACCAAGACGATACCCACAATGATCCCGCCAACCCTTGCCCATTTTAATTCCCGTTGTAATTCTGGAGCCGACATACCTGATTACCATCTTTCATGTTAAAAATTAAAATTACTAAGTACAGCATTTCACAAATAAGGGATCAAATTCTGGGTGGCATGGGCAATTCTTATTGCCCGTGTTCTTTTCCCATTCACGCATCGAAGACACGGGCAATAAGAATTGCCCATGCCACCCAGAATCGTGATTTTGCACCCTTATCTGTGAAATACCGTACTAAGCGTTCAATCCCTATTGCGCCACGGTCGGCTTGTCCGACCGTGCTCTTAAGACACGGCTGAACAAGCCAGCCGTGGCACAATGACGGAGAGGACTGATTACAAATTACTTGGAAAAACCATCGGGGTGCTTACGGTGCCATTGCCAGGCGGTTTCAATGATATCTTTAAGGTCGTTGACCCGCGATTGCCATTTGAGAATCTGCCTGGCACGGGATGGATCGGCAAAAAGGACAGGGGTATCACCTTCCCGCCGAGGACCGATTTTGGTTTTGATTTCCAGCCCGGTTACTTTTTGAGCGACGTCGATCAATTCTTTAACGCTATGGCCCGTGCCGGTGCCGAGGTTGACGAGCAATTGCGAACCCGGCTCCACGGTCAATAACGCCCGAAGATGGGCTTCGGCGAGGTCTTCCACATGGATATAATCGCGAACGCAGGTCCCGTCGGGCGTGGGATAATCATCACCGAAAATCTCCACGTGCTTTCGCCGGACCAAAGCCGCCTGGAGAACGATGGGAATTAGATGCGTTTCCGGATCGTGATCCTCGCCGAGGGAACTGTCAAAACTGGCCCCCGCCGCGTTAAAATATCGCAAGGCGGCAAACCCGAGATTCCAAGCCCGGGCGCAGTCGGCATAGACCAGTTCCATGATGCGTTTTGTTCTGCCGTACGGACTGATCGGTTCGCAGGGCATCTCTTCGGTGATTGGCGCTTCGGGAGGATTTCCGTAAACCGCGCAGCTCGAGCTGAACACCAGTTTGCGAACGCCCAGTTCTTTCATGGTTTCCAGCAAAATAACCGTATTGATCACATTATTGCGATAATAGGCCAGTGGGTCCTTGACAGATTCGCCGACGGCGGCCGAGGCGGCAAAATGCACAACGGCCTCGGGTCCAAATTTTCGCATGGCCAGGTTTAGCGTCTTGCCATCGCCCAGATCCCCAACCGTCAATTCCCCGGCCCCCACCGCCGCGCGATGGCCCGTGGACAAGTTATCATAAATTAAAAGTTCATGCCCGCTCTGACGAAGCAACGCGGCACAATGGGAACCAACGTAACCGGCTCCTCCTGTGATGAAAATTTTCATTTTGGTGTTTCCTCCGTTGAATGTCCAAGCATCTCGTACAAAGTGGATGTGTACTATTTTAGACCTGGGGGCTATTTGCTCGCGGCCTCAATCACTTCATCGGGAATATCAAAATTTGCATAGACGTTTTGAACGTCTTCGTGGTCCTCGAGAGCTTCCATGAGTCCCAGCATTTTTCTGGCATCGTCGCCTTCAAGGTGGATGTAGTTTTGCGGAATCATCGTCAACTCCGCGGATTGGGTTTCAATTTTTTCGTCCTTGAGGGCCTTTTTGACGGCTTCATAATTGGCGGTTGGGCAATAGATTTCAAAGACGTCGTCCATTTGTTTGATATCCTCGGCCCCGGCTTCCAGGGCAATGTCCATCAGTTTTTCTTCGGTAGTCGTCGCTGTGGAAACGATGAGCAATCCCTGCTGTTTAAACATCCAAGCCACACTGCCCGCTCCACCGAGCGCATAGCCTCGTTGTTCAAAAATTTTACGCAGCTCAGGAGCGGTTCGGTTACGATTATCGGTCAGGCATGGGATTAAAATGGCCACTCCGCCCGGACCATACGCTTCGTAGTTGATTTCTTCATAATTCACCCCGCCAAGCTCGCCCGTGCCCTTTTTGACCGCACGATCAATAGTATCGTTAGGCATATTGGCTTCTTTGGCCTTATCAATCGCATATCGCAACGAGAGATTTTCTTCCGGTTTTCCTCCACCATTCTTGGCGGCAATGATGATATGCCGGGCTAATTTGCTCCAGAGTTTGCCCCGTCTTGCGTCGGTGGCGCCTTTTTTATGTTTAATTCTCGCCCAATGTGAATGTCCTGACATACCTTGGCCTCCAAATTACTTTTACCGTTAAATTGTATCATGTATTGATTTTCATTGAAAACAAATTCATGGATATTATACAATCATTCACATCATATTTACCCGTGCCACGGTCGGCTTGGTCCGACCGTGTTCTTTAAGGCACGGCTGGACAAGCCAGCCGTGGCACATGTTCGGCCTACATGTAAGGAGCCTTTGACGTATGAAAATTATTAGTGAACCGCAAATTTACCTTATCGGTCGGCAGGAGGTCGCACCGGACCAACTGGAATCTTTTCTTGCCGATCACAATTTTACCTGGCAGACGGATACCCAAGCCGCCCCCGAACAGATTTGTGAAATCGCCGGGCGGCTGTGCTACACGTCGTATGGGAAAGGCCGAAAATCCAACCAGGAATATATCCGGCATATTCTTGAGGTGGGACATGGCTCGGTACTCGAACATGCAGTCTGGAGCTTCCTGATTACAGGGGTTTCACGAAGTTTTACCCACGAATTAGTACGTCACCGCGTTGGGTTTTCCTACAGCCAGCTTTCGCAGCGTTACGTGGATGAGACCGAGACCGATTTTGTCGAACCGGCGGATATCGCCAACGACCCTGATATGCATAAACTCTGGTTGGACGCGGTCGAATCTTCTCGCCAAACCTATATCAAGCTGGTAGACAAACTGAGCGAAAAATATACCGCGGTTCAGGATAAAACCTTACGCCGCAAACTGGCCAGACAGGCCGCCCGATCTGTCCTTCCCAATGCCACGGAAACAAAAATATTCGTTACCGCCAATGCCCGATCCCTTCGTAATTTCATCGAACTGCGCGCCAATGAGGCAGCCGAAGTCGAAATTCGAAAGGTAGCCGTTAAAATATTGCAGTTGATGCAAAAGGAAGCTCCGAATATATTTGGCGATTATGAAATTTATCCGCTGGCGGATGGAACGCAGGCCGTCCGAACGCCTTACCGAAAAGTATGAGGACAGGTAAATGGGCAGGTGGTGAATAACTTGATTAAAAGATGCGCGAACCACGATCATTTTCGTAAAGACAGTCCGGAACAGTTATGGGTCTGGCAAGGGCAGCGGCGGGTGGATATCAAGGAGAGCCTGGGACTGGAGCTTCCCTCCGTTTATGGTCCTCCGAAGGCTAAAATCATTCATGGCCGAATCGACCAACCGTTTTCCGGTCAATTTTGGCACGTGGAAACCGCCCAGGACATCACTACCGATTTGTGCCTTCGTACCGCCGCGGCTGGTCGACCAGCCGGATATGTCTTGAAGCTATCAGAATCGGCGGATCGGGAACCACAAGAGAAATTTTGCCGCACAATAAATCAGATGGGCTTGGCGGGCGTTTCGGTTCCGCTCCGCGGATGCGACCAGCCGGCGGGCGTTTTTATTTTAGCGGAAATTTACCTGGGTCTGGCTCGATGCTATGCCGGATCGGTAGTAACCGATTTAATGAGGGTGATCGATCATCTGGAGCATCAATTTTCCATCGATGTTGAGCCGATTGTTCTTATGCTTTCCGGTCTGGGGATACCCGCGGGATTGGCCCTGACGGCTATCGATCAGCGGATCAGCGCCCTGGTTATCGATTTTACCTCCGCGCCGAAATCAATTCTTGCCCCGGTCGGAAGCCCCCCATTCTTCAAAGATCAGTTTTTGCATCTGGGCCCAAATCCCCTGCTGGTTCTGGCGCAGTGCTGCGCCCCGCGTCCGATGGCGATTGTAAATTATCCACCGGATGCTCAAGCTCCGTGGCTGAAAAATCACAAGGTGGGGGTTCTGTCGTTTGTAGATCAACTGGCGCAAATTCAAAATGCGTATGACGCCGCCAACTATACCGAACGGCTTCAAATTTTCGGGCCGGACAAAACCCAACCGCAAATTCCCGACCTGATAAGGCAAAGCCTGGAATATTTCCAAAACCCAAAAAAATAAAAACTCGAATTACATTTTTAATTTATAACCGTTCAGGCTCCGGTCCTCTCCCGTCATCGTTCTCTCTTTCGTCATCGTCCGGCTTGACCGGACGATCCAGTTCTCTTTTTTGGGTGTAGTTTTCATTTTACGTAGTCCTTATGCAGAATCTTTGAGGCAAAGGTAATGCGACCAAAAGTTTTCCCATCGACCGGATTTGACCGCCGTCCGCAAACGGAGGATG
>Ga0265292_1000426_pt1 | contig 61708 bp, 63 predicted proteins | sample Munlanlewell296A_FD_189080 | JGI IMG/M metagenome (GOLD analysis project Ga0265292, IMG submission 189080) | Leachate microbial communities from a municipal landfill in Southern Ontario, Canada - Leachate well 296A | ecosystem: Engineered > Solid waste > Landfill > Unclassified | place: Canada...
GTTCATGCGACGGGCCCAAGAAACGGGCAAGGAATTGGCATGGGAGGCCACCAAGGCCGCCCTGGACTCCTGCGAACTCTCGATAAACGACGTCGACGCGGTGTGCCTGGGAACCGCGCCGGACGCCTTCGACGGTGTCCACATGAAGGGCGAATACCTGGCCGATGGGGCCGGGGCATGGCACAAGCCCTACATGCGCTCCTATGTCGGTGGTGGGACGGGGGTATTCACCCCGATCCAGGCCTGGTATCAGGTCGCCAGCGGCATGTTCGACATCGTGCTGTGTGTCTGCGAGGAGAAGATGTCCTCGTGCCAGCCGCACCCACAGGGCGCTTTCCGCACGATCTTCGACAACTTCACCGAGCGGGCACTCGGGCCGAACCTGCTCTGGATCTTCGCCCTGGAGATGAACCGCTACATGAGCGTGTACGGTCTGGACAAGCGGGACATCGCCCAGGTCTCGGTCGACAACAAGCACAACGCGATGGACCACCCCTCGGCCTTGCTGCCGATGGAGATCACGGTAGAGGACGTTCTGAACTCCGAGGTGCTCGCCTGGCCGGTTCAACGCCTGGACGTCTCCCCGGTCACCGACGGCGCGGTGACGCTGGTTTTCGCGGCCGAGCATGTCGCCAAGAGGTTGTCCAGCAAGCCGGTCTGGGTGGAGGGCGTCGGCTGGCATCTGGCGTCGTCTTACTGGACCAACCGGGACTTGGTCTACCCGGACTACGTGGAGTACGCGGCCCGAATGGCTTACGACATGGCCGGCATCAAGGAGCCCCGCAAGGAGATCCACATCGCCGAGCCCTACGACCCGTTCGACTACAAGATGCTCCACCACGCCGAGGGCCTGCTGCTCTTCGAGCGTGGCAAGGCTCCCGAGGCCGTGCGCGACGGCGTCACCAAGCGCGACGGCGACCTGCCCTGCTGCCCGTCGGGCGGACTGCTCGGGGTGGGCAACCCGATCGCGGCCGCCGGCACCATGAAGGTGGCCGAGCTCTTCTGGCAGCTTCGTGGTGAGGCCGGCAAGCGCCAGGTGCCGGGTGATCCGAAGAAGGGTGTCGCGCAAGCCTGGGGCGACCTGATGCAAGTCGGCACCGTCATCGTGATGGGCCGCTAGGCAAGGAGGGAGTGGAGATGGCCAAGAACATAACCCCGCCCCTCTCACCGGCCGGGGTCTATCTCAAGGATGACGAGTTCAGGAACAAGGTCGTCGGCGTGGACTTCAAGGTCGAGGCCAAGTACTCCTGGGACGCCGGGGTGGCGATCGGTCGCTACCTGGCGGAGCTGAAGGAAGGGCGCATCGCGGCGCGCATCTGCCATGGCTGCGACCGGATCTTGGTGCCGCCTCGGATGTTCTGTGAGGAGTGCTTCCGCCCGACCGACGAGTGGACCACGGTCAAGGACACGGGAACGGTCAACACCTTCTCCATCGCCTACGTGCGCTGGGACATGGAGCGGATCGAAGAGCCGGAACTTCCGGCCGTCATCGAGTTGGACGGTGCCAGCCCCGGCATCGGGATCCTGCACAAGCTCGGTGAGGTGGATCCCAAGGACATCAAGATCGGCATGAAGGTCAAGGCCGTCTGGAAGCCCGCCGCCGAGCGTGAGGGCGCGATCACCGACATTCTCTACTTCAAGCCCATCCGTGCCGCCGCAAGCGCGCCGGCCAAGCCCGTTGCCAAGCCCGTTGCAAGGGCTGCCGCCAAGCCAGCCGCCAAGCCGGCCCGGGCTGCGGCCAAACCCGCGAAGGCTGCGGCCAAACGCGCACCCAAGCCTGCACGTCGTACGGCTTCCGGGAAGAAGGGGGCCTAGAGATGTTCGAGAAGATTGCCGAACCGAAGCACGTTCGCCACGTCGAGGGCGAGATCCCGATGAGCTACCGCTACACGGCCGGCCTGGCCGGGGAGCGGTTCCTGCGGGGTCTCAAGGCCGGGCGCATCCTGGCCACGGTCTGCAAGCCTTGCGGGGTCGTCTACGTGCCGGGCCGCGCCTATTGCGAGCGCTGCATGGCTGCCCTGGAGCAGTGGAAGGAAGTGGGCCCCGCCGGAACGGTGGAGTCGGTCAGCGTCGCCCACGTCGGCCTCGAAGGAGTGCCACTCGACAAGCCCCAGGCCTATGGCCTGATCCGCCTCGACGGGGCGACCACCGTGCTGTTCCATCGGGTCGCTCCTGGGGTCCAGGCCGGTCAGCGAGTGAAGGCCGTGTTCCGGGCTGCCGCCAAGCGCGCCTGCTCCATCAACGACATAGAGCATTTCGCGGCCGGGAAGTAGGAGAGGTTGGCCCTGGCGGGTGCAAGGCGTAGGCGCGCTCTGGTAACGGGGGTCACCGGGCAAGATGGGTCGTATCTGGCGGAGCTGCTGCTGTCCAAGGGATACGACGTCTACGGGATCATCCGTCGTTCCTCATCCTTCAACACCGGCCGCATAGACCATCTCTACAGGGATCCGCACGAGTCGGGAGACGGGCTCCATCTCGTCTACGGCGACCTCGGGGACTCCTCCGTGATCGCCCGGGTGATCCGGGACGTCAAGCCGGACGAGATCTACAACCTCGGGGCCCAGAGCCATGTTCGCGTGAGCTTCGACATTCCCGAGTACACCGGCGACGTCACCGGCATCGGCGCCACACGGATGCTGGAGGCCATACGCGAGACCGGTGTGAAGACCCGCTACTACCAGGCTTCCTCGAGCGAGATGTTCGGCGGTGCGACCCAGGTTCCGCAGAACGAGCAGACCCCGTTCGTCCCTCGCAGCCCGTATGGGGCGGCAAAGGTGTACGCGTATTGGATGACGGTCAACTACCGGGAGTCCTACGGGATCCACGCCTGCAACGGCATCCTGTTCAATCACGAGTCCCCACGGCGCGGCGAGACCTTCGTGACTCGCAAGATCACCCACGGCTTGTCCAGGATCCTCGCCGGCAAGCAGGAGCACATCTACCTCGGCAACCTGGAAGCCAAGCGGGACTGGGGATACGCGCCGGATTTCGTCGAGGCCATGTGGCTGATGATGCAGCAGGAGGAGCCGGGCGACTACGTGGTGGCCACCGGTGAGAGCCACTCCGTGCGGGAGTTCCTCGAGGAGGCCTTTGGCTACGTGGGATTGGACTGGAACGAGCACGTGCGGATGGACCCGCGCTACCTGCGCCCTTCGGAGGTCGAGCATTTGCTCGGTGATGCCTCGAAGGCCAAGCGCATCCTGGGCTGGGAGCCGAAGACGAAGTTCAAGGACCTCGTGCGCATCATGGTCGACGCCGACCTGACCCTGGAAGGCGTAGAGCATCCGCTCAAGGGGAGCCGGTGCTAGAGGAATGGCGTGACTCTCCGGTTGTCGTGACCGGTGGAGCGGGCTTCTTCGGCCGCGAGGTCGTCAATGTTGTTCGTGAAGCCGGCTGCGAGGAAGTCTTCGTGCCGCGCAGCGCCGAGTACGATCTCACCCGCGAGACCGACGTGGATCGGATGTACCGCGAGGTCCGGCCGGGGCTGGTGATTCACCTGGCCGCTCGCGTCGGCGGCATCGGCGCCAACCAGGCCAACCCGGGCAGCTTCTTCTACGCCAATTTGCTGATGGGCGCCCACATGGTCGAGTACGCGCGCAAGTACGGCGCCGGCAAGTTCGTCGGCGTGGGCACCGTGTGCTCCTATCCGAAGTTCGCGCCGACTCCTTTCCGGGAGGACTCCATCTGGGACGGCTACCCCGAGGAGACCAACGCCCCCTACGGCCTGGCCAAGAAGATGGTCCTCGTGCAGATCCAGAGCTACCGCCGGCAGTACGGCATGCGGGGCATCTACTTGATTCCCGTCAACCTCTACGGGCCGGGTGACAACTTCGACCTGCAGACATCTCACGTGATTCCGGCCCTGATCCGCAAGTGCGAGGAGGCCCGTTCCTCGGGCGCCGATCACGTGGACCTGTGGGGGACCGGTTCGCCGACGCGGGAGTTCCTCTACGTCGAGGACGCCGCGCGCGGTGTGGTGCTGGCCGCCGACCGCTACGAGGGAGACGAGCCGGTCAACCTGGGCACGGGGTCCGAGGTGCCCATTCGTGGCCTGGCCGAGACGATCGCCCGGCTCACCGGCTTCGAGGGCGAGCTGCGCTGGGACTCGTCGCGGCCCGACGGCCAGCCGCGCCGCCGGCTCGACGTCTCCAGGGCGAAGGAACGGTTCGGCTTCGAGGCTCGGATGCCTCTCGAGGAGGGGATCCGCCGGACTATCGATTGGTATCGGAAGCAGTGCGGGGCCGAAGCGAAAGGAACGTGATGGATTTCCAGTTGAGCCCGGAGCAGGAGGAGTTCCGCAAGACCGTCAGGAACTTCGCCGAGCAGGTGATCGCCCCACGTGCGGAGGAGATGGACCGGACGGAGGAGTTCCCGCTGGACATCGTGGCGCAGATGGGCGAGATGGGCCTGTTCGGCCTGCCTTTCCCTGAGACCTACGGAGGGATGGGGGCCGATTTCCTCGCCCTGTGCCTTGCCATCGAGGAGATTTCCCGCGTCGACGCCTCGATGGGCATCACGCTCGAGGCGGCCGTCGGTCTCGGCGCCTCCCCCATCTACCGCTTCGGCAGCGAGGAGCAGAAGCAGCGCTGGCTGGTGCCCCTTGCTCGGGGCACGTCCCTGGGCGCCTTCGGGCTCACTGAGCCTGAAGCCGGGTCGGACACCGCGGCCCTGACCACCCGTGCGGTTCTCGAAGGCGGCGAGTGGGTGGTGGACGGCACGAAGTGCTTCATCACCAACGCGGGAACCGAGATCACCTCACTGGTAACGGTAACTGCCGTGACCGGTCAGCGCTCCGACGGGCGCAAGGAGATAAGCAACATCATCGTCCCGGCCGGAACTGCCGGCCTGAGCACCTCGAAGAAGTACTCCAAGGTCGGCTGGCACGCCTCCGACACTCGGGAGGTGTCGCTGGCTGGGGTGCGAGTTCCCGAGGAGAACCTGTTGGGCAACCGCGGGGACGGGTTGCGCAACTTCCTGAAGATCCTGGTCGACGGCCGCATCGCCATCGCCGCGATGTCCGTCGGGATCGCGCAGGGCTGCATCGACGAAAGCATCAAGTACGCAAAGGAACGCGAGGCATTCGGCCGTCCCATCGCCAAGTTCCAGGCCGTCGCTTTCAAGATCGCCGACATGGAGATGCGCACCTACATCGCCAGACTGGCCTACTACGACGCATGTGCCCGCAAGCTGGCCGGCCTGCCCTACAACAAGCAGGCCTACATCTCGAAGCTCTTCGCTTCGGAATCCGCGGTGACCAACGCCCGCGAGGCGGTACAGATCCACGGCGGCTACGGCTATATGAACGAGTACCCCGTGGCTCGTTTCTACCGCGACTCCAAGGTGCTGGAGATCGGCGAGGGCACCAGCGAGATCCAGCGGATCCTGATCGCCAGGGAGCTGGGCCTGGGCTAGAAGGGGCTCTGGCGAGGCCCGAGCGCCGGAAGGGTGCGGCTGTTGACCGCCTGGGAGCCGGGTCCGTCCTGAGATCCCCGTCCTGATCGCCTGGGGCCGGGTCCTTCCCACGACGAGGGCTTGCCCGGTCGCTAGGTGGGACCCGAGGTGCGCGAAGCAAGCGAACACGTTTCCGCGGAAACGTGTTTTGCACCGAGCACCGGTTGGGCCAGCGCCCCAACAAGCGCGTCGCCGTGCTCACTAGACTCGGTGCTTGGTGCTGTGCGGGGCTAGCGGCTCAGGAGGCGCATGGATGTTTCGTCGAAGGTCGTTCGCCGCGCATCGTCGGGGCCGACGATGCGGTCCAGCCAGGCCCGCACGTAGCCCGTGTCGAACGTCGGGGCGGCCGCGAAGAGGATCTGCTCGATGTCGATCCAGTCCTTGCGCCGATTGAAGATCGCCTTGAAGACGGCCAGGTCCTCGGCTGAGAGGACGCGGATCGAGTTCGGGCCGAACGGGACGTCTCTCGCGCGCCGAGCGCATGATTCATGGAAGGCGTCGACCGAGAAGAAGAGGTCCAGCGGCGTCGTGTCCCAGAACACTCGAGCCTGACCGTCTTGCTCGATTCTGTCCCGGAGCGCCGCCCGGTCCACGGCGCAGCCGATCCTCTCGAGCCGGTCAAGGACTCGTCCCGCCTGCCGTGAAGAGACGAACACATTCACGTCGATGTCGACCGTGCCCCGCGGCTCACCGTAGTAGGCGAGCGCAAGGGCGCCGCCGAAGGCGTAGGGGATCCGCGCGGCCCGAAAGGCACGGGCAACCTCCGCGACCTTGTCGTCGAGCGCCAAGCTCATGATGCCTCCGGCAGGGACCTCGAGCGGATGTGGGGATAAGCGAGGTCGCCCGCCGGCCGGAGGCCGCGCGAGCGTGCCACCCGGTCGGCCAGGCGGAGGAGATCCCTGAGCGCCTCTCCGCGCTCCGCGGCACCTCGGCCGAGCCACTCCAGGACGGGCGGGATACTGTCGGTGACGCCGGCGGGGGAGCCCCTGAGGGCGTCGCGGAGTGCGCCGGCAACGGATGGCGCGAGCTTGCCTCCGTGGGAGAGACGCGAGAGCACGTCGAGCGCGGCCCGGTCCTCGTGGCTTTCCTCGTACTGTGCGCCGAGATCGCGCGCCCGCCGGACAAGGGCCGAGCGGTCGAGCCGGGATCGGGCGCGGCGGGCAGCCCCGTCCAGTACCTCCTCCGTCATGACCCGGAAAGCCGCTAGGGTCCTGCTCCGAGGCCCCCCGGGCGTGCGGAAGCTTTCGCGGATCTCGAACCGGCCGTCGCGCCGGGCGACGATCGTGGCCACCGGAGCTTCCTCCTTGGTAGTGGGTCAGATGCCCACTACACACTGGGAATGTACGTCGGCCACGCCGCCGGAGTCAAGGAAGACGGGATCGCATGAGGTGAGATCGCGTCCCGCGGCTGCCACCCTCGAAGGGGCGGCGTCGCTGCTCCTTCAGGTCGGCGTGGCGTTGGGTCTGTCATGACCCTGGCTAACTCGCGGCTGGAACCGACCGCTGCGCTTCGCGTCGCGGCGGCTCAGCGCCAAGGTCGTCAGCTCGACCGGTTGCGCTGTAGTTACGCTGTGGGTACACTCCTGGTCAGATGAGTGGCCTACGGTTCGAGTGGGACGAGCGAAAGGCTGCCGCCTTCGGATCCTCGTGGTGGTCCATTGTCACCGGTGAGCCGAAGAGGTCATCCGCATCATCTCTGCCCGGAAGGCGAATCCCGCCGAACGGCGTCAATTTGAGCAACGGAGGCGACGATGAGAGACGACTACGATTTTTCCAAGGGCGTTCGCAACCCCTACGCCAAGCAGTTAAAGAAGCAGCTCACGATCCGGCTGGATGCCGATACGATTCACTTCTTCCAGGAGCTCTCACGTGAGCTTGGCGTTCCGTACCAGACGCTCATGAACATGTACCTGCGCGACTGCGCTGAAACCGGAAAGAGACCACACTGGGTCACCTCTCGGAGTCGGCGGGGCAGCAAAGTGCCGCAACGGAAGCCGGCCGCGCGAGCGCGACTCGGCGCCGCTGAGCCGCCGAGTCGTTATGCGGATCTCCCTGTGGATCGTTAGCGGCTGGATGTAGGATACGAACATGCATAGCGAGTACACGGCTGTCGTTCGACGGGATGGCCACTGGTGGATTGGCTGGGTCGAGGAGATTCCCGGCGTAAACGCTCAGGGCGAATCCCGAGACGAACTGATGAACAATCTCAGGTCAGCACTCGCCGAAGCTGTCGAGATGAACCGATCCGAAGCTCGCGGCGCGGCTGGCGATGACTTCGAAGAGATCACACTCACCGGGTGAAGCGCCGCGACCTCCTGGTCCATCTAGGACGCCACGGTTGCCAACTCATCCGCGAAGGCGCGAACCACTCCTGGTGGGGAAACGCGGCCACGGGGGCGCGCTCTGCGGTTCCACGACACAACGAGATCAGCGACGTTCTCAGCAAGAGGATCTGCAAGGACCTCGGGATACCTAGCCCGTGACCGTAGAACTCGCGGCTGGAACCGCCACTCGCTTCGCTCGCGGCGGGTGATCGCCAGGGTCGTTGGGTGGACCGGGAGACGTGAGAATCCGACCGTTCGAGCCTCGTGATGAGCGCGGCGCCGTCGCGCTCTGGGAACAATGTGAGCTCATGCGCCCCTGGAACGATCCACGCAAAGACATCGCCCGTAAGCTCACCGTCCAGGCCGACCTGTTCCTCGTGGGCGAGGAGGACGGCGCGATCGTCGCCACGGCCATGGCCGGCTACGACGGGCACCGCGGCTGGGTGAACTACTTGGCCGTAGATCCGAAGCGTCGTCGGGCGGGTCTGGGACGAGCCCTGATGGCCGAGGTCGAAACTCGATTGCGAGAACTTGGATGTCCCAAGTTGAACTTCCAGGTACGCAAGGCCAACCTCGATGCCGCTGCCTTCTACGAACGCATCGGCTTCGCTCAGGATGACGTGGTGAGCTTCGGGAAACGGCTCGAAGATGGCTGAGCTACCTGGGCTGCATGTGGCGGGGTTCGTTCCCGCACGCCGGACAACTCGGCGACGCACCCGAACACTCGCTACGCTCGCGGCGCCCATTCTCAGGTTCGTTTCCACGACCGCGAGGTCGTGGCCCCATGTACGCCCAGCATGGGCAGCCACTCGGAGGTGAGAGTCCTCTGGGGTAGGAGGTGATGCCAGCCCCTAGCCAATGGCAACGGCGTCGTCGTGAGGCGGGGTCGGAAGGAAGCCGGAGGCAAAACCCTGCACCGAGGGACACGAACCGCATTTGAGGCGGGGTGGCCCGGATGAGCTGGCTAGACACAGCGAAGTCCGTCATCACCAACAGGGCCACAACGTAGATGCGGCGGGCGTAGGGGGAAAGTGGTTGTCCTTATCTGGGGAGACCTGCCGGGGTGTCGGGATTGCGGGGCAACCCACCCGACCGCCGCGGCGGCAACGGGGCGGCGGACTCAGCAGGGGTCAGCAGAGGCCATAGTACCGGTGGGGAGAGAGGAAACCGGGAAGGGCCGAACGTCTAGATGCGAGGGAATCCGGCTTGACTCATAGCCACCGCGAAGACCGCAGCCAACCCAGCCTGTGGGCCTGTAAGGACGCCGAGACGGTGCATCCGTCAGGGCACCTCACAGGGCGCAGCGGTGGTCCGGCGTCGGCCGAGATCAACCCTCACCCCGTCCGGGGAAGCGGCGAGCTTTGGGAGGCGATCTTCTGCCCAGCCAACCTTCACCGGGCGAAAGCACGCGTGGAGGCAAACAAAGGAGCGCCGGGTCCGGATGGAATGAGGGTGGAGGAGCTATCCGCCTACCTCAAAGCCAACTGGCCCGCGATCCGCGCCAGCCTCGACGATGGCACCTACCGACCCAAGCCCGTTCGTCGGGTGGAGATCCCCAAACCCGGCGGCAAAGTGAGGCAGTTGGGGGTGCCGACCGTATTGGACCGTTTCATCTGCCAGGCCATCACCCAGCAGCTTGTCCCCATCTTCGACCCCGGCTTCTCAGTCTCCAGTTTCGGCTTCCGGCCAAGACGCAGTGCCCATATGGCGGTTGAATGCGCCCGGCGCTACGTGGAGCAAGGAGCGGACTGGGTGGTGAACGTGGACCTGGATCAGTTCTTTGACCGGGTAAACCACGACGCCCTGATGGCCCGGGTGGCAAGGAAGGTGGAAGACAAGCAGGTGCTAAAGGTCATCCGGCGCTACCTGGATGCCGGGGTCATGGTCGAGGGGGTGAGAATAGCAGTCGAGCAGGGCACCCCGCAGGGCTCGCCCCTGTCTCCGCTGCTTTCAAACATCCTGCTCGACGACCTAAAGACCTTTCGGTAATATCCTGACGGGCAGAGGCTACCGTGAGACACTGTGTCCATGGCTACTTCCCCTCGGTCGGGCGCCAGTAAGGCCAAGCGCGCCGCGAAGACCACCAAGACCAGGCGGGTGCGCCCGCGCCGGGACTTCAAAGCATTGACGGAGAGGCGAATGCGCGCCGCCAACCTCTTCGCCCGGGGTGCCAGTCAGGCCGACGTCGCCCGAGAGCTGGGGGTGTCCCGCCAGAGCGCCTCCGACTGGTATGCCACCTGGCGCACCGGCGGCAAGCGAGCCCTGCGGGGCGCGGGTCGAGCCGGGCGACTCCCCAAGCTGAGCGAATCCGATCTCGCCAAGGTGGCCCGGGCGCTTGAGGCGGGACCGAAGGCTAACGGGTTTGCGACCGACATGTGGAGCCTTGCTCGCGTGGCCGCAGTCATCGAGTCGGTCACCGGCATCTCCTACAGCACCACCCAGACCTGGTGGATCCTGCGGGAGCGGCTGCACTGGAGCCGCCAGCGCCCAGCCCGACGTGCGATCGAGCGCAACGAGGACGCCATCCGAGCTTGGGTGAAGAACCGCTGGCCCAGGGTAAAAAAAACGCCCGACGCAGAGGGGCCTGGATCGTCTTCCAAGACGAGTCCGGCTTCTCACTGCTGCCCCCGGTGAGAGCCACCTGGGCCCCGAAGGGCCACACCCCGGTGCTGCGCCACCACTTCAACTGGAAGCGGCTGTCTGTGTCGGGGGCTCTGGCCTACCGCAGCGACCGCTCGGCTGCCGCCTTGGTGTTCCAGGTCCGCCCGGGCACCTACAACGACGAGGTCCTCATCGATTTCCTGGCCGAACTCCACGCCCATCTCGACCTGGCCAAGGTGAGCCTGATCTGGGACGGGCTGCCGTCGTACCGCAGCCGGCGCATGAAGGCCTGGATCGCCTCCCAGCGGGACTGGCTGGTGGTCGAGCGGCTGCCCGGCTACGCCCCAGACCTCAACCCCGTCGAGCTCGTCTGGGCCAACTTGAAGGGCCGGGAGCTGGCCAACCTGTGCCCGGACACGATCGAGGAGGCAGAGCAGGCCGCCCAGAACGGCCTGGGCCGCATCGGCACCGACGCCGAGATGTGCTTCGCGTTCCTGCGGCACTGCGGCCTTTCTTTGTGAGCACTGTATCAGCCTATTACCGAAAGATCATTAGACAAAGAGCTTGAGCGCCGGGGACACCGCTTCGTCCGCTACGCCGACGATCTGCGGATCTACGTGGCCAGCGAACGAGCGGGTGGTCGGGTCCTTGAAAGCGTCTCGGCCTTCGTCTCTCGGCGCCTGAAGCTCAAGGTCAACCTCGACAAGTCCGGGGTCTACCCGGCAAGCCGAGGGGCTTTGTTAGGCTTCGGGTTCTTCAAGCGGGACGGCAAGATCAAGGTGCGCATCGATCCCATGGCCAAGAAGGCGGCCAAGAAGCGCATCAAAGAGATTACCGCCCGCAGTTGGGGGATATCGATGGGGAAGCGCATCCATGCCTTGAACCGCTTCATCTCCGGCTGGTGCGCCTATTTTGGCTTTGCCCAAACCCCATCGGTGTTCGCTGAGTTTGACGAGTGGCTGAGGCGAAGGCTCAGGCAGGTGCACTGGAAGCAGTGGAAGCGAGGGCGTACACGGGCCGGCAAGCTGCAATCCCTGGGAATCCCGCGCGGGCAGGCCCGCCAATGGGCCTACACTCGCAAAGGGTCTTGGCGGATCGCCGGTTCCGCTGTCCTCTCCCGTGCTCTGCCCAATGCCTACTGGGCCTCGCTTGGCCTGCGCGGGTTTGAACGGTCCTACGGTCACGTGCGGGAAGTCTGGCGAACCGCCGGATGCGGGCCCGCATGTCCGGTGGTGTGAGAGGGGGCGGGTCAACCCCGCCCCCTACTCGATAAGCCCAGGCAGCGCAGCCGGTCGAGCCGATATCGGGGCTGGTCTCCACGGCCTCGCGGCCGCGGCCCCATTGAAGCGCTGACGCCCTATGACGCAGGTCGTGATCGGCGAGGCGATGCCCATGGGCGATATCGGATCCTTTCTGACGTCAAGCGGCGTTCAGTGGGTGTCCGCGCCGTGAGCGCAATCTCGCCTGACCGGATAACTCGGCGATGCACCCGACCGTTCGCTACGCTTGCGTCGGGTGATCGCCAGGGTCGTTGGGTGGACCATGCGGAGTAGAATGGCAATGCTATGACGCTCCGGTACAAGGTCGCCCTCGTCCGTTCGGATGAGGGAATCAGCGTGTCGGTTCCCGGGCTTCCCGGCTGCTGGTCACAGGGCCGCAACGAAGCCGAAGCGCTTGCGAATATCCGCGACGCGATCCAGGAATACGTCGCGGTAGCCGAGGAGCAACTCGAGGGTGCTGAGGTCCGGGAAATCGAAGTCAGCGTCTGATGCCCGGTGTTCCTGGTGTCTCTCACCAAGCCGCAGTTCGGGCGCTGGGTAGGGCTGGCTTCCGGATCGCCCGAGAAGGCAAACACATCGTGATGACAGACGGACGCCGAATCATCACCATCCCGCGAGCGAATCCAATCAACGCCTTCACGATGGGCGGAATCGTCAAGGACGCGGGCTTGACGGTGGAAGAGTTTAGGAAACTGCTTCGATGATGTTGCCGCCCAACTGGGCTCAGGAGCGGACGCCGGCCGCTTCGCGGCTGGACGTCGCTCAGCGGCGAAGTTGCTATGCCGACGAACAAGGGAGGGCTGTTCAGGATGCTCGTTGGCGTTGATGGTTGCGCTGATGGCTGGGTCTGCCTGGCGTCGCACGATGGGCAGCTTGAGGCGTTCGTGGTCGCGGATCTGTTCGAGTTGGTCGAGCGTGTTCCGGTGGATGCGGTTGTTGCGATTGATGTACCGATCGGGTTGCCCGAGAAGGGTTCGCGGCGCTGTGATCTGGAAGCTCGCAAGCTGCTGGGTGCTCCCCGGGCGAGCAGTGTGTTCCCGGCGCCGGTGCGAGCGTGCCTGCGTGGAGCCGATTACGAGGAGGCGTGCGATCTGCATGCTGCGGCTGATGGTCGGAGGTTGACGCGTCAGGCGTTCGGGATCTTGCCCAAGATCCGCGAAGTGGATGCGCTGTTGACTACGACTGCCAAGTTGCAGGAACGGGTGATCGATGTCCATCCGGAGGTCTCATTCAGGGAGTGGGCCGGCCGTCCGATGGTTCATCACAAGAGGCGGGATCCAGGGCGTGCTGAGCGTGAGGCGCTCATCGAGGCGGTTTGGCCGGGAGAACGAGATAGATTGGCTGCAGCGCTTGGAAGGGTTCGGTTTCACCAAGATGACCTGAATGATGCGTTCGCAGCGTTGTGGAGCGCCGAGAGGATCGCGGCGGGTACGGCCAGGCAGTTGGGTTCGCCGCCGGAGTTCGATTCGCTCGGGGTGCGGATGCGGATCGTTGCGTGAGGCGCGGCGGCATAGCTCGGCGCTGCACCCGAACGCTCGCTACGCTCGCGGCGCCTATCCTCAGAGTCGTTGCCACGACCGCGAGGACGTGGCCCCATTGAGCCAAGCGCCGGCTTGGTGTTCCAGAGTGGAACATCAAGATGTCTCCATGACCGCGAGGTGGTGGCCGGAAGACTGCCATGTCAGCAGATAACCTGATCACGTGCGTGGGGCTGGCGGCGGGTCCGACTATGCTTGCGAGGGCTGGGACGACCAGTCGCGATGGACCGGCGAGGATGTCCAGGGAGGCCTTCAGGTGGGAGGAATGCGGCTCCTGACCGAGGAAACACTGCGCGACATCATTCAGCGGGTCGTCGCGGTTGCGCACCCGGAGAAGGTCATCCTCTTCGGCTCGGCCGCTCGCGGTGAGATGGGCCCCAACAGCGACGTGGACCTTCTGGTCGTGAAGTCGGGCGCGCACAGACGCAAGTTGGCGGGGGATATCTACATGACCCTCATCGGTGTCGGCCAGGCCGTGGACGTGATTGTGGTCACGCCGGAGGATATCGAGCGGTACGGAAGCTCGCCGGCCCTAGTCATCGAGCCGGCTCTACGGGAAGGGCGGGTGGTCTACGCGGCCTGAGGGCTTGCCATCCGATGACCCTCGCGAGTGGCTGAATCGCGTGCGCAGCAACCTCCTCTGGACTCGCCGCCGTTCAGCGCCCGGTCGTTGGAGCGCCGGCGAGAGAAGCGGCTGGGGGCATGGGCACCGAGTGGTGGTGTCCCGCCAAGGAGGCGGTTGACGTGCGGATCTTCGACTTCGTCGTCGAGCGGGACCCTGACACAGGGCTGTATGTGGGCTACGTGCCTGGTTGGCCGGGTGCCCATACTCAAGGCGCGACTATTGACGAAGTGCGAGAGAACTTGCGGGAAGTTGTGGAGATGCTGCTCGAGGACGGGGAGCCGAAGCTGGAGTCCGAGTTCGTCGGAATCCAGACGATTCGGGTTGCGTAGGGCGTGGGGTCAGTTCCCATCCTCAAGCCACGCGAAGTGGCGAAGTTGCTTGAGCGGCTCGGATTCGTGGAAGTCCGTCAGCGGCGGCTGGATGTAGGATACGAACATGCATAACGAGTACACGGCTGTCGTTCGGCGGGATGGCCACTGGTGGATCGGCTGGGTCGAGGAGATCCCCGGCGTAAACGCTCAGGGCGAATCCCGAGACGAACTGATGAACAATCTCAGGTCAGCACTCGCCGAAGCTGTCGAGATGAACCGATCCGAAGCTCGCGGCGCGGCCGGCGATGACTTCGAAGAGATCACGCTCACCGGGTGAAGCGCCGCGACCTCGTATCCCGTGAGCGACCGGCCGTCTGGACGACGCCCTAGGTCCCGGCTAGGATATGTGTGCACACACAGTCCCCTGGAGCTTGCCATGAAGAGGATGAACGTTGAGATCGCCGATGAGGACTACCTCTACCTGAAGAACCGCGCCAGCCGAGAGGGTCAGTCGGTGGTAGCCCTCATCAGGCAGGCTGTTGCCGCCCTCCAACGTGCCGACGCCCCAGACGTTCGGTCCGACCCGATGTACAAGGTCGGGTCATTCGACGGGCTGGCTGATCTCGCGGAACACCACGACGGCTACCTCTACGGTTCGCGGTAGGAGCGCCGACTCCGTGGAGGTTTTCGTGGACACGAGCGCCTTTGTAGCCCTGGAGAACCGGGGCGATGCAGTGTACCTGGCCGCCGTTCGACAGTACCGCGGGCTTCTGCGCGCCGGGTCCTCCCTGGTCACGTCGGACTACGTCTTCGACGAGACCCTCACCCTGCTGAAGATCCGTGCCTCCGCCCAGGTGGCTCTCCACTGGGGCAAGCGCATGCTGGCGAGTTCGCTCTTTCATCTCGTCGTGGTGGATCGAGCGATGATCGAGGATGGACTGGAGGTGTTCGAGAGCGCCATCGACCAGCCCTTCAGCTTCACCGACTGCACCTCTTTCGCCCTGATGCGCCGGCGAGGCATCGGAACCGCGTTCGCCTTCGACGAGGACTTCGTCCGGTTCGGGTTCGACCGTGTGCCTCGAAGGTAGTCAGCAGAGACGCTCCGACCGGCGTGTCCCCGTAGACACCCGACCGAAGCCTCAGAGGAGGAAGGCCAGTGTCGACGACCACCCGCCCCTACGGCGCCGCAATCCGCCGATGGTAGAATGCGCCCGGCTCGTGAGGTATGCGTGCGGGACGCCCTAACGTTGGAGGTTGGTGATGCTCGAAGAGGCCTTCAATCTGACCGAAGAGCAGGACATGTTCCGCCAGTCGGTGCGGGAACTTGCGGAAGCCAAGATCGCCCCCAGGGCCCGCGAGATCGATGAGAAGGCGGAGTTCCCCTGGGACGTCTTCGAGGAGCTGAAGCGCAACGAACTGGTCGCGATCCACATTCCTGAGGCCTACGAAGGCCCCGGAGCGGACGCGATCACCTGCGCGATCCTGATCGAGGAGATCGCAAGAGTCTGCGCTTCCTCCTCCCTCATCCCGGGCGTGAACAAGCTCGGGAGCATGCCGATCATTCTGAGCGGCAGCGAGGAGATCAAGCAGAAGTACCTGCCCCGCATAGCGCGCGGCGAGACGATGATCTGCTACGCGCTCACCGAGGCGGGAGCCGGCTCGGACGCGGCCGCGATGAAGACGCGCGCTGTGAAGGACGGGGACCACTACATCCTCGACGGCACCAAGATGTTCATCAGCAACGCCGGCGTCTCCAAGATCTACACGGTGATGGCCGTCACGGACCCGGACAAGCGCGGCAGCGGGATCAGCGCCTTCGTCGTCGAGGACGACGACCCCGGCTTCCGGGTCGGCAAGCATGAGGAGAAGATGGGCATCCGCGGCTCACCCACCTGCGAGCTTGTCTTCGAGAACTGCCGTATCCCGGCCGACCGGCTGATCGGCAACGAAGGCGAGGGGTTCAAGACCGCGCTTCGCACCCTCGACCACACCCGGCTGACCATCGGGGCGCAGGCGGTGGGAATCGCCCAGGGGGCTCTGGACGCCTGCATCCCCTACGTCAAGGAGCGCGTGCAGTTCGGCAAGCCGATCGCGTCGTTTCAGGCGATCCAGTTCATGCTCGCCGACATGTCCATGCAGATCGAGGCGGCGCGCAATCTGGTCTACTTGGCGGCGGGCAAGGCGGAGCGTCACGACCCCGACCTCACCAGGTTCTCCTGCACGGCCAAGTGCTTCGCCTCCGACACGGCGATGCACGTGACCACCGACGCCGTTCAGGTCTTCGGCGGATACGGATACGTGCGTGAGTACCCGGTCGAACGCATGATGCGCGACGCCAAGATCACCCAGATCTACGAGGGCACCAACCAGATCCAGCGAGTGGTCATCGCTCGCCAGATCCTTAGTTAAGCGGAGGCGGCCGGCGCGCGGTGAGGAGGTAGCTTGAAGGCTTTGGTTCTGGCGGGCGGGGCCGGAACTCGGCTGCGCCCGATCACCCACACGAGCGCCAAACAGCTACTTCCGGTGGCCAACAAGCCGATTCTGTTCTACGGGCTCGAGTCCATCCACGACGCCGGCATCAGGGATGTCGGCGTCGTGGTGGGCGACACCCACGAAGAGATCCGAGCGGCCGTTGGCGACGGCGGCGCCTGGGGTCTCGACGTGACCTACATCCGCCAAGACAAGCCCTTGGGGCTCGCTCATGCGGTTCTGACCGCCGAGGACTACCTCGATGGCGAGGACTTCGTGCTCTTCCTGGGGGACAACCTTCTGCTCGAAGGGATCGGAGCTTTCGTCGAGCGATTCGTCTCCGATCGGCCCAACTGCGAGGTGCTGCTGACTCGCGTGAAGGAGCCGGAGCGCTTCGGGGTCGCCGAGCTCGGTGCCGACGGCCGGGTGGTGCGGCTGGTTGAGAAACCGAAGCATCCGGTCAGCGACCTGGCCCTGGTGGGGGTCTACCTCTTCGACCGGCACATCTTCGAGGCAGCCCGAGCCATCAAGCCCTCCGGGCGTGGGGAGTTGGAGATCACCGACGCCATCCAGTGGCTGCTGGACAACGACTTCGAGGTCCATCCTCACATGGTGGACGGTTGGTGGAAGGACACCGGCCGGCTCGAGGACATCCTCGAGGCCAACCGCATCGTCCTGGACGGGATGGAGTCGCAAACGCTGGGAACCGTGGACGAGGCCAGCCGCCTCGAAGGCAAGGTGGTGGTTCAGGCGGGAGCCTCGATTGAGGGCTCCGTGATCCGTGGGCCGGCCATCGTCGGTGAGGGCACTGTGGTTCGCGGCTCCTACGTCGGTCCCTTCACGAGCATCTACCATCATTGCCTGGTTGAGGATTCCGAGATCGAACACTCGGTGGTGCTGGAGGAATCGAAGATCCGCGGCATGCGCCGGATCGAAGACAGCCTCATCGGCAAGCAGGTGGAAGTCGGCCGCTCGGACGCCAAGCCGGAGGCCTACCGGTTGATGTTGGGCGACCACAGCCGAGTGGGTGTGATCGGGTAGGCCGCCAGATCCGCAACGCCGCGTCGAACGGCGCCACAGGGGCCGGCCGCGACGCGTGAACGTGACCGAGTGGGCGGCTGGACCCGGAGCGCCGGCCGGGGCCGAGCGGGAGGAGGCATCGATGCGGCTGTTCGTCACGGGCGGGGCGGGCTTCATCGGCTCCAACTTCATCCGCCACGTCCTCTCGGCTTACCCTGACGACGAGGTGACGAACTTCGACCTTCTCTCCTACGCAGCCAACCCCGAGAGCCTGGCCGACATCGCGGCCGATCCCCGCTACCGTTTCGTGCGGGGGGACATATGTGACGGATCGGCGCTCTCGGAGGCCATGCAGGGCCACGACGCGGTGGTGAACTTCGCGGCCGAGACCCACGTGGATCGCTCGATCCTGGACGCCGCGCCTTTCGTGCGCACCAACGTGCTGGGCGTGCAGGTGCTGCTGGAAGCGGTGCGGCGGCTGGGGATCGCGCGCATGCTGCACGTCTCCACCGACGAGGTCTACGGCTCGATTGACGTGGGCTCCTTTCGCGAGGCCGACTCGCTGTCGCCCAACAGCCCCTACGCTGCCTCGAAGGCTTCGGCCGATCTCATGTGCCGGGCATACGCGGTGACCCACGGGCTGGACGTGGTCGTCACGAGGTCCTCCAACAACTTCGGGCCCTATCAGTTCCCCGAGAAGGTCCTTCCCCTGTTCGTCACCAACCTGCTCGCGGACCAACCGGTGCCGGTCTACGGCGACGGGCGCAATATTCGCGACTGGTGCTACGTCGAGGACAACTGCGCCGGCGTGGATCTGGTGCTGCGCAAGGGGGCGGCGGGCGAGATCTACAACATCGGGGCCGGCAACGAGATCTCGAACCTGGAGCTGACCGGCCGCCTGCTGGCGATCATGGGCAAGCCCGAGTCGATGATCCGCTTCGTGCCCGACCGGCCCGGCCATGATCTGCGCTACTCCGTGGACACCTCCAAGGTGCGCGCGCTGGGCTGGAAGCCGTCGCGCGATCTGGATGATGCCCTGGAGCGCACGGCCGGCTGGTACCGGGACAACGAGTGGTGGTGGCGTCCGTTGAAGGACAGGGCGAGTGCGGGGGCCCTGCCCACCACCAAGGTCTGAGTGGGGAGCGCTTCTTTGAACAGCCACCGATTTCATCTGTCGTGGGTGGCCGCGAAGCGGCCGTGAGTCTCCGGGAGTCCTCGTGCGTGCGGTAGTGTTCGGCAACGGTGGACAGCTCGGCGCGGAGCTGGCGCGCATCCTCGGCGCGGAGCTGGCGGCCGCCTTCACGATCGACGAGGTGAACGTCTCCGACTACGACGCCGCAATGCAATCGGTGATCGAGATTGCCCCCGAGGTCGTATTCAACGCGGCGGCCGCCACGGACGTGGATCTGTGCGAGACCGATCTCGACTATGCCTACTCGGGCAACGCGATCACTGCCCAGAATCTCGCACTGGCCTGCGCCCACACGGGCGCGATGCTCGTGCACGTTTCCACCGACTACGTCTTCGACGGCAACGGCGAGCGGGCGTTCTCGGAGGAGGACGCACCCAACCCACCCAACGCCTACGGACGCAGCAAGCTGGCCGGCGAGCGGGCGGTGGCCGGGATCCTGCCCCGTCACCTAGTCGTCCGGACTTCCTGGCTCTACGACCAAGGGGGGCGCAATTTCGTCGCCGCCATGCTGCGCCTGGCTCGCGGGGACGATCCGGTCGAGGTGGTGGCCGACCAGGTCGGTACGCCCACCTACGTTCCCGACTTCGCCTCGGGGCTGGTGCGGCTTGCGCGCATGCGCCGCTTCGGCACCTTCCATCTGACCAACGGTGGTTCCTGCTCTCGTTTCGAGCAGGCACGCGCGGTCTTCGAGCTGGCCGGCTTCGACCCCGAGCGCGTGCGGCCGGTGACCAGCGAGGCGTTCCCCCGTCCGGCCCGGCGCCCGGCGAATGCGGTGCTGGACAACCGAATGGTGCGCCTGGCCGGCTTGCCTGCGTTGCGCCACTGGCGGGAGGCTTTGGCCGAGGCGGTGGGGGGAATGGTCGCTCAGGCATAAGCGCGGGTCGGCACACACGCGGTCCGGGTGCGGCCGGCGCTCCAAGAGGAGGAGGCTTTCATGCGTTCGATTCTCGTGATCATCGGGGCGGTGACCCTGGCCACCGCCGGGCAGCTTCTGCTCAAGTCCGGCATGAACCAGGTGGGTACGATCGGGGGCAGCCAGCTGTCTCATCCGATATCCCTTGGGATCAAGGTCTTCTCGACCCCCGCGGTAGTTGCCGGCTTCGCGCTGTTCCTGGGCTCGTCGATGTTCTGGCTGGTGGCTCTGTCGCGCGTGCCGCTTTCGATCGCCTATCCGATGGTGAGCGTTTCCTACGTGTTGATCCTCGCCTTCTCCTTCGCCGCGCTTCACGAGCACCCCAAGTTGATCTCGTTGGGGGGGGCCGCGCTGATCGTGATCGGCGTGGTGCTGGTGGGCTTGGGCCACACGCCGCAGGCCGGTGCCAAGTAGTTGGATACCGCGGTAGTCATTGTCAGTTTCAACACCCGCGAGCTGCTGCTGGAGTGCCTGCGTTCACTGGCCGCCGACCCTGCCGGTCCTGACGAGATCGTGGTCGTGGACAACGGCAGTCGCGACGGGAGCCTGGAGGCGATGGCCGCCGCCTATCCCGATGTGCGCCTGGTTGCCTTGGGACACAATGCCGGGTACGGCGCGGCGGCCAACGCGGGGGTGCGAGCCTCGAGCGCGCCGGTGGCGATCGTGTCCAATCCCGACACGACCTTCGCCCCGGGTGCGGTGGCCGCGATGGCTTCCCACCTCGGAAGTCACCCGAACGCGGGTGCGGTCGGGCCCCTGCTTCTGAATCCCGACGGGAGCCTGCAGTTCTCCGCCCGGCCGTTTCCTTCGGTGCCGCTTGCAGCGGCGCACGCCTTCCTGGGGCTGTTCTGGGAATCCAACCCGGCCAGCCGCGCCTACCTTATGGCCGGCTGGGATCACGCCACTGAGCGAGAGGTCGACTGGGTCTCGGGAGCCTGCATCGCCTTGCGGCGCAAGGCTTTCGACGGGGTGGGTGGTTTCGACGAGGCCTACTTCATGTACGTCGAGGACGTGGACCTCTGCTGGAGGATGCGGCGAGAGGGCTGGACAATCGGTTTTACCCCCGAAGCGAAGGTGACGCATCATGTGGGCAAGGCCAGCCGGGTGAAGCCGTGGTTTATGATCGTCGCTCATCATCGAAGCCTGTGGCGTTTCTCTCGCAAGCGCCACACCGGTCTCGCGGGCCTACTGGTGGCCGGACCGGTTGCTGCGGGCTTGGCATTGCGAGCAGTCGGGGTGTATCTGCTGTACCGGTTCCGGGCACGTCGCCCGGCCACCGCCGGACCGAAAGTGGAGGTGTGAGCAGTGAAATCCGTGGTGCTGGCCGGCGGTCTTGGCAGCCGTCTGCGACCCCTTACCAACCACACGCCGAAGTCGTTGCTGCCGTTCTGCAACCGGCCGTTCCTGCTTCATTTGCTCGAGAGTCTGGCGCGAGGTGGAGTGGACGAGGTGTTGCTGTCCGGCGGGCTCGACCCCGCTCCCGTCGCGCGCTTTGCCGAGCGGGGCGACCTGCCGTTTCCGGCCTCGGCCTTCGGCGAGGAGGAGGCTCTCGGGACTGCCGGGCCGATTCGCGTGGTGGCCGACCATCTCACCGAGACGTTCGTGGTTGCCAATGGGGACATCCTCTCGGGGGTGGACATAGCCGAGCTGATCGCTTTCCATCGGGAGCGCGGCTCGATTTGCACGATCGCTCTCACGCCGGTGGATGACCCCAGCGCCTTCGGCCTGGTCCCGATCGAGGAAGTCGGCCGGGTGCGCGCCTTCCTCGAGAAGCCATCGTCCCCCGATGAGGTCCCTCCCGACGCCGGCAATCTGATCAACGCCGGGGTGTACGTGCTGGAGCCTGAAGTCATCGACTTCATCCACGGCAACGGCGCTTGCTCGATCGAACGGGAAGTGTTCCCCGCGCTGGTCGATGCGGATCTGCCCGTCTACGGATATTCGGCGCCCTTCTACTGGTCGGAGATCGGCACGCCCGGCCGCTACCTCGATGCTCACCGTGACGCGTTGCGGGGTCTTGTCGAGGTATCGCAAGCCGGCGACGAGATCGCTCCCGGCGTGCGCGCGGGAGCCGGCGTCAAGGTAGAGGCGGGCGCGCATCTGATGGGGCCGTGCCTGATCGGTGAGAACGTGGTGATCGGGATGGGGGCTCGGATCGGACCGGACGTGGTCCTGGGCAACGGGGTGCGCGTGGGGGCCCATGCGGAGATCGACGAGTCGGTCGTGCATGGCGGTTGCGAGTTGGGCGTGGGCGTCAGGATGAGCCGGGCCATCTGCGGTGAGCGCGTGCGCCTGGGCCGCAAGAGCGTGGTCTCCGGGGAAGCAGTGGTCGGGCCCGATGTGGATGCGGGAGACGAGAACGAGTTCTTGGCCGCCATTCGCGTGGCCGGGCCGAATCGCCTGCCCAATCGCGCCGTTCGCTTCTCCCCCTAGCGCACCGACGACAACATGGACATCTACGTCTTCCTCGGCAACGTCACGGATATCGCCGACCTGCGCGCCCAGGTCGCTCGGTATGAGGCCCTGGGGGTCACGGGGGTCATGGCCAGCGACCACCTGTTCTGGCCCATGGGACCGGAACGCGTGCGGGCACTGCGCCCCTACGACCCATTCGTCGCGCTGTCGGCGTTGGGCGGTCTTTCCGACAAGCTCGCCTTGGGTGTGCTGGTCGCCAACCTCGGCTGGGTGCACCCGGCCTTGGTGATTCGCCACTTCGTGCAGATGGCCGCGCTGTTCGGTGGCAATCGCATCCTGGCGGGCATCGGCGCCGGCTGGAGCGCCGAGGAGTTCGACGCGCTCGGGTTGACGATGCCATCGCACAAGATGCGAATCGACCGTCTGGAGGAGGCGGCGCGCCTGGCGCGGATGCTGTTCGACGACGGTATGGCGACGATGGAAGGAAGCCATGTCGTGGTTCGCGGGCTGCCCATCTCGCCGGTGCCCGCGGTTTCCCCGCGGCTGTTGCTGGGAGGCGGCTCGGACCGGGCGTTGGAGATCGCCGGCAAGTACGCCGACTACCTCGACCTCAATGGGTCCCCGCGGCGCATGAAGATCGGCGCTGCGCAGGGGCCGGAGAGGGATGGCGTCCGTCGCGCCACGACGACGATCGCGGACCTGGAGGAGTCCATCGTTCGAGTGCGGCAGACTGCGGTCGCCGCCGGGCGCGGGGCCGATGCCGTGAAGTTCTCGATACTCGTCGACACCGTGGTGGAGTGCGCGGCAAGTGAGGTCGAGGCCAAGGAAGCGGAGGTGCTCTCGTGGCGGGGCATGGAGCCGATCTCTCTCGCCCGGTGCCCTTACATCCTGGTCGGTGACATGACTCAGCTCAGTGACCTGCTCCAGGAGCGCGGCGAGCGGCTCGGCCTTTCCGCCGTCGTCCTTCGAGACGGGCCACATTTCGAGCGACTCTGCCGTGAGATGTCGCGGCGGTGCGGATCAGCGCGTTAGCAGGTGGCGGCTGATCTCGATCGTTGGCCGTGGCGGGGGAAGGTGCGCGTCGTCGGGATGGCCGGCGATCACGGCCCCCAAAGGCAGCCATTCTCGCGGCAGGCCCAGCGCCCGTCTCGTCTGGGGCCTGCAGAACAGAGTTGAGGATACCCAGCAGGCGCCCAGTCCCTTGGCGTGCAGGGTGAGGAGCAGGTTCTCCACCGCGGCCCCGCCTGAGAGCAGGAACATCTCCATCTCTGCCCGGCGGCGTCGTGAGTCCGGATAGGCCCTGGCCTCCTCCATCACCACGCACGGCACGATCAAAGCCGGTGCTTCCTCCAGCAGCAGTCGGCCCGACTCGATCACCCGCTCGACCTCGGCCTCCTCGAGACCGTCGCGCGCCAGGTCGGCTCGCCACGCCTTGCGCATGGCCACGCCGAGTCGTTCCCGGGCCTCAGGGCCGGCCACGTGTACGAACCTCCAGGGACGGGAGTGGTGTGGGGCGGGCGCGCTGCAGGCGGCGGCCACCGCTTCGACCAGGTCCTCGGGATCGACCGAGCGCGCGGCGAAGCGGCGCACGGATCGCCGAGAGGCGAGTAAGCCAAGCAGCCCTTGGGAATCGCAGGCGTGGCGGAACAGGTCCTGCTCGGGCGGACGCACCATGTCGCGTGCTGATCCCTCTCCGGCGACCGCGAGGCCGCGAACCACCACCGCAGGCACGCCCGCGCTCTTCCCCTTGGCCAGTTCGGCCGCCGCGGCGATCTCGTCGGCAGTCGCCACTTCTGTGGCGTGAAGCGTGCGGCCATGGGCGTCGGTCTGACCTCGCAGGTCGGTCAGCGCCCTGACCCCGGCGACTCCGATCGCGATGTCGACCAGTCCCAGCCGCCAGGGTCGGCCGAAGGTGTCGGTGATGATCACCCCGATGCTGCGACCGCTCGCCTTGGCGATCGCATCCCGCAGAGTGTGGGCGGAGGCGTCCGGGTTCACGGGCAGCAACGTCACCGCCCGGCCCGGCACGTTCGAGGTGTCGACTCCCGAGTTGGCGCATACGAAGCCGTGGCGAGTCTCGGTGATGATCAGATCGCCTCGCCGGGCTACCACGCGCACGCCCTCGGATTCCACGACTTGGCGATGCTGTGCCTCGCCTGCCTTGCCTTGGGCCAGAATCACGATGCGCCCTTCGGCTTTTGAGACCACCTTCTGGGTGACCACCAGCACGTCCCCGTCCTCGAGATCGATCTTGGATGAGGCAAGACCTTGTAGCAGGAGCGCGGCCAGGTCGTCGCCGGGTCGAACCTCCGGTATGCCTCGAACGGGAAGCACGTGGAAACCACACACGGGTGGAGCGCCGGCTGAGACGGGGGAGCCCGCGAGGGTTTCGGATTCGTGGGGGCATTGGGAACCCACATGGGTCTCGGGTTCTCGGGAGAGTTGGGGCCCCACTTGGGGGCTGGATTCGCGAGTGACTCCGGTGTCCACGCAGACCCCTACAGAAGAGAGAGGGCCGCTTCGGCCAGGGCCACGGCGTCATCGTGAGTGCGCATGATGCTCTGAGTCGCCAGTGCCTTGATTCCCAACGCTTCCACGGCTTCCACCTGATCGGCGTCAACGGAGTCGAGGACGAAGCCGTCCAGTATGTCGGCGTAGAGACGGGCGACCCCGAGAGCGCTGACGTCGACGCCGGCGGCAGGCATCAGCTTGTCGGCCATGCCTCGCACCGGCGCTCCGCCCACGATGGGAGAGACGGCCACGATTCTGGCGCCGCAGGAACGCAGCGCCTCGCGTATCCCGGGCACGGCAAGGATCGTGCCGATGGAGACGATCGGGTTGGAGGGGCACACCACCACGCCTTGACACCTTGCGATGGCGTCCAGCACTCCGGGTGCCGGGTGTGAGGTCTCGATGCCGGCATAGCGGACCTCGACGACTGGATCGTGGGCGCCCCGGCCGACCCAGTACTCCTGGAAGTGGACGTCCCGCCGCTCGGATCCGTCCTGGATGACCACGCGAGTCTCCACGTGCTCGTCGCACATCGGAAGGATCCGGCATTCCAGGTCCCAGCGCCGGGCGATCTCCGCCGTGACCTCCGAGAGGGTGCGGCCTTCGGCCAACATCCGAGTGCGCACCAGGTGAGTGGCCAAATCACGATCGCCCAGTGAGAACCAGGTGGGTTCCCCGTAGGCGGCGAGTTGAGCGCGGCAGGCGAAGCTCTCGCCGGCGAGTCCCCAACCGCGTTCGGAATCGGCGGCTCCCGCCAGGGTGTAGGTGATGGAGTCGATGTCGGGACTGACGTAGAGCCCGTGAAGCACGATGTCATCGCCGGTGTTGACGATCACCGTGAGGTCACTGGGAGGTCGCGCGGCAACCATTCCACGCAGGAACCGCGCGGCTCCGATGCCTCCCGCCAGAGCGACCAGCACCCAGCACCTCCGACTTCCCACAAGGCTATGCGCGGCCGGTCGCCCGGCCGGGACGCAAGGATACTCCCCACCGTTTGGGTGCAGGGTCAAGACGGCGCGCGGGTGCCTACCCCGCGGGTGCCTGGCGATCGGGCGGCGCCTTGCGTGTGCGGGAACCCGCCGCTAGTCTGCGGGCGCGGGACCGGCGCACCATCGAGTCATCGTCTTTGGCCGGCCTAGTCCGACATGGGAGAGCTCATGAACGGCCGCTTCGACGAGGCACTGGCGCTGGGGGTTGCCGGCGACGATCTACCGGTCGGGCATATTGTCGCCCTGCTTGCCGGTGCGCGCGAGGGGCGTCTCGATGATCTGCTCGCGGCGGCCCGGGCGGTTCGCGACCGGTGCCACAGCCGGACAATCACATACTCCCGCAACGTCTTCATCCCGCTGACTCGGTTGTGTCGCAACGCCTGCGGCTACTGCGCCTTCTCCTTCCGCAGCGATCCATGCGGATCCGGCGCTGGAGGACCGGGTGTCCAGGAGCCCTCTCTCTCCGGGACGGCCTCTGCCTACCTGGAACTCCAGGAGGTTCTGGACATCGCTCGCACGGGCGCGTCCGCGGGATGTAAGGAAGCGCTGTTCACCATGGGGGATCGTCCCGAAGCCCGCCACCCCGAGGCGCGCCGATGGCTCGACCGCCACGGACACGCCTCGACTCTTGACTACGTTCGCGCCATGGCGGTGGCCGTGATCGAAGACACGGGTTTGCTGCCTCATCTGAACCCGGGAGTGTTGAGCTATGAGGAGATGGCCCGCCTGAAGCCGGTCTCCGCTTCGATGGGGCTGATGCTGGAAAGCGTGAGCGAGAGGTTGTGCCGCCCCGGGGGTCCCCACCACGGATGCCCCGACAAGCAACCGCGCGTGAGGCTTCGCGCGATCGAGAATGCCGGGCGGCTTTCGATCCCGTTCACGACGGGCATCCTGGTGGGCATCGGGGAGAGCCTGGAGGAGAGGGCGGGGGCCCTGGTGGCCCTGGCCGCGCTGGCGCGCGACTACGGTCACATCCAGGAAGTGATCGTGCAGAACTTCCGGGCACAGCCGGGAACACCGATGGCCGGCGCATCCGAGCCGATCGAGGAAGAGATGCTCGCCGCGGTTGCCGCAGCGCGACTGGTGCTCGGCGCCGATGCCGGCGTGCAGACGCCGCCCAACCTGTTTGGGGGCGCCTTCGAGCGGCTGCTGGACGCGGGAATCAACGACTGGGGTGGCGTATCCGCCGTCACTTGCGATCACGTCAATCCCGGGGCTGCCTGGCCGGAGATCGAGGACCTGGATCGCCGCACGGCCGCCAAGGGCTTCGAGTTGCGCGAGCGGCTGGCGATCTATCCCGCCTACCTCCGTATGGCCGATCAGTTTCTCGCGGGACCCATGCGGGATCCGGTCCTCCGCCTGGCCGGGCTCGACGGGCTGGCCGCGGCGGGCATTCGCCCGCAACCGGTGATCTGGCGCGATCCCGTGTTCACACCCACGAGCCTTCGCGCGGTCGCCGGCGTCCACGAGGGGCCGGGTAAACGTGCGGTGTTGCGTCGAGGGCTGCGACCCGATGCGTCTATCGTGTTCGGGGACATGGCCGGCTTGCGTGTGTGCGAGAAGACCGGGACTTCCAAACTGCGCAGGGCGGTGAGTCCCGAGATCAAGTCGGTGCTGGCCAAGGCCGAGGCCGGAAAGGGCGGAAGCCTCAGTGATGCGGAGTGTCTGGCCCTGTTCGCGGCGGAGGGCGCCGAGATGGAGGCGCTCGTGCGGGTAGCGGACGGGCTGCGCAGCGAGCAGGCCGGCGGCGACATCACCTATGTGATCAACCAGAACATCAACTTCACCAACGTCTGCTACACGGGCTGTCGCTTCTGCGCCTTCGCCCAGCGTCGCGGGGACCCCGATGCCTACACGTTGTCGGTCGATGAGATTGCCTCCCAGTCTGAGGCGGCCTGGCGCGCGGGCGCGACCGAGGTGTGCGTGCAGGGTGGGCTACATCCCGACGCCCCCGCCACGATTCACTTCGACATCACGCGGGCCATCAAGGCTCGAGCGCCCGGCATCCATATCCACGGCTTCAGCCCGATGGAGGTAATGGCCGGCGCCACACGACTGGGAATCTCGTTCGAGGAGTGGCTGACAGAGGCCAGGGATGCGGGGCTCGGATCGATCCCCGGTACGGCGGCGGAGATCCTCGATGACGAGGTGCGCTGGGTGCTCACCCGAGGAAAGCTCCCCTCGGACGACTGGGAAGCCATCGTCAAGACCGCTCACCGACTCGACGTTCCCTCGACTGCGACGATCATGTACGGACACGTCGACACTCCCGTCCACTGGGTTGCCCACTTGAAGCGCATCCGGCGCATCCAACTGGAAACGGGCGGAATCACCGAGTTCGTGCCCCTGCCGTTCGTTCACTCCAACGCACCGATCTATCTGGCCGGCAAGGCCCGTCCCGGACCCACGCGCGACGAAAACCGGTGCATGCACGCCATGGCTCGTGTGATGCTCGGCGACGTTATCGCCAACGTGCAGAGCTCCTGGGTCAAGCTCGGGTTGAGCGGGGCGGGCGAGATGCTTCGCGGCGGGGCAAACGACTTCGGCGGGACGCTCATGGGGGAGAGGATCTCGCGAATGGCCGGGGCCGACAATGGTGTCGGCATGTCGCCTTCCGAGATCGAGCACGCCATCCGTTCCGTAGGGCGTATCCCCGCCGAGCGCACCACCCTCTACGAACGCATCTCCCGCTAGTACTCGCCCCCGCAAGTACGGTGACATTCAAGCGCCCCCGCATTCCCGATGGCCGCGTTGTGGGTGGTGCCCTCGTGGCGCGGGAACGCTCTCGGTATGCACCGTACTTGCGGGGGCGAGTCTTAGGCTCCGACGGGATGCCGCAAGCCGTCCCGAAGCCGTCCTGTTCCCGGCGGTGGCGCGGGCTCCGTCTTCAACGTACTATCGGGCAATCCAAGGAGGAGGGCAGCGGGGTGGACGAGTACCAGGAGCCTGCCGAGTTGGCCGATTCGGGCGCTGGGGAAACGGAAGCCACGTCCCGGCGGATCGACCAGTTCTTGGCGTCGGCGGTGGAGGATCAGCTAAAGGAGCAGCGCGATCTTGCGGCGCTTATCACCGAGGTCAAGGAGACCGCGGTCGCGGTCCGAGCGGAGGTGCAGGGCATCGCCTCGGTGGTCGGGGACACCATCGAGGGCCGGATCGCGGCATTGCAGGAAGGCACTCGGCAGACGCTGGCCCGGATGGACTCAACCGCTGAGGAGCGTCTCGCTCGCTTGGAGTCCAGCACTCAACAAGTCACCACTCGCCTGGAGTCCAATACACAACAGGCTTCTGTTCGTCTCGACGAGGCTTCCGCGCTCGTGCTGGACTCGGTGGAACAGCGTCTGTCCGGGTTGGAGACCACGCTGAAGGGTCTGGTCGCGGGAATCGCCTCGACGACCGATGAGCGAGTTTCCGGGTTAGAGACCGTGCTGAAGAGTCTGGTCACGGGAATCACCTCGACGACCGATGAGCGAGTCTCCGGGTTAGAGACCGTGCTGAAGAGTCTGGTCACGGGAATCACCTCGACGACCGATGAGCGAGTCTCCGGGTTAGAGACCACGCTGGAAACTCTGGCCGCACGAATTGAGAACGCCCAAGAGGACGCGGTCGATCGCCTCGCCGACGCTGGGCTGGACAGGATCGAGGGGATGGAGACACGCCTTTCCTCCGAGCTCACGGCGTTGATCTCGGAGGGGTGGGCGAGCCAGGAGAGCACCGGCCAGGTCCTGGCCGAAAGGCTCACCGCCGGGGTCTCCGCAATCAGGGAGGGCTTGGACGCCGGGCGTCAGGCCTCGCAGGAATCGCAGTCGGCGATCGAGAGAGGCATCGCAGAGGAGTCCTCGCGCATCCGGGATGCCGTCGCTGCCGATGTCTCCGTGATCAGGGAGGGCTTGGACGCCGGGCGTCGGGTCTCGCAGGAATCGCAGTCGGCGATCGAGAGAGGCATCGCAGAGGAGTCCTCGCGCATCCGGGATGCCGTCGCTGCCGATGTCTCCGTGATCAGGGAGGGCTTGGACGCCGGGCGTCGGGTCTCGCAGGAATCGCAGTCGGCGATCGAGAGAGGCATCGCAGAGGAGTCCTCGCGCATCCGGGATGCCGTCGCTGCCGATGTCTCCGTGATCAGGGAGGGCTTGGACGCCGGGCGTCAGGCCTCGCAGGAATCGCAGTCGGCGATCGAGAGAGGCATCGCAGAGGAGTCCTCGCGCATCCGGGATGCCGTCGTCGCCGCCCGAGCGGACCAGGTCACCAGGCTCGACCATCTGGAGTCCGACATCCAGACCACTTTGCGGGATGCCGTGGCTGCGGCGGAGGAGGAGATGCTTGTCGCGGTCGAGACTCTTCGTGCTCGCTTGGCCGATGAAGTCGAAGGGGTCCGCGGAGCCTACACTTCCCTGGTGACCTCTGTGGAGCGAGCCTCGGGGCTTGTGAGCGAGAGCAACACGCGCATAGGAAGTGTCGAAGCCGGCATCGTTCGCTACATGGAAGAGCGCGACCGGGCGCTGGAGAGGGCCCGTTCAGAGATGGTGCGTGAAGTTCTCGAGGAGTTCGCCGCCGACCTGGGCGGCAAGGAACGCCGGAAGATAGCCGAGCGGTTGCAGGCGTCCCTGGAGCACCGGCGAGATCACCGGGACGCGGAGGAACTCAGAGCCATGCGCGGGGCAACGCCGGTGCGGCCGACGACGCCGATGCCGGCGCCGGCCACGGGGTTGCCGACTGCGCGTCCGACCCCTCGGAGTCCGGCACGGATCATCGTGCCCGAGGACGCCGAGGGTCTCGATGAGTTGGACTGGGGACTCGAAGAGCCACTCGCCTCCACGTCAAAGCCCAAAGCATTCAAGTCGGCGACCAGAACCACCGCGGCGAGACGCGGAGTGGCTGAGACCTCCAAACCCAAGGGGCCCACGGCAGCCAAGTCGGCGCCAAGAACAGGTGCGACGAAGCGAGGGACGTCCCACGCCGGATCCGGCATGGCCAAGTCCAAGCAGGCCAAGCCGATTTCGAGCAAGGCCGCTGTGAAGCCCAAGGCATCCGCAACCGCGAAGCCCAAGGCATCCGCAACCGCGAAGCCCAAGGCATCCGCAACCGCGAAGCCCAAGGAGCCCAAGGCCTCTGGGCCGAAGGCCGGGACTGCGCGCGCCAAGAGCGTCGCGACGGTCGAGGGCGATACCGGGCGGAGCGAGTCCCTGTAGCTTCTTCGTTTGGCACGGGTGGAAGCGGGAGTTCGGTGACTCCGGGCGCCCATGGACGGGAGGGAAGATGAACGGCGCACACCACGGTTGCCGGGCTGCCGTGCTCACGTGCATCGACTACCGATTCGTGCAAGAGGTCCGTGAATTCCTTGCTGCGCAAGGGCTTGAAGGGAAGGTGGACCTTGTGGCCTGGCCGGGCGGGGCGCTGGCTCTGGGCACTGAGGATCGGGAGCAGATCCTGCAAACCCTCGAACTTTCTCGCAGGCTGCATCACTCCGAAGAGATCATGTTGACGGCTCACTGGGACTGCGGACGCGTCGGCGGATCGGCGGCGTTCGCGGGTCCCGATGCAGAACGCTTGGAGTTGGAGCGGGGACTTGCCTTTGCGGCTGGAGTCGTGGTGAAGAGAATCCCCGGCGTCCATGTGCGTCTCGTGAAGTTCGGAGACGGCGAAACGGTCGAGCTGGACTCGATCTGAGCTGCCCGAGCGCGTTGGCGCCGGCGCAATCCCCGGTCCCCTGAACGCCTTGCGCCGCAAGGGGCTGGGGCAACATGCGCATTCACGCCGCTCGATGACGTTGGTCTACTGCTGACTGCCCACTTTCTTTGCGTGTCCGTTTTCACACCAAAGGGCTTGATTTTGGCAGACAGCACTCTAGAATGGCGGAGAATTACGCCAATGTAATTACGGCCATGTCGTCCTGCCGTTTGGGACGGGAGCGGGCCCGGGAAGCACGGGAGGCGTGCGATGCTCGGTTCCTCAGCCGTCATGACGAGGACTGTGAGCGATTCGGAAGTGGCTCCCTGGCATGAGCGGGGAGCTTGTTCTCAACAGAACCCGGATGCCTTCTTCCCCGAGAAGGGAGGGTCCACCCGCGAGGCCAAGCGCATCTGCATGACCTGCGCGGTTCGCACGGACTGCCTTGAGTACGCCCTTGCCACCGATGAGCGTTTCGGCATTTGGGGAGGTATGAGCGAACGCGAACGCCGGCGCCTGAAGCGCCTGGCTTCGTAACGAGGTAGCGGCGCGAAACCCACCCAGGGCGCCCGCCCCGATTCTTCGGCGAAAGGAGGTGACTCGATTGGCTATAGCGACGAAGCCGGCCGCCAAGAAGGCGGTAGCAAAGAAGCCGGCCGCGAAGAAGGTCGTCCAGAAGGCCGTGGCAAAGCCCGCGGTGAAGAAGGCGGTTGCGAAGAAGCCGGCGGTGAAGAAGGTCGTCAAGAAGGCCGTGGCAAAGCCCGCGGTGAAGAAGGCGGTTGCGAAGAGGCCGGCGGTGAAGAATGTCGTCAAGAAGGCCGTGGCAAAGCCCGCGGTGAAGAAGGTCGTCAAGAAGGCGGTTGCAAAGAAGGCGCCGGCCAAGAAGGCGGGCAAGTAACTCGGCGCGTCGCGGCGTTTGGAACGCTGGCGCACCGGTAGCGCTCTCGTTTCTTGACGAGAGGCGACTGTGACCCATTGTTGGGGCGCGAGTGCTCCGAATCGAGCGCCGGGGAAGATGCACCTCTGGGCGGGTTGTCCCGGAGCCATAAGCAGTTGGGGACTCAGGCCTCCACGAGACCTGGGTCCCCGTCTTTCTCCGGACTGAGTGCTCGCCCCCGCAGATACGCCCCCATTCGAGCGCCCCTCCATCCCCGATGGCTGCGTTGCTCGTCGCTTGCGTACTATCCAGTACGCGGCGCTCCTCGCGGCCTTGCCCTCGGGGCGCGGTGGCGCTCTCGGTGGTGGCCGTACCTACGGGGGCGAGCACTAAGGGGCCAGAGGGACCGTGGTAGCATGGCTCCGTTGTCCGCCGGCCTGAGACCGGGTCGCGAGGGCCGGGGAAGCAGGGTCTTCGAGGACCGCTCAGCGCCTTCAAGGAGGCTGCCGTTTCCAAGAGCGAAGCCCCGCGGGTACTCGGCGTGCTCGTGGCCCACAACGGGATGCACTGGCTGGCCGCGGTCCTCACCTCGATGGCGGCTCAAACGACCGCCTTCGACGAGGTCGTGGCGGTGGACACGGGATCCGTGGACGGGTCGCGGGATCTCTTGGTTAAGTCGCTCGGCCCCGACCGGGTACTGCACGCCTCGCATGCGACGGGGTTTGGGCAAGCCGTTGCGCTGGCCGTTGAGTCGGCCCAGTCCCGCCCGGACTGGCTGCTGATACTCCACGACGACGCGGCTCTGGCGCCCAACGCATTGGAGCGTCTGTTGGCCGCAGCCGCGGGGAATCCATCGGCTGGAGTGCTCGGGTGCAAGGCGGTCGCCTGGACTCGCTCGAAGCTGCTGGTGGACGTCGGGATGAGCCTCGACCGTTTCGGTCGCGCGGCCTCGATACTCGAACCCGGTGAGTTCGACCTGGGCCAGTTTGACGAGAGCCGCAGTGTCTTCTACGTCGGCACCGCCGCCATGTTGATCCGCTTCGATCTCTACGAGCTGCTCGGCGGATTCGACCCCCGCTATTTCGTGTACCGGGAGGACATGGACTTCTGCTGGCGAGCCCACCAGTCGGGGGCCGACGTGATCATGGTGGCCGACGCATTGGTCCACCACGCGCTGGCCATGACCGTCGGCCGGCGACGCGAGACGGTCAGGCCCGGATCTCAGCGCTACTATGCCGAGCGCAACACGATCTCCAGCGTCATCAAGAACTACGGGCCGATGCGCCTGGTCTTCATGCTGCCCATGCTGATGGCGCTGGGCGCGGCGAAGATCCTGGCGTTCCTCCTGACCCGGCGAGCCGCGGACGCTCTGTACTGCTTTGGAGCGTGGGGTTGGAACCTCAAGGCTCTGCCGTCGACCATCGTTGCGCGTCGACGAGCGCAGCGGATCCGGCGTGTGGCCGACGACCACGTCTCGGCGCTGATGGTTCATGGGGTTCCCAGGCTGCGTGCCTATCTGGAAGCCGTGGGGTCGTGGCTGGCCGGCGGCGGTGAGGAGATACCCGAGGAAGACGCGGAGGAGCTCCCACCGAAGAGGTCCGGCCTGATCGCGGCGCTGAAGGCCCACCCGGTGATGAGCTTCTTCGTTCTGTCCCTGGTCGTTCTGTTCATCAGTTTTCGAGGTTTGCTCGGTGCGGGGGTGCTGGCCGGTGGCGGCCTGGTGCCCTTCCCGGGCGATGCGCCGGCATTCCTCGGTCCCCTGTACCAAAGCTGGCACTCGGTCGGATTGGGGAGCGGGGCGAGCGTCTCGCCGGCCCTTCTCCCGCTCGGGTTGCTGAGCCTGCTTGCTTTCGGCAGCGGCTTTCTTGCGGGCAAGATCTCCTACCTCGCTCTTTTGCCGCTGGCCGGCGTCAGCATGTGGTGGGCCAGCCGCCTGGTGGTCTCCAGCACGGGTGCACGGCTGACTGCCTCGGCTCTGTATACCTTCAATCCCCTGTCGCTGGCCGCTTTCGCTCAGGGCAGATTCGGCGAGATGGTCTTCTACGCGCTTGCTCCGGTATGTCTTGCCCAGTTACCCAGGGTGCTCGCGGTGACGCGCTCGGGTTCCGATGCCGTCGAACGCTGGCGCCCCGCACTGAGGTTCGCGGTGATCCTTGCGTTGGCGCTGGCTTTCTACCCTCCGAGCCTGTGGGTGATCGGGGGCGTCGGGTTGCCGGCCGTGGTTGTTGTGTCGGCGCGGTCTTCTCCACTCGAGCGCCCCATGGTCGCGCGGCGCGTGGGGGAGCTGGGCCTGGGAACGCTGGGCGCACTGGCGTTGCTGCTTCCGTGGAGCATCGGCTTCTTTCGGGCCGGCACGCCTTTGCTGCCCGGTGATCCGCTGCTTTCCAGCCCCGGTTTCGCGGGTCTGCTCCAGCTTCGCCCTGGAGGCCCGGGGATGCCGGGGTGGCTCGTTGGTCCCGTCTTCCCGCTGGTGGGCATCGCTGCGTTGGCGCTTGTGAGGGTCGAGAGAAGGCGCCTGGCAGCCGGCCTGATCACCATCTATCTGGGGGCAACGCTCTGGGCCTTCGGCGCGACCGAGTGGTCGGGCCTGAGGCCGGTTAGCTGGCCCGGAGTCCTGCTTGTTCCAGGGGCGGTGGCGGTGGCGCTGCTTGGGGCGCTCACGGCCGACGGGTTGAGGGAATCGCTTTCGGCCCACGCGTTCGGATGGCGGCAGATCGTCTCCGCGGGACTGGCCTTGGTGGCCGCGCTCTCGGCGGTGTTGACCGCCGGACATCTGCTGCGAGGAGACTGGTCGCCGCTGGCCACTCATCGGGACGAACGACTGCCGGCTTTCGTCGCCGAGGAGGCCAGGACCGTCGGGCCGTTCCGCGTGCTGTGGGCTACACCTTCGGGCGACCGAGTCCGCTTCGCGATCACCACCGTCGACGGAGGAACGCTCGCGGAGACCTACATCCCGGTGGGAAGAACGAGTCGGGAAGTGGGTGCCGGCGTGGTGGGCGACATCCTCGCGGGCCGCACGGACAAGGGGGGCCACCTTCTCGGGCCGCTCGGTGTGCGCTACGTGGTGGTGCGCGGAACCGACGATTCGTCTTTCGTCGAGGACGCCATCGAACGGCAGGCGGATCTCGACCCGGTGGGGCCGGGGTTGGGCGGGTTATACATCAACCGGGCTTTCTTGCCGCGTGCCGCGTTCCTGGGGGTGGGCCAATGGGCGCTGGCTGCTCGCGGCGAGAGTTTTCGGGCGGCCACCGCCGGCGCCGGTCAGGCGCTGTCTATTCCCGCTCACGCCGGCAGCTACTCGGACAACTTGCCCAAGGGAGGGGGAGTCCTGTTCCTTGGCGAGTCGTTCGACGCGGCGTGGAAGGCGACGGCCGGAGGTCGGGCTCTTCGTCACTTCCGGGCGTTTGGTTGGGCCAACGGATGGGAGGTTCCGGCCGACGTCACTCGTGTCGAGATCCGAGCGGCGGGCGGACTGACGAGGAAGCTGCTCTTGGTGGTCCAACTCATGGTATTCATGGGCGTAACCGTGGTCTTGGCGCGTCCCAAGCCGGCGCCGCAAGCCGCCGCGGAGGACGAGGTCGAGGAGTTGGAGGCATGATGGGCCGGCGTTCCACGCTTGCCGTGGCCATTGCCGCCATGGTTGTCGTTGCCGGGGGCATCACGCTCGAACGGGTTTTGCCGGGACCGGCTTCGCCCCGGGCGGCAAGTGCCGCCGTCGCTTACTCGGGAACCTGGTACTGCGCCGCCGGCCGGGTGGCCGAGGGCTACGACGAATGGCTCATGTTCTCCAACCCCGGCTCGACACCGACGCATGCTCACGTGGACTACATGGGAGAGAAGGGGGTGGTGGGGACTCAGGACGCCGACGTGCCGGCGGGCCGCAGAGTCGCGCTTCACGTGGCGGGGAGCCTTCCGTCCGGCCCGGTATCGGCATCAGTGCATTTCTCCGGCGGGGCGTTGGTGGTCGAGCGGGCCGTGTACTCCGGACGAGAAGCCGGCAACCTCGGCGTCTACGCGGGTCTGTGTGCCGACCGTCCTTCCCGGGTCTGGTATGTGACGGGAGGAACCACCTACCGCGGCGATGATTTCGTCCTGACCCTGATGAACCCCTTCGAGTCGGATGCCGTGGCCAAGGTGATCGTGCTGACGAGCGAAGGACAGGTCGAGCCTCGCCGTCTGCAGTCGGTCTACATTCCCCCCAAGTCCAGAGTGAGCTTGCTGCTCAACGAATCGGCTCCGGACCTCGGCCAGGCCACGGCCGTGGTGCAGGCGCGCTCCGGCCGGCTGGTCGTGGAGGGCACGCTCGCGCGTTCAGGTTCGGAGGGGCGCCCCAAGGGCATCACGCTGCTGCCGTCCTCCCATCGGCTATTGCGGCAGTTCGCCTTCTCCGCGGGGCAGACGCCCAACAACTCCGGTCAGTGGCTCGAGATGGCCAATCCCAGTACGGAATCCGTTGCCGTGGACCTGCGCTTCCAGACCGACAGTGAGCAGTTCACTCCCAGCGGGCTGGAGGAGATCACGGTGCCCGCCGAGTCTGTCGTGGAGATCTCACTCGTTGAGCGATTCCCCGATCACCCGGCGTTCGGGGTGGTGGTTGACACCCAGGGCGGCAAGGGGCTTTCGTCCGCGTTGATGAGCTATCGGCCGACGAGCGCCGGCGGAGAACTGGCGACACAGGCCCCGCAAGGGGTCGCCTCCGGCGAGACGTCGGTGGGTCCCGCTTCCTGGGCGGTCGTCGAGGGCGGAGCGAGCGACGAGTTCAAGACGAAGTTGACGTTGCTGAACCCCGGATCCGAACCGGCCCTCGCAGGCGTGCGTCTGCTCGGAGAACAGGCCGAGGCTTCCCCCGCCGCGCTGGCCGCCATCCAGGTTCCGGCCGGAAGGCAGATCACGGTGGACCTCAATGCGGGTGCGCCCTTCCAGTGGTTCTCCATACTGGTCAAGGTGAGTGCGGGCCGGCTGGTCGTCGGAGCGGAGATCGCGCGCTCCATGCCGTACGGGCAGAACGCTTGGGAGCTCATTGCCGCCTATCCCTTGTCCGGGTCCGCCGATCCTCGGGCGGGTGTCCCGCTGGTACAGGACGTTGGCGCCTCGTCTCCCTAGGTGCTCGCCTGCCGAGTGCTTGCGCCCGACCCTGGTTCGCCGCAGGTCGGGATGGCGTCTCTACCAGCCCAGCTCGTCCAGCCGGTCGTCGTCGATTCCGAAATAGTGGGCCACCTCGTGGATGACCACTTGCCGAACGAGGTCGGCAAGCTCGGCGGAGCTGGATGAGCGAGCCTCAATCGGCCGGCGAAATATCACGATGCGATCGGGTAACACGCCCGCGTAGCCCGGGCCCCGTTGGGTGAGCGGGATCCCCTGGTAGAGGCCAAGGAGCACCGTGTCGGGTCGGCCGGGCAGTTCGTCGCCGCGAGGGACGTCCTCCACGATGAACTCCACGTTCTCCAGTCGCTCCTTGAATTCCACGGGCAGGCTTGCCACCGCCCGCGCCACGAGGCCACGGAACGCCTCACGGTCGTTGCGCCTATGTGCGGTTCGTTCGGGGGGAGACGGTCGGGGGCCGGGAGTGCGGCGCCCGCGTCGTTGACGAGAACTCATTCGGGGACCTTCCGAGAAGGGAGACAAGTCGAGCAGTTCAAGTCCGGACTCGGCGCAACGGTAGTCCCGGCCCCGCGCCCGGTCAACGCGGCGCCGCGACGGCGAATGAAGGAGATCGGGGAAAACGGGGTTCGGGGAAAACAGGGTCTTGCGCGGTCGCTCTGGAGGATGGTAGGTTAATTTGGCACTCCCAGAAGTGAGTAGGGGAAACCTGAAAGCTACTGGGGGTGCACCCTTTTTGTCTCGAGGTAGCCGAGAGGCAAGCGGGGCAAAGTCCAAGGCAACATCCAAATAGGCAGAACTGCCGAGGGGAGGCCAATCACCGGGCCTCTCCTTCGCTTTGGACCGTGAGTCCCACCGGCGTCTTGGACCGTAAGTCCCACCGGAGCGCACAGACGCGGTGCCCGCTGCCCTTGAGGTGAAATACAAAAGCGGCTTATGTAACCGTCGGGGGGTAAGATCGGGACATTCTTGCAAATCACACGGATGTAACCTAGCCTCTTGCCACTATGAGTGGACCTCGACTGACATTGTGCACGAAGTCGGGATGCGGCCAGGCAGCGGTCGTGACCTTGACTTTCGAGTACGCCACCCGGCAGGTCTGGCTTTCCGAGTTCGTGGGCGGGAACCCGACCAACTCATACGCCTTGTGCAGGGATCACGCCGGCCGCCTGACGGTGCCGTTGGGCTGGGAGAAAAGGGACATGCGGGGCGGCGAGGTGGCTGCTGGGACGGCTACCGCGATCGATCTGTCCGACCCTCAGCCTTCCCTGCTTTCATAGCCGGCGCGATCCGGTTTCCCTGCGCGGATGCGGGGGAATGTCGGCACGCGTGGCTCTGACCGTCTCTCAACGCCGGTCACCAGCATGCGGTTCATGTGGTTCCCACGGGCCTGACTACCGCGGACCGTGAACATCTCGAACCGGTGACCGGCATGTCTTCCCATCGTCCGAAACCTTGTGTAATCTGCGTTAGGTAAGACGGCCGAAAGGGTGAGAAGGTTGCCGATCGATAGGGACCTGATACGTGCCGTTCGTGGCCTGGACGAGTACGACCTGCGCAGGCTGATGATCTTCGCGCGCGGCCTGCTTCTGCAGGCGGGGGTGCCCGCTCCGGCGGAGGAGCCCGCCGGCCCCCCTGCCAGGTTCGGCAAGGTCACCTTCCGTCAGCAGATGGTGCGCTGCGGGCGAGCAGGGTGCACCCGCTGCCCGCACGGGCCCTACTGGTACGCCTACTGGCGCGAGGACGGACGTCTGCGTTCCCGCTACGTCGGCAAGAACCTCTCGACCAAGTCGGGCTCGGGCGAGGAAAGACCGTCGCCATTCGGGATTGGTCCTCGCCCCACCTAACCTGCGGAGGCGAGTACTGATATGAGACGGCCCCCCCACGATTCGTTGCTGGCTGCTTCAAGCCCCGGTTAGACTGGCTCGGGCGTCTCGCGAAGGGAGAACCGTGGCCGACCTGGAACGCATCTTCAAAGCCTACGACGTGCGCGGCATCGTGCCCGACCAGCTCAACTCCGACATCGCCCGCGACATCGGCCGGGCGTTCGCGGTTTTCACGGGAGCCCCCGCCATCGCCGTGGGCTACGACATGAGGGTCTCCTCACCCGAGCTGGCCGGGGCCTTCATGGAGGGAGTCACGATCCAGGGCGCCGATGCGGTCGACCTGGGGATGGTGTCCACAGACCTGCTCTACTTCGCTTCCGGCCACCTGGATATGCCCGGGGCCATGCTCACCGCATCACACAATCCGCCGGAGTGGAACGGTCTCAAGCTGTGCGGACCGGCGGCTCAACCCCTGAGCGAGGACACGGGCCTGGGCGAGATCAAGGCGCTGGCCACCGCGCGGGCTTTCCCCGCGGCGGCGGCGCGCGGGGTAGTCGGTCGGCGTGATCTGCTCGACACCTATGCGGAGCACGTACTGTCGTTCATCGACACCTCGACCCTGTCACGTCTCGAACGGCCCCTGGTCGTGGCGGTGGACGCGGGTAACGGCATGGCCGGCGCGGTGGTGCCGCGGGTGTTCGCCGACCTGCCGGTTCGCCTGGTGCCGCTCTTCTTCGAGCTGGACGGCAGCTTTCCTAATCACCCGGCCAACCCCATCGAGCCGGAGAACCTGAAGGACCTGCAGAAGGCCGTGCTCGAAGAGAAGGCCGATCTTGGGCTGGCTTTCGACGGGGACGCCGATCGCTGTTTCGTGGTCAATGAGAAGGCCGAGCCCGTTGCCTCCGGACTGATCACGGCACTTGTGGCCCAGCGCATGCTGGCTCGCCATCCCGGAGCCAAGATCATCCACAACCTGATCGTCTCCAGGGTTGTTCCCGAGGTCATACGCGAGAACGGAGGCGAGCCGATACGAACGCGCGTGGGTCACTCCTTCATCAAGGCCGTTATGGCCGAGACCGGCGCGGTCTTCGGCGGTGAGCACTCCGGCCACTACTACTTCCGCGACAACTACTGCGCCGATTCCGGACTGATCGCCGCGGTGCACATCCTGGAGGCCCTGGCTGAAGCGGCCTGCCCGCTTTCCGAGGTGCTGCGGCCTTTCGAGCGCTACTCGGATTCCGGCGAGGTCAACGTTCGCGTGCCGGACCAGCGGGTGGCGACGGACTTCGTCGAGAAGCACTATCCGGGGATCAGCGTCGACCGGATGGACGGGCTCACCATGGATTCGGGCAGGTGGTGGTTCAATCTCCGGCCGTCCAACACCGAGCCGCTTCTTCGTTTGAACGTGGAGGGAGGCGATGAGGCCGAGATGACTCGCGTGCGCGATGAGGTGCTTGGGCTGTTGCGCGAGGCGGGAGGCACTCCCGCATAGGCATTTCGCACGGATGGCATGTTCGCCGCCAACGGCCGGCCCTGGGGCTTGCGAAGAAGGGAGACAAGAGATGGCGCTGGACCCGCAACTGCTGGAGATTCTGGCCTGCCCAAACTGCAAGGGAGCCGTCGAGTACCGCGAGGACGAGCAGGTGATCGTCTGCATCGGCGATTGCCACTACCGCTATCCGGTCAAGGACGACATCCCCGTCATGCTCATCGACGAGGCGGAGAAGCCAGGGGCGAAATGATCGATCTCGACGACCAGTCGGTCCTGTTGCGGCTGGACCCTCAGGACATGCTGGGTGCGGTCGAGGCGCAGCCGAACCACTGGCGCAATGCCGTCGAGATCGCCGATGGGGCTGGGGACTTGCCCGAGTCGGGCGACCTCGACAACCTCGTCGTCTGCGGCATGGGGGGCTCCGGAATCTCAGGTGACATCCTGGCCGCGGTGGCCTCACCCCGTCTGTCCGTGCCGGTGATGGTGGTCAAAGGCTACCGGCTGCCCGAATTCGTGGGCCGGCACAGCCTGGTTTTGGCAATGAGCTACTCGGGCAACACCGAGGAGACGCTCGAGTCGGTCGGCGAGGCATTGGCCCGAGGGGCCCGCGCCATTTGCGTGACCACCGGCGGCGCGATGGGGGCGCTGGCCGAGGAGCAAGGACTGGCCACCGTGAAGGTTCCCACGGGCATGCAGCCTCGCGCGTCCGTGTGGTACCTGGCCGTTCCGCTGCTGGTGGTCTTGGAGCGCATGGGAATAATGCCCTCGATGCGCGCTCAGCTCGAAGAGGCCCACCGGGTGCTTGCGGCGGGGACGGAATCGATGGGTCGCAGGGCCCCCGAAGCGGCCAACCCCGCAAAAGCCTTGGCACGGAAGCTTCTCGGGCGCATACCCTTGATCTACGGCTCCGATGGGCTGCCCGGGGTTGCGGCGCTTCGCTGGAAGTGCCAGTGGAACGAGAACGCCAAGGCGCCCGCGTTCTTCAACGTTTTCCCCGAACTCAACCACAATGAGATCGTGGGTTTGGCCCGCCCGGCCCAGGCCGACGAGCGGTTGGCGCTGGTGGCCCTTCGCGACCCGGGAGAGCATGCGAGGGTGACTCGCCGCATCGCCGTCACCCTGGATCTGGTGGCGTCCCAGGTCGGGCTGGTCGAGCAGGTTCGTGCCGAAGGCGAGTCCGCTCTCGCCCGGTTTGCCTCCCTGGTGCAGATGGGCGACTTCGCCAGTGTCTACCTGGCGCTGCTTCGCGGGCAGGACCCCACGCCGGTCCAGGCCATCACCACACTGAAGAACGCGCTGGCACGATAGGGTTCGGCTGGCGCGAGGCGGGTTTTCGGTCGCCTGCGTTGCCGGGAGTCCGGCGAAGGGGGTCGGCGGTGGGCGCTGGCTCGCAAGCGAAACCGCGAGACTGGGAGCCTTCCTACCTGGCGCTTTCGCGCTCCGGGGAGTTGGGCGAGCGGGCGCGCGAAGCCGTGTCGCTCCTGGGCCCATGGTGCACCGTGTGTCCGCGGGGATGCCGCGTCAACCGTCTCGAGGATGAGCGGGGCCTGTGCGGGGTGGGGCGCAGCGCGGTGGTGTCTTCCTACTTCCCTCACCTGGGAGAGGAGGAATGCCTGCGAGGCCGGCGGGGCTCCGGGACCGTCTTCTTCTGCGGGTGCAACCTGCGTTGTGTGTTTTGCCAGAACTTCGACATCTCCTGGCAAGCGCGCGGCGAGCCCACAGGCCCCGCTCGCCTGGCGAGAATGATGATCGAGCTTCAAGCGGCGGGATGCCACAACATCAACTGGGTCACGCCCGAGCACGTGGTCCCCGAACTGCTGGAGGCTCTGGCGCTGGCAGCCCAGGACGGGCTTCGCCTGCCGATCGTCTACAACTCCAGTGCCTTCGACGGCCCGGAGAGCTTGCGGCTGCTGGACGGGGTCGTCGACATCTTCATGCCGGACTTCAAGCTCTGGAGCCCGCAGGCTTGCCAGCGCTACCTCAGGTCACCTCGCTACGCCGAGGTAGCGCGCGCGGCGATCGCCGAGATGCATCGCCAAGTCGGAGACCTGGTGGTGAACGAGGAAGGGATTGCGCGCCGCGGGCTGCTTCTGCGCCACCTGGTGATGCCCGGGCTGCTGGACGAGACCGAGGCAATCCTTCGTTGGATCACCCAGGAGCTGGGCTCCAACACCTACCTCAACCTGATGGACCAGTACCGGCCGAACGGGCTGGTTTCGGGCAGGGGTGACTACCCGGAGATCTATCGCCGCCTGTACCCAGAGGAGTTCCGACGCGCCGTGCGGATGGCTGATGAGTTCGGCCTTCATCGGCTCGACCAGCGGCCTTCCCTTGCGTGATGGAGGCGCCCCCGAGGGTCATCTCGACTCGGCTCCGTCCGGAGGCGCTACTCGATTCGGTCGGGTCTCGCCGGAACGATATGATGGCTCGCTCGACCAAGCGATCCACTGACGGAAGACGACAACCTCGGAAGGGGAGCGGGATGAACTACGAAGTGGCCGACCTGGGCCTGGCGGACGAGGGCCACCGGCGTATCGAGTGGGCCGATCAGCACATGCCGGTCGTCAGGCAGATACGCGCCCGCTTCGAGAAGGAGAAGCCCCTCGAGGGTCTGCGCATGGCGGCTTGCCTGCATGTCACCACCGAGACCGCCAACCTCTGCCGCACCCTCAAGGCCGGTGGCGCTGAGGTCACGTTGTGCGCCTCTAACCCGCTTTCCACTCAGGACGACACCGCAGCCGCGCTCGTGACCCACTACGGCATCAGCGTGTACGCGATCCGCGGCATCGACCATGACGGCTACTACCGCCACATCGACGCTGCGCTGGACACCCACCCCCACGTCACGATGGACGACGGCTGCGATCTGGTGACCCGGCTGCACACCCTGCGTCCCGATCAGGTCGCCGAGGTCAGAGCCGGGACCGAAGAGACCACCACCGGCGTCATCCGGTTGCGCCAGATGGCGGCCGACGCCGCGTTGCGCTACCCGATCGTGGCCGTCAACGACACGCCCACCAAGCACCTGTTCGACAACCGCTACGGCACCGGTCAGTCCACGCTGGACGGAATCATCCGCGCCACCAACGTGCTGCTTGCGGGAAGCAGCTTCGTCGTGGCCGGGTACGGCTGGTGCGGGCGCGGGGTGGCCATGCGGGCGCAGGGCCATGGGGCGAACGTGATCGTCACCGAGGTCGACGCGGTGAAGGGTCTGGAGGCCGCGATGGACGGCTATCGCGTCATGCCGATGGCAGAGGCTGCCCCGCTGGGTGATGTGTTCGTGACCGTCACCGGCGACTGTGACGTGCTGCGCCCCGAGCATTTCGAGGTCATGAAGGACGGGGCCATCCTGGCCAACTCCGGACACTTCGACGTGGAGATCGACGTCAAGTCGCTGCGCGCGACGGCCACCTCGGTCACCGAGGTCCGCGAGGGCGTGGAGGAGTTCACCATGGCGGACGGCCGGCGCCTGCAACTCATCGTCGAGGGACGCCTGGTCAACCTGGGTGCGGCCGAAGGACACCCGGCCGCGGTCATGGACCTCTCTTTCGCCGACCAGTCGCTGGCTGCCGAGTGGCTCGCCAAGAAATGGGATGATCTGGCCGCCGGCGTGCACGAGGTCCCGGCGGACATCGATGTCGAGGTCGCCAAGCTCAAGATTGCGACCATGGGCCTCGAGATCGACGAACTGACCGCGAAGCAGATCGCCTACCTCGGCTCCTGGACCCAGGGTACTTAGCACTCGCCCCCGCAAGTACGGTGACATTCAAGCGCCCCCGCATCCCCGATGGCGGCGTTGCTCATCGCTTGCGTACCGTCAAGGTACGCGGCGCTCCTCGCGGCCTTGCCCTCGCGGCGCGGGAACGCTCTCGGTGCGCACCGTACATGTGGGGGCGAGTGCTTAGCGGCTCGGCGGGTATGGCTGCGGGTACGTCATCCAAGCCCGGTTCGAGCGGTACTGGTGCGCGGCGGCCACCGCCATGAGAAATGCTTCGGGCCAGGTTCCGGGTGGCACCTGCGCGCCGAGCTTGCGCGCGTAGTGGTCGGCGAACTTCAAGGCGAGGCTGTTGCGCGCCTCGAGGTCGAAGCGATCCCGGCGTAGCAGGAACTCCCGAATGAGCTGATAATCGCGATCGCTCAAAGTCGTGGTGTCGAGAGTCGAGGCAAGCTGCTCCAGTCCCGAGGGCACGACGACCATGAGCGGAGGCGGCGGCGCCGGGGCGCGTTCGCGGACCACGATCGTCCCGGCGGCCATGTCTCCCAAGCGTTTGGCCTTGCGCGAGAGAAGGATCGCCATGACCCCGACCGGGTAGGTGACGGGGTTGGCCTCCAGCACGCGCAGGACGCCTCGCACTGCGGCCGCGCGGAAGGTGATGGGAGAGCCGTCGTCGCGGACGACGCGCAGACCCATGGCCATCTTGCCCACGGTCTTGCCTCGCAAGAAGGTTTCCATGGCGATTGGAGAGCCCAGCATGATGAGGAACAAGTAGATCGGCACGAGCACGAAGACGACCGTGGGGTGAGAGCGCGCGGCGGCCATGGAGCTGATGAACAGGATCGTCACCGCCGCGGTCTGGATCGCCATGTCCAACAGGGCCGCGATGAGCCGGGATCCGATGCCGGCCAAGGGCAGGCGCACCACCACCGCCTCGGGGGTGATCAGGTCGGCCGGTTCCTTCACGCGGTCCCCTCGTGCTACTAGAGTTGGCGGGAGATGGGATCCCCGCAAACGATAGCATCGTGGCGGAGGGATTCATCCAGTGCCTGGGGGAGGCGGTCAGCACGGACATAGATGCCTTCATCGCCGGCCGTCGCCTCGACTGGACCCGCTTGGACACGCTGGCGCGCGCGAACGTCCAGGGCGCATCCGCGGTCGAGTTGGACGAGATGGTGCGGCTGTACCGGCGAACCTCGGCGGATCTTTCGCTGGTGCAGACCCGCTACCACGACCCGCACCTGGAGGCCTACCTCTCTTCTCTGGTCTCGCGATCAAGGGTCAAGGTGTACGGGTCGAAGGCGCGCTCGCTGCGGGGACTTCAGGCCTTCTTCACGCGTACCTACCCCGCCGCCGTGGCCCGCAACTGGGTGTTCATCGTGGCGGCGGCGGCGGTCTTCTGCGCTTCGGCACTGGCCATGGGGGGCTGGATGCTGGGCAGTTCGCATGCGCGCGACGTGGCGCTCTCGCCGGAGCAGCAGAAGGTGCTGGTGGACCGGCAGTTCGCCGGCTACTACTCCTCGCGGCCGGCGGCCGAGTTCTCCGCACGCATCATGACGAACAACATCGAGGTCGCCTTCACCGCTTTCGCGGCCGGCATGGTGTTCTGCGTCGGAGGGGCGGCTCTTCTCGCGCTCAACGGCGCGAACCTGGGAATGCCGGTCGCTCTCTTCCATCTGGCGCATCGGGATGGGATCTTCTGGGGGCTCATACTTCCGCACGGGTTGCTCGAGTTGACCGCGATCTTCATCGCGGCGGGGGCGGGACTTCGTTTGGGCTGGACGTTGATCGACCCGGGGGAGAGGCGCCGTGAGCAGGCCCTCGGCGAGGAAGCGCGAATCGCGGTGGTCATGATCGCGGGGGTGGTGCTGGCTTTCGTGGTGGCGGCGTTGGTCGAAGCCTTCGTGACTCCGTCCCACCTGCCGACCTGGGGGCGCGTCGGCATCGGGGTCGTGGTCGAGGTCGCCTATCTCCTGTACCTTGTGGTGCTGGGGCGGCGCGCGCATCGTCTCGGCCTAGCTGAGGCGCCCGAGGATGCAGACGTGCTCCCGGCGGAGGTGGCGCTCGCGCGGGAACCCGTGTAGACAGAGAAAACCGGGGTTCCTGCTCACGTCGGTGCGGACAGGGCAGGCCGTTCCTCACGCGAGTCGTCGTCTGTGGCCGGCGGCGTCCACAGCTCGCCGTGTCTACAGCCTGCCGCGCGCCTTGACGTCCAGGTAGGCGTCGGCCAGCCGCGGCGCCAGGGCCCCCGGCGGAGCGTCCACCACCAGCGCCCCCAATGCTTGCATCCGCGCGGCCACCGAAGCGCGGTCCGCCATCGCGGAAAGGGCCGCGGCCTGCCGGTAAGCGGCGCGCGCATCCTGCGGCGTGGCGCGGGCGAGCGCCTCCACGGCCGGGTCGGCGACGCTGGCGATCACGACGAGGTGATGGCGAAGCGCCAGCGGCAGAGAGCGCAGGATCGTCGATGTGACCGCCTCGTCCGCAAGCTCGGTCAGCAGCACCAGCAGCGCGCGGCGCGGGAATCGCGCCAGGGTTGCGGCCACGGCGTTTGCGTAGTCGCTCTCAGCAAGGCGCGCATCGAGAGTGTAAACAGCCTCCACGACCCTGCCGAACTGCAACCGGCTCGCGGATGGGGAGACGGTTGCGCGCACGTCCTGTGCGAAGGCCACGAGCCCGGCCCGGTCGCCCAGGCGGGTGGCCAGTGTGGTGAGGGTGAGAACCGCGTCCAGGGCGTGCTCGAGTCGCGTGACGCCGGCCACCCGTCCTGCCATCGTCCGCCCGGTGTCCAGCAGCATGATCACCGGCTGGCTGCGCTCGGCACGGTAGTCGCGTGCGATCGCTTTGCCCGAGCGGGCGGTTGCGGACCAGTCGATCCGGCGGAACTCGTCGTCGAGATGGTAGTCCCGCAGGCTGTCGAACTCGGTGCCCCCGCCGCGACCGGGCGCGGAGCGCAAGCCCACTTCGAGCAGTCGCCCGCGCTCCACTCGAAGATCCGCTTCGCGCTTGCTCGCGAAAGGCGGGTACACCTTGAGGAGGTCGCCGAGGTCGAAACGCCGCTGGCGTGCCGCCAGCCGCAAGGGTCCGGCAAGGCGCACGGTGACCGTTCCGAGCGGGATCCTGCCCCGGTCGCGCGGCCGGATCTCGACAGCCATCTCCGCTTCTCCGAGCGCCGGCACCGCGACCGCACGCCGGCGGGCCGACGGACGCAGCGAGCCGGGAAGCGCTTGATACAGCAAGCAGTGGGCGGGACGGGGCCAGGGATTGGCCAGGCGCAGCCGCACTCCGCCACGTTCGCCGACGCCGAGATGGCTCGGTGCCTCACGGACGAGGCCGATGCTCGCCGGCCGGTGCGCAAGAAGTGCGTCCAGCGCGATCAGAGCGATAAGTGCTCCGTCGACCAGCGCCAGGCTTGCCTTCACCGGCAAGGGCAGCACGGCCACGACGACCGTGGCCAGTGCGGCGGCCAGTGCGGCACGCGAGGTCAGGGCCATCGGTGCTGCTCCCGCTTCAGCGCCATACGCACTCCCTTTACTTGAGTGCCGGCTTACTTGGGCACCGGCACGCCGGCCAGGACGGCTTCCAACACGCCCTCAGCGGTGATGCCCTCGAGCTGAACTTCGGGTCGGAGGATCACACGATGGCGAAGTGTCGGGCGGGCGACGGCTTTGACCTCGTCGGGGCTGACGAACTCGCGGCCCGACATCCATGCCCAGGCCTTGGAGGCCCAAAGCAACGCGGTTGCCCCTCGAGGGCTCACCCCCAGTGAGAGTGAGGGCGACTCGCGGGTGGCTCGGACCAGCGCCACGATATAGGCCATCACCTCGTCGGTCACCCCCACCTTCACCATCTCGCCGCGCGCGGCCTGAAGGTGCTTCGGCGTCGCGACGGCGCGAACGCCCAAGGCCGCGAGATCGTGGGGATCCAGGCCGGCGTGGTGGCGCGCCAGCACCTGCTGCTCTTCCGCCGGGCTCGGGTATCCCATGGTCACCTTGAACAGGAACCGGTCGAGTTGCGCCTCCGGCAAGGGGTAGGTTCCTTCGTACTCGATGGGGTTCTGAGTCGCGGCTACCAGGAACGGGTCGGGCAGGGGGTGGGTCTCGCCTTCGATCGTGACCTGGCGCTCCTCCATGGCTTCGAGCAGGGCCGCCTGGGTCTTGGGGGGTGTGCGGTTGATCTCGTCGGCCAGTAGGAAGTTGGCAAACACCGGCCCGCGCCGGAATCGGAAGCTGGCCGTCTTGGCTTCGAACACCACCGTGCCCGTCACGTCCGAGGGCATCAGATCCGGGGTGAACTGCACCCGATGGAAGTCGGCCGAGAGACTGGCCGCCAGGGCTTTCACCAGCAATGTCTTGGCCACGCCCGGCACGCCTTCCACCAGCACGTGGCCTCGCACGAGCAGGGCGGCCAGGAACGCCGACACGGCACCGTCCTGACCCACGACCACCTTGGCCACCTCTTCGCGCACGGCCAGGATGTTTTCTCGCGCGGATGTCTTCGGGGTCACGATTTCCCTCCTCTATCGGCCGCGGCCGGACCGCCGGCCGCACGCGTACTGTGATCCAGCAAGCGGCGCACCGCCTGGGCTTTCTGGGCGAAGGCCACCAGGCCGGATGCGGAAAGGGTGTCGGGGATCGGATCGAGCACGGCGGCGAGGTCCGCGGCCGTCAGGGCGGTTCGCTCGCCGGCGATGCGAGCCAGGTCCCCAACGGGCAGGTCGGCCGGCAGGCCCAGTTGGATCTTGAGCGTGCGCCGCAGGTCGGATTGGATGCGCCGGGCGGCGTGCCCCGCAGCCCCGGCGCGATGCAGCAACCCTCCCGCGGCCAGGACGATCTCGCTTCCGGGAACGCTCACCGGTCCGGGATCCGCGGGCGGCAGCCCCAGGCGTCTTGCCCTCCAGGCGGCGAGGGCCGCGAAGGCCACGAGCAGTTGGAGCAGCGCGGCCTTGGCTCCCCGGGGCATGATCGAGGACAGGGTCTCTTCCCCGGTGCCCGCGATCAGCCCTCCTTCGAGCAGGGTGACCGCGCGGCCCGCCGCGGCGAGCAGGTTGTGCGCGAGCACGGCGTTGTCGCGTTCTCCGAGGCCTTCATTGGTCAGCAGCCACGGCTCCGAGAGCATCACGATCTCACCGCTGCCGTAGGGTGAGTCGATCATGAAGGCGCCCTTGCCGCCGGCGAAGCAGACGCTCGCCGGAACCCGCGGATCAAGGGGGAGGTAGACGGCGGTCTCCGGGAGGATCTCGATTGCCTCCACGCCTTGCGTGAGCGGCGAGATGCATTGCGGCGTGAGGTCCTGTTCCCGCGAAAGCTCGACGGCGCCGACCGACAGCGTCTCGCCCAGCTTGCCGTCCAGGTCGGTCAGCACCAGCCGTGAGCCCGACCTCACCGTGGCCAGCAGCGACTCCCGCTGGCGGGAGCTCAGATCGTCTCGCGGCACGAGAATGATTCCGGCCGAGCTGGGTTCGGTCGAGGCCTTCAGACCAGAGCCTGCCTGCTCGAGCAACAGCCGCAGCGCCTTCAGGCCGGCCGGTTCAGGGGAGTCCGGCGAGTAGGGCGCATATCCACTGGGGTTGCCGGCGACCAGGGTGATCGCGACGCCGATCGCAACCAGCGAGAGCAGTACGGCGACAACCCGGACCCGGCTCCGGACTCGCCGCGGTGGCCACGCCCGGTTCATCGCCGGCTTCCTTGCGCGTCCGCGAGCGCCGAGGAGGCGAGTTCGGTGAGAGCGGCGCCGTCCTCGACACGGCACTTCGCCTGTCCGTACCAGGCACCCTCGAAGATCTCCGTGGCGCGCGCGAAGGCGGGCCCGGCCTGCGGCGCGCATCGAGTCAGTTCCTCTCGGTACTCCCTTGCGGTGCGCCCCGGGCGCTCGTCGACGAGGCCGGCTTCGGCCAGGCCGCGCAGGGCCGCTCGGTAGCGTGCTCTGATGGCTTCGCGGTAGTGCCCGTCGGTTTCCAGCCTTGCCGCCTCAGCGATCCATTCGGCGGAGGTTCGACTTCGGACCGCGGCATGCGGCACCGGGATCGAGGCGTCCTTGTCGATCCGGCCGGCCAGCTTGCGGAAAGCGATCAGCAGAGCGGCAGTCACGAGCGCGACACCCAACCAGGCCACCCACCAGGTGCGGGAGGCGGCAGACGTGACATGAACGACGGTGTTCCGCAACAGGCCCGTGAGCCAGTCGGCGAAGCGTTGCAGAGGATTGGGGGAAGGGGGTCGGAACTGGCGCTGGGCCAGGATGGCTCGGGCACGCGCCTTGATCGCCTCGGGATTCCCGGCGATCATGTGGGCCTCCTTCTCGATCTGTGAGGCGAGTAGCACCAGGTGCGCTCTGACGAACGCGAATGTGGCCTTCGTCGGCTTCCCCGCAAGCAGCTCTTCGAAAAGGGGATCTGTAACACGCACAGTGCGTTCGTCGCGCATGCGCACGTCCACGCCCAACACCAGTGAGCGCACCCGTTCGAGGACTTGTCGGGTGCGAGGCGCTTCCGGGGCGGCGAGGGAAAGGGCTTCCTCGACGCGCGCGCGATAGGCATCCAGGTCCATTACTGCCGGCGCAGCGGGAAGTCGGGCGTGAAGGGGGACCGGAAGCGTAGGCGCAGCCGACGAAGCCCTCTCGGAGGCGAGGCGGCTGTGCGAGGGCGTCTGGGCGGAAGCCGGAGCGGAGGCGGGCGGCAGGCCGACCACGAGAACCGGCGTCGTCGCCAGGGCGACGGCCAGGGCGGCGATCGAGGCAAGCCTACGTGGCAAGGTCCAGCTCCGCGGCGGCCAGGGCCAGGTCGTAGCCCTCCTTGCGGATGCGCTGATCCAGGACCAGCAAGACGACCACTCCCGCCAGGTAGGGCTGGGAGACCAGTCCCGACAGGAAGTCCGCGGCGCCTACAAGAGCCCAGCCCTTGGATCCCAAGACCAGCCCGGCGATCTGGAACGGCAGGGACAGGAAGCCGCCCGCAACGGAGACGACAAGCTCGGCCAGCACGAACGTGCCCAGGGTGCGCCAGAAGCAGCGCCGGGAAAGGGACCAGGACCGGCGCAGGGACGGGAGAGCCTTGGTGTTGTCGATCACCGCGGCGGGAATGCTGCCCAGGCAGCGAACGAATACGAACGCTCCCAGGGGCAGCGCCACGAGCATGGTCAACAGGAAGAAGCCGGGATGCACCCAGGTCCCGAGCGCCAGGCTCGCCGCGAAGGGGAGCCCCGCCGCCATCACCGGGGTGGCCACACACGCCAGGAGGGTCCAGATTCTCGGCGCCACCGCGCGAAGGGCGTCGCGGCCGCGCGCGGGACGGCCGTGGCAGCTTTCGACCACGATCCAGGTGAGCAACCCCAGCAGCAGCGGAACGACGACCAGCAGCTGCAGAGCCGTCAGACCGTAGGTGCTGACGGGGTTCACGGTCGGCGCGGTCGGGGGAGTGTCCGTGCTCGTCAGTGCTTGGAAGTTCACCATGCCGGCACGTCCCGCAAACGCCGAGAGGAAGCTCAAGGGAACCAGCAGCACGGCTGTGACGAGCAGGATCGCTCGAGCGTTGGCGCGGTAGACGGTGATCGCTCCGTCGAGCACGTCGCCCAGGTCCATTGGCAGCAGCGCGAGGGGCTGGCGCCCGGCGTCGGTCGAGATGTCCGGCTGGGTGATGGAGGCGCCCGGCGCCGGCGAAGGCGTTGCCGCGGCCCAGTTCCAGGCCGGCGGTACCGCGGCGTAGGGCTGCCCGCCCGGCGGCAGAGGTGTCCCGACCCAAGGTGGCACGGGGCCGGCGGTCCGTGCTGGGCCGGCGGCGGGGGCGGAGCGGGGTTCCCATCCGGGGGGCGGGATGGGGGCTGGTTCCCATCCGGGGGGCGGCAGTGGCTTGTCGGGTTCCCTCTCGGGTGGCCGGCAGCTTTCTGGTCCCACGCTTCCTCCTACCCCTGGGCCGCCATTGTCTCGATTGGGCCTGGACGGGTCAACGATACCGGGTGCTCCAAGGCAAGTCCTCGCGCGCCGGGCCGGGCTGCCTTATCCTTTCGCGCGTGAATCCCCGCAAACCTCCCGTGGCAATCGCGTGGCGAGACGGCGCTGTGCGCATCCTCGACCAGACCCTGCTGCCATCTCGCGAGATCTACCGCAATTGCCGCGACAGCCGTGAGCTGGTCGAGGCCATCCGGGCCTTGCGTATCCGAGGTGCTCCCGCCCTGGGCATTGCGGGGGCAATGGGCGTGGCGCAGGCCGCGTGGCTATCTCGAGGCCGGACCGGCGCCGCGGTTGTTCGGGACTGCCAGAGGGCCGGCAAGCTCCTGGCCGGCTCGCGCCCGACGGCGGTGAACCTATCTTGGGGAGTCCGCCGGGCGACGGATGCGGCATGCCGGGCCGGGGACGCCGGGCCGCAGGCGGTTTGGGAGGCCGTTCGTGACGAGGCTCTGGCGGTTGCCTCCGAGGACGCGGCCGCTTGCGACGCCATGGCGGCCAATGGGCTGGGGCTGCTGCCCGCCGGAGCGCGCGTGTACACACACTGCAACACGGGGGCCCTGGTGACCGGGGGGCGCGGCACCGCGTTGGGTCTGGTGATCGCCGCGCACGAGGCCGGTCGCTTGGACCACGTGTGGGTGGGCGAGACTCGGCCGCTTCTTCAGGGCGCGCGTTTGACGGCTTGGGAACTCTCGCGGGCGCAAGTCCCGCACTCGGTGGTCGTGGACGGAGCAGCCGCCTCGCTGATGGCCCGGGGGGAGGTCGACCTGGTTGCGGTGGGAGCCGACCGCATCGCGGCCAACGGCGATGTGGCCAACAAGATCGGCACCTACAGTCTGGCCGTGCTGGCTCACCACCACCACATTCCTTTCTACGTGGTCGCACCGTGGTCGACAGTGGATCTCTCGACGAGATCGGGGGCCGACATCCCCGTCGAGGAGCGTGATCCCGCCGAGGTTCACACGGTCCTCGGCAAGATGCGGATCACGCCGATGGACAGTGGTGCGCGCAATCCCGCTTTCGACGTCACGCCCGCGAGCCTGGTGAGCGCAATCGTGACCGACCTCGGTGTGGTGCGGCCGCCCTACCGGAGCGCTCTTGCTCGTCTGGAGCGCCTCTCCCGCTGATGGGAGCCACCCGGTCTCGTCGCGGGACCGGCTCCGAGTCACCGGCCGGTGAGCACTGTTCGTCGCGATGTTGAGCTGCCCCGGGTCCAGGGCGATTGCGGCCGCGGCTGCTGTGGATGGCCGCGTTCCGCGCGCTGCGTTCGCGCCTAACCTTGTCACCATGTTTGGGGAGCTTGCCTGCCCTTCCCGCTGCGTGGGATGCGCCAAGCCCGGCATCAGTCTTTGGTGCGCAGCCTGCCGTTCCGCCTTGCGGTCGGTTCCGTCTTGCTGCCTGGCCTGCCGGCTTGCCTGGCGCGGCTGGGAGCGCTGCCCCCGGTGCTCGTGCCCCTGGCCGTGCTATTCCTTGGCCGCCTACTCCCGCCCCATGCGGGACGCGGTGCACGCGCTGAAGTTCCGGGGCGAGCGCGCGGTGGCGGGGCCCTTGGGACGGGCGATGGCCGCTCGGGCCGCGGCGGAAGGACTGCGGGCCGATGTCGCGACCTGGGTTCCACTCGCCAGGCGGTCGCTGCGCAAGCGGGGGCACGACCAGGCAAGGCTCCTGGCTGAGGCCGCCGCCGCCACGCTGGCCATACCCGCCGTGCGTCTGTTGGTGCGACCGCACGAGGGCCCCGACCTGGGCCGCGCCGGCAAGGAGGCCCACACCGTGGCCGGACGTCGTCTCGGGTTCGCTCCCATTAGAACCCTTGGAGGCCAGCGCGTGTGCCTGGTCGACGACGTGGTGACCTCAGGCGTGACTGCGGCCGCTTGCGCGCTCGCTCTGGAGACGGCGGGAGCCGGCGGCGTCAGTGTGCTCTGTGCCGGTCTGGCCGGTCTGCCGAGCCTGGCTCGTGCCTGCCCCGAGCGGACCTTCGCGCGTCTGGTGGCAGGCGAGCCGCATCTGAGCGTCGATCCGGAGGCGCCCTACCGAGAGCGCCCGGCCTGGAAGTAGAATGGGATCTGACCCCCGTCCGGGTCTGTGGTTGAGTCCAGGGTTCGTGCCCACTCACGGGAGGAATCCGGACAAGTCGATGCCAGTCGCAGGCGAAACGACCCACGTAAGGCGACTATTGGTCGCCGAGCATGGTGCGACTTAGGTGTAAGTCCTGCCTCGCCGGACGCGCCGCGTCCGGCGAGAGACGGGCAATAGTGGCCATCGAGGCTGCGAGGTCCGCGGCAGGCGGGTGTGGGGCCAAAGACCAGGTCAGCCGGGCGGGGGTTCCTACCGTTTTCAACGGGGGAAGGGAAGGAGGAGTCGGAGTGGAGCCGGTTGTTAAGGGCAAGAACCTGGAGGTTTCGGCGCGCCTTCGCGAGCAGACCCAGGAGAAGATCGAGAAGGCCACACGTTTCCTGGATCGCATCACCGCTGTGGAGGTGGAGTTCTCCGAGCTGCGAAACCCCCGGGCGTCCGACGGGCGCAGCGGGGTCGAGGTGACGGTGCACACGCGCCACCATGTGGTCAGGGCCACCGCTTCGGCGCCCGACCCCCTGTCGGCGCTGGACGAGGCGAGCGAGAAGATCGAGCGGCGCCTGAAGAAACTCAAGGGCAAGCTGCGCAGCCGTCCTTCGCATCAGGGGAATTCGGTAAGATCGCTGGCGAGTCGGGAGTTGTTGGCAGAGACGTTGACGGTGGAGGGGGGCGGCAAGCCTGAGCCTCGCATTGTGCGCACCAAGCGGTTCACGATCCAGTCCATGGCACCCGAGGACGCCGCGCTCCACATGGACCTTCTCGGGCACGATTTCTATCTCTTTCGTAACCTTGGCACAGAACAGGTCAACCTGGTCTACCGGCGAACCGACGGGGACTTGGGTCTGATCGAGCCCGCCCTCTAGGGCCGGCCGGGAGCGAAGGAGGGGGAGGTGGGCGAGGAGAAGGGCAAGCCGGAAGCCGAAACGGCGGAGAGAATCCGAGTACTGATCGCGGACGACCACGCGTTGTTCCGCCGCGGCCTGCGCATGGTCCTGGAGCAGGAGGCCGACATCGAAGTCGTCGGCGAGGCGGAGGACGGGACCGAGGCGGTGGATCGGGCTCAGGAGCTGATGCCGGAAGTGGTCCTGATGGACGTGCGCATGCCCCGTTGTAGTGGCATCGAGGCGACCCGGGCCATCAAGGAGGCTTCGCCCCACGTCAAGATCCTCATGCTCACGGTTTCCGACGAAGAGGAGGATCTCTACGAAGCGGTGAAGGCGGGAGCATCCGGCTACCTGCTCAAGGAGATCTCCATCGATGAGGTGGGTGAGGCCATCCGCGCCGTGCAGCAAGGCCAGAGCCTGATCTCCCCGTCGATGGCCTCCAAGCTCCTCAACGAATTCGCCTCGATGGTAAAGCGCGCCGACGAGCACCAGGCCATTCCCCAGCCGCGACTCACCGGTCGAGAGATGGAGGTCCTCGGGCTCGTCGCCAAGGGCCGCAACAACCGTGACATCGCCAAGGAGTTGTTCATCTCCGAGAACACCGTCAAGAACCACATCCGCAACATCCTCGAGAAGCTACACCTTCACTCACGGATGGAAGCGGTCATCTATGCCGTTCGCGAGAAGCTCCTCGAGTTGAAGTAGCCTAGGCGTGGAGGCGGCTGTGGGCCGCCTCCACGGTGGGAGCCACGATGATCCTCGACAAGCTCCTTCGCGCGGGCGAAGGAAAGCGCTTCAAGAAGTGCGCCGCGGTTGTTCCGCCGGTCAATTCGTTGGAGACCGACTACCAGGGTCTGTCCGACTCCGAGTTGCGGGAAGAGACGGCCAAGTTGCGCGCACGCCTGGCCGACGGCGAGGCGCTGGACGACGTGCTGCCCGAGGGCTTCGCGCTGGTGCGCGAGGCGGCCAAACGCGCCCTGGGGCAGCGTCATTTCGACGTGCAGCTCATCGGCGGAGCCGCGCTGCACTTTGGGATGATCGCCGAGATGAAGACCGGCGAGGGCAAGACTCTCGTGGCCACCCTTCCGAGCTACTTGAACGCCCTGGAGGGCAAGGGCGTCCACGTCGTGACGGTCAACGACTACCTGGCAAAGCGCGACGCCGAGTGGATGGGTGGCGTCCATCGGATGCTCGGGTTGTCCGTTGGGCTCATCCAGGCCCCGATGACCCCCGCCGAGCGCCGTCCGGCCTACGGCGCCGACATCACCTACGGCACCAACAACGAGTTCGGTTTCGACTACCTGCGCGACAACATGGCCGTCAGGCCCGAGGAGCTGGTGCACCGCGGCTACAACTACTCCATAGTCGACGAGGTGGACTCGATCCTCGTCGACGAGGCGCGTACCCCACTGATCATCTCCGGGCCCGCCGAGCAGACCGCGCGCTGGTATGTGCAGTTCGCCCGCATCGCCCCGCGGCTGCACGCCGAGGAGCACTACGAGGTGGACGAGGCCAAGCGCACCGTGGCCGTCACCGAGGAGGGCGTGCACACGGTCGAGACGATGCTCGGAGTGGAGAACCTCTACGACCAGCTCAACACCCCACTCGTCCACCACTTGCAGAACTCCCTGCGCGCCAAGGAGCTCTACAGGCGCGATGTGGACTACATCGTCAAGGACGGCGAGGTCCTGATCGTCGACGAGTTCACCGGACGGGTGCTGCACGGGCGCCGCTACTCCGAGGGGCTCCACCAGGCCATCGAGGCCAAGGAGAACGTGCGCATTCGGGAGGAGAACCAGACCTACGCCACGATCACGTTGCAGAACTACTTCCGCATGTACTCCAAGCTGGCCGGCATGACCGGCACGGCAATGACCGAGGCCACGGAGTTCGACACGATCTACAAGTTGCAGGTAGTGGAGATCCCGACCAACCGGTCGATGATCCGCCTGGACGAGGCCGATGTGATCTACAAGACCCCCGAAGCCAAGTGGGACGCGGTGGTCGCCGACCTCGCCGAGCGCAACGCCAAGGGCCAGCCGGTCCTGGTCGGCACGATCTCGATCGAGAAGAGCGAGAAGCTCTCGGGGATGCTCACGCGCAAGGGCATCCCGCACACGGTCCTCAACGCCAAGCACCACGAGAAGGAGGCCCACATCATCGCCCAGGCCGGCCGGGTCGGTGGGGTGACGGTGGCGACCAACATGGCCGGGCGCGGAGTGGACATCCTGTTGGGCGGCAACTCCGAGGAGATGGCCCGTCAGGACATGCCCTCCACCGGTATCGACCCCGAGGCCGATCCGGAAGCCTACGAGCGCGAGTACCGGCGCATCCTGGAGGACAAGAAGCGCGCTTGCGCCGCGGAGCACGAGAAGGTCGTGGGACTCGGCGGGCTGTATGTGTTGGGCACGGAGCGACATGAGTCACGCCGTATCGACAATCAGCTTCGCGGCCGGTCGGGTCGCCAGGGTGACCCGGGCGAGAGCCGCTTCTACCTGTCTCTGGGCGACGACCTGATGCGGCTGTTCAACACGCGCGCCGTGGAGAGCATCATGACCAGGCTCAAGGTCCCCGAGGATGTGCCCATCGAAGCCAAGATGGTGAGCCGGGCCATTCGCAACGCCCAGCGTCAGGTGGAGAGCCAGAACTTCGAGATCCGCAAGAACGTCCTCAAGTACGACGAGGTCATGAACAAGCAGCGCGAGGTGATCTACGCCGAGCGCAAGCGAATCCTCGAAGGCGAGGACCTGAAGGAGCAGATCCAAGGTTTCATCGCCGACACCATAGAGGGGGCCGTGGCGACCTGGTGCTCGCGGGAGGTCTTTCCCGAGGAGTGGGACTTCGACGGCTTCTTGACCTACTTGCGGCAGAACTACCCGACCGGCCTTGCCAAGGAATCGTTCGACTTCCCCAAGGTCACCCCGGAGGAGGTTGCCGAGCGCGCTCTCGAGGATGCCCTTGCCGCCTACGACGCCCGAGAACGTGAGCTGACGCCGGAGGTTCTGCGGAGCATGGAGCGCCACGTCCTTCTTCAGGTGCTGGACCGGCGCTGGCGCGAACACCTCTACGAGATGGACTACCTCCAGGAGGGCATCGGGCTTCGGGCCATCGGTCAGCGCGATCCGCTGGTGGAATACCAGCGCGAGGGCTTCGACATGTTCCAGACCATGATGGAGGGCATCAAGGAAGAGTCGGTCGGCTACGTCTACAACCTCCGCGTGGTTCGTGAGGAGGAGCAGGCCGCGCGCCGTCCGAGCCGGGTAACCCTTTCGTCGGCGCAGAGCGAAGAGGGGGCCGGGGCCGCGGCGGGTCCCGCCCACTCGGACAAGATCCCTCGCAACGATCCCTGCCCGTGCGGATCGGGGCGCAAGTACAAGAGATGCCACGGGGCGGCGTGAGATGCCGCCCGGCAAGCGGGGTCGCCTTCCCGCGGCCGATCCGGACCGGGCATGGAAACCGTCCTCTGGAGGTTTGATGAACCCCGTTGGTGCCGTTGAGATGATGGCTACGGTTCCGCTTTTCTCAGGGCTTCCCAAGGCTGCCCTGGGCGAACTCGGATCGAGCTTCCGCAGGAAGGAGTTTCCGCCGGGCGCCGCGATCTTCCGGCAGGGTGATCCTGGAGGGGAGATGCTGGTCATCTTCTCCGGGCGGGTGAAGATCGAGACCACCACCCCCCGAGGACGCCGAACCGTGGTCGCGCTGTTGGGACCGGGCGACTTATTCGGCGAGCTGTCTCTGATCGACGGCGCACCGCGTATGGGCGATGCGGTTTGCATGGATCGGGTCGAGGCATGGAGCCTTTCCGCGAGCGACTTCTATCCTTGCCTGGAGGCGCATCCGGAGCTGGCCTCCGGTTTCCTTCGCATCCTGGCTTCGCGTCTGAGGGACGCCGACGCCGCGTTCCAGGACATCGTCTTCCTGGACATCCCGGCGAGGGTGGCCAAGCGGCTACTGGAGCTGGCCGAGTCTCACGGCACCGAGCGGGACGGTGCCATCGAGTTGGGCATGCCCCTGACCCAGGGCGAGCTGGCCAAGATGGTGGGGGCTTCCCGCGAGCGGGTGAACCGCGCGCTGGCCGGGTTTGCCGCCGCGGGGCTCGTGGAGGCGCACGGGCGGCGTTACACGATCCGGGACGTGGCGGGGCTGCGCGCCGCCACGAAAGGCCCGCGCCGCTAGCCGCGTACCTTCCACGGACGCTGTTTGCGGACCCTGTGGGTCGGACGAGCGCCGTCAAGCCCTCCCTGCGGGCAGGGCCTCACGACGAAACCGTCCGAGGGTGCTTGGATACGCTCGTGGCATCGGGGATACTTTCTTCGGCCGCCGGAGGGTGCCGTCCGGCGGGCTTCCCCAAACGAAAGGACGGGTTGGCATGGCCAGGTGGTGGGACAGAGTTCAGGAGTACCTGGGACTGGAAGGCGAAGCCGACGATGAGTCCCTGCCGCTCGAGGACCTGTCTCGCTCCCGCGAGGGTGGCCGGCAGATTCGCCGTCCGGGCATATTCGTCAGCGAGCCCGAGAACTTCGACGGCTTGGAGCAGGCAGGGATCGCTTTCCGCCGCGGTGACGTGGTGTGTATCTCGCTCAACCGCATGGGATCCTCGCAGCGCCAGCGTTGCCTGGACTTTATGGCGGGCTTGGTGCACGGGCTCTGCGGCGGGATGCGCAAGGTGGCCGACAACGCGTTCGTGCTGACTCCCGAAGGCTCGCAGGTTTCCGGCGAGGGAGACGACTCGTATCACGCCCAGTCGGCACCCGGCCGGCGAGTGATCTCTCTCGGCCGTTAGGGTTTCATCCGGCGTCCGACGTGAGCACGGGACGACTGGCTGCTGGCCGGTAGGCCGGCGAACCATTCGGTATCGATCGAGTTGGCCCGGCGCTCCAGGCGCCGGACTCACTGCCTTCCTGTGGAGAAAGCAGCCGGCGTGTCGCGCCCGGCGTCTATCGTCAGATCCGCCTTCCCAACGGCGGATTCGACGGGAGGAGATTGCCGTGGTGGCGTGCACGATCCCTCTGTTCCTCAAACCCGGTTGGGAACTCGGTGAGGGGGCCGATGCCGAGCCGGCTCTGTTGCGGGATCTGGGCGAGGAGTTGGCCGGCCGGCTTGCCGGGGCCGCCGATGCGTTGGAGGCGCTGTTGCGCCGCGGATGGTCGGCGTCGGTCGGGCTCTACGACGTGTGGGCGACCAAGGACTGCCGCCGGGCCGAGGCGATGAACGATTTCTTGGCGGCGGGTCTGGACCCAGTGACGCTCTGTCTGGAGGAGATCGACCCCGAATCGCCGCCTCCGCAGTGACGGCCGCCGGTCGCCTGTCGCGCTAGGCTTGCTCCCGTCGGGTGCGCGAATGCCCAGAGGGGAGGATGGCGTGAATCCGGAGTTGCTGATTGCGGCGGTGGAGGACAACCTCGCGGGAGTCCTTCGAATCGTCGATGGGTTGTCCTCTTCGGACTGGGGTCTTGGCACTCCTTGTGCGGGCTGGAGCGTCAAGGACGTCATCGCGCACGTGGCCGGGATCGAGTCCTTCTTCGGAGGCATGCCGCAGCCGCCGGCGATCTGGCCGGACCCGCAGCCGATGTCAGCCTCGATCGCATGCTGGGTCTTGTGCCGTGGGGATTCGGGAAGCTGGCCGGTGCTCCGGAGGGGGCGGGTCTCGAGCTGAGGCTCACCGGTCTGGTGGAGGGGTCCTGGCGTTTCGCGGTGGTGGATGGCCGGGCACGAGTTGTCGAGGAATTGCCGGCGTCGGCCGGGCTGGTGGAAGAGCTGGCCTTCGCCTTGGCCCTTGTGGCCGCCGGGCGGTTGGATGACGAGCGGGCACTCGAGGAAGGCATCCTGCGGTTCGAAGGCGAGTGGGCCCACACCTTCCTTCGGAGTTTCCGGCTGTTTCCTTAGCACTCGCCCCCGCAAGTACGGTGACATTCAAGTGTCCCCGCATCCCCGATGGCTTCGTTGCTCGTCGCTTGCGTACCCTCAAGGTACGCGGCGCTCCTCGCGCCTTGTCCTCGTGGCGCGGGAACGCTTTCGGTGCGCACCGTACCTACGGGGGCGAGTACCAGCCGTACTCCCTGTGGATGCTGTTGGCATCCAGGAGCTCCGGTGAGCAGGCGCCGCTTCGTGCCGGGCCAGAAGGAGCCGCCGACACGAGACGGGGCCCTGCCTTGCCCGCCGGCGAGCGGGTGTCGTCTCCTAGGGGCCGGGCAATGGCGTTGGGCTCGGCGTTGAGCTTGGTGGTTCGGTGGAGCTCGGCGTCGGGCTTGCCGTAGGGCTGGGCGAATCCGAGGAGGAGGGGCCGGGGATCGTGGGCGTGTCTGTCGGGCTCGATGTGTCGTCAGGTTCGGGAGTTGGAGATGCGACTGGGGTGCTGGCGATCTCAGGCTGGGGATTATCTCCCGTGGGCCCGCCGTAGACGTAGACGCGCATATCCCGCGGCAGGTGGTCGTACATCCACATCGACAGGTACATCGGCACCCGCACGCAGCCGTGGCTCGCGGGGTAGTTGGGGACCGATGAG
>Ga0265292_1000427_pt1 | contig 61708 bp, 49 predicted proteins | sample Munlanlewell296A_FD_189080 | JGI IMG/M metagenome (GOLD analysis project Ga0265292, IMG submission 189080) | Leachate microbial communities from a municipal landfill in Southern Ontario, Canada - Leachate well 296A | ecosystem: Engineered > Solid waste > Landfill > Unclassified | place: Canada...
AATTTTATTATAGGATATTTCCTTTTTTCAAAAATATGATATAATCCGGCCAAGTTTTGCACCCATAGTTTTGCAGAGCTGGCACTTTGACAAGCAGGCAACTCAAAAGAAAATAATAATACAAAAATAAGCGCGCTGTCAACTGCTTTTTGCAGATCATCTTTTTGGTTTGTAAGGAGCAGTTGATAGTGGCGTCTTGATCAATTCACGAATAAATCTAGACTGAGGAGGTTGGTACCATGAAAGCGCAGAGGGTCGTTTTGTCGGTTGTGTTGGTCATGGCGATTCTGTTGGTCGCGGTGCCGGCAGTGTTCGCCCAGGAATTCATTAGCGGCTATCGCGTCGAGGTGAAGAGCGACATAGCGGCAACGCCCGTCCAGTTTTATACGGTCGCGCGGGGTGACAACACTATCTGGGTAACGCCGAACGCGTTGGCCCAAAAACTTGAGGCGGCTACCAACGGCAATCCCATCAAGTATGCGGAAGTACTGGCCGCTCTCCACGCGGGCAAGACTCTCGAGGTTGAGAGAATGGGCGTTGAGTTGGGTGCCATGGTCGCGTTGGTAGACAATTGGGTGGAAATCAACACTCGCAGCACCCGGATACTGTACCCAGGAGGTACGATCACCGAAACGGTGCGGGCAGGCCCGGGGGAGGAACTTCGGTATAATTGGCGAGAAGCTGGAATTCGCAGTGTGCAAGTTCACGTACGAATGTCGGACGGTCGAGAGTTCGACGTAGCGTCGACCCTTGGTATGTACGAAGTACTTGAAACGCAAACCCAGGGTGTCTACCTGAACTTTCTCGCTCCGTCCAAGTCATGGAGTGCAGTGGACCTTGAAGTTCCGGAAGGTGGCAGGATCAAATCGGTCCAAGCGACCAACACTTGGCTTTGCCGATATTCTGCATATGGATCCGTCAACGTTTCGGTCAACGGGGTGGGGATCGCGAACCTTCACATGGATGCCGGGTCGGGGGTCCAGGCGCTTGGTAGCACCTTCGAGTTTCTCGTGCTACACGCGGATATTGACTCGCTGAGGCTGGACTTTCAGTCGGTGAAGGCGGATCAGGCCTTTTTCCAGGCGACAGGTTTGCAGATTTTCTATCTCCGCGCCGCCGCCGGGCCGACGGAGGATAGAGAGGTACCCAGGAGGTTCACAAAGAACCCCCACATAGTATGGCCCCAGAACTGATCTCTCGCAGGGCGCATGGTGCGGCCCGATCTTTCAAGACGAGAATTTTGCCGTCTTAAGGTCGGGCCCGCGAACCTTACAGGTAATTAACCTGTTAAATTGCGAGTTGCCTGCTGTCTACAAACGCTACAAACGTTTTACTTCCTCTTGACATAATATTCAAAATATGTGCTACACTTTAGTTGTGGTGGTTCATCTGTTATGCCCAAAGTAAAGCCCATTACGTTTTTTATAAAAATTGGAATCATTACTCTATGTGGTTTTTGCTCAGTTGTCGTCTTTTCTCCTAGAAGTTTTGCCGCGCTAACAATTTCTAATGCAACGGTTTGTTACAACGGCGCTTTAGCGACCAGTGCAACTGCTTTCGGCACCTTATATACTGCAAACTGGCGATTCCGTGTGCAAGTTAGTAGTACAGATGCTGCAGTAGCCTCAGGCGATATCTGTTATAGCGACTCTAAATCTTTATCAAGTAGTATTTGTTATGCAAGGTCGATTTTTACCGTACAGCCAAATTCCACCGTGGATATTAACTACACTTTTACGCAAGGTTTTATCGCAGATATGATGCTCGGACTCCATCGTAGCACTGAGCCGGATCCCTATACCTTCGTGACTTCACGAAGTTTGCTTCCTCCCTATAGCGCGTGTCCAACACCTACTCCAACACGCACACCTACGCCTACGCCGACTCGTACTCCAACACCTACTCCAACACGCACACCTACGCCTACGCCGACTCGTACTCCAACACCTACTCCTACTCCAACACCAAGCCCCAGCTGTGCCAGCACAGGTACGTGTATATGTAACTGGTCGATTTGTGTAGGAAACTCTGAATGTGCATCTAACTACTGTTATTTTGGTAGCTGTAGAAATTCATTATGTGCAACATCCACATTAGGTGCAGGATTATTGCCAATTTGTTCCTGTCCAACACCCACTCCCACTCCCACGCCAACGCCTGTTCTTACATCCACTCCAACACCAACCCCAACCCCGACACCTATTTTTACACCAACACCAACTCCCACACCTACTCCTATTCTCACGTCTACACCAACTCCCACCCCAACCCCCACATCTACACCTACACCGACTCCCACTCCTATTACTCCATCTTGTGATGTAACGATCGGTTTTGGCAGTGCATCAGGTTTAAAATGCCAATCTATAAAGATAAATTCACAAGGTTTAATATATGGTAATAAACGGGTGATTTGTCCAAATTAGTGATTTTTAGAAAGACGTCTTATGAAATTAAATAACAGTAATACAAATAATACAAAAGGGTTTGCTGGTATAGTAATGCTTCTTGTGGTGGTTGTACTCGTCGTTGCGGGAGTTATGTACGCCACAAAAACAGGATTAATAAAATTAAATCCCAAAGACGTGAATTATGGTAGTACTACAATGTCAAAGCAAAATGCGGCGCAAAAGGTCGACTTTGCATACAAAGTAAAATCAATCACAAACGAGATGATTGTACTCAGTGGTCAAAAGGGAGACTTTACCTTACCAAACGATCCTTCAGTCGTAATAATACACAAAGGTTCTACCAAAGAATCTCCAAAGATGGAACTAAGTCAGCTAAAAGTGGGTGATACGTTAAATATGGAATTTATACCCGGCAAATCCGCTACTCTTTTTGTGTCAACAACGTAACTTATGAGTCTGCTATCAGCGGTTGGTTGCTAACGCACCAGCCCTTGCTATACTGCAAACCTTTGAACATCTTTGTAGTATAATCAGTTGGTGAAGAAAATATTAACAGGTGACAATACAACCGGTCGACTTCATCTGGGTCATTATGTTGGTTCCCTTGAAAACAGAGTAAACTTACAAGACGAGTACAAAACTTATATTATTTTAGCCGACATTCATAGCCTTGCCTATCCCAAGTACGTAAACGATCCCGACACAATTTCCGCCTCAATCTACCAGGTGCTCATGGATAATCTGGCGGTGGGTTTAGATCCACAAAAAGTAACTTTTTTTCAAGAGTCAGCAGTACCGCAAATTTATCAATTGGGAGCAATTTTTAGCATGTTGGTTACACATAACAGGGCCTTACGAAATCCCACTATAAAAGAAGAAATTCGCGATAAAAGTTTAGGTGACAATTTTTCATTAGGTTTTGTCTTTTTCCCCATACTTCAGGCGGCCGATATCTTATGTGTGAATGCCGATCTGGTACCCGTTGGTGAGGATCAGCTTGCGCATATTGAGCAAACAAACGAGATTGTGCGTAAGTTTAACTCGCTTTATGGAGAAACCTTTAAGGAGGTGGAGGGAAAGGTTGGACGAGTACGAAGATTGGTCGGAACTGATGGCAATGCCAAGATGACAAAGTCGCTCAATAGCGCCATTTATTTGAGCGACGACGAGAGCGAACTTAAGAGAAAGGTTATGGGCATGTACACGGATCCCAAGCGACTTCACGCCACAGATCCCGGAACGGTGGAAGGAAACCCCGTTTTCATTTATCATGATGCGTTTAACCCTAACAAATCAGAGGTAGATGACTTAAAAGATCGATACCGTGCGGGTAAAGTGGGAGATGTGGAAGTAAAAACTAAGCTTTTTAACACCTTGAACACATTCTTGACTCCTATTAGGGAAAAGCGCCGTTACTACGAGCAAAACATGGATGAGGTTAAGGAAATTTTGCACGCAGGTAATAACATCGTAAGACAGGAAGCTCAAGAAACTTTAGATAAAGTTCTATCGACCCTAAAACTTGTTAAATAGGTCGTTCTTGTCATATTGACAAAGTCTTTAACCGGTGGTAACTTACACTCCACGGAATGGAAAGGTTCACCCTTCTTCTTGCTATCTCGGAATAACGGGACAGCGGGATTGAACACGAAGCTCTGAACCCTTTTACTTAATTACAGTATAGTCATTGCAGCACATCACCTCTGATGGCTGACTATTAGCTCTAAAGAGCGCATAATATATGGACCTGGCCCTTTGGGCCTGTAGCTTAGTTGGTAGAGCGCCGCGTTTGCATCGCGGAGGTCACGGGTTCGAATCCCGTCGGGTCCACCAAATTGACAAGCGCATAAGATGCGCAAGAACCTTGAAAACCAGATAGAAAACAGAACTAAAAAATTTCATGTAAATCGTCTAGGTACATCCGCTGCAAGGCGGATGCTATCTGTAGAACAAAAAGAACTTAATGTACACGGAGGATGCCTTGGGTTTTTGCGGCGAAGAAGGACGCGCCAGGCTGCGTTAAGCTTCGGGAAGCTGTCAAGAAGCGTTATACCCGGAGATGTCCGAATGGGGAAACCCTACCTACAGCAATGTAAGGTAACCATCTGCTAAAGTTTCTTGTCGCAAGACAAGGGAAATAGGCATTTTGGAGCATACCAGGTGAACTGAACCAACTTAGTAACCTGAGGAAAATAAACAATATTGTATTTCGTTAGTAGCGGCGAGCGAAAGCGAAGAAGCCCAAACCTAAGATCAAATCGATCTATAGGTGTGCGGACAACCCTACGCCACTTTAAGTGGCTGGAAGTTACAAAGCATTTTCATAGGAGAATATTTCTGGAAAGTTAGGCCACAGAGAGTAATAGCCTCGTATCCAAAATGAAGATGCCTTCTTGGGTTGATCCAGAGTAGCATGGGACACGAGAAATCCTGTGTGAAGCAGGCTTGACCATAAGCCAAGGCTAAATACGCAAAAACACCGATAGTGAACTAGTACCGTGAGGGAAAGGTGAAAAGAACCCCTGTTAGGGGAGTGAAATAGAAACTGAAACCGTGTACAGACAAGCTGACAAAGGGGGGCGCAAGCTTCCTAATGTCGTGCCTATTGAAGAATGAGCCAACGAGTTAATTTTGCGCGCATGCTTAAGTCGCTTATAAACGACGCAAGCTTAGGGAAACCGAGTCTTAAAAGGGCGCTCGTGCGTAGAATTAGACCCGAAGCCAGGTGAGCCAATCATGAGCAGGTTGAAGTCCGCCGAAAGGTGGATGGAGGACCGAACCGGTGTATGTTGAAAAATGCTCGGATGACTTGTGATTAGTGGTGAAACGTCAAACGAACCTGGTGATAGCTGGCTCTCCCCGAAATATATTTAGGTATAGCCCTATGTGTCCGCCTTAGGCGGAACGATCTAACGGGAGGTAAAGATACTGGAAAGAATTGGGGCTCGCAAGGGTACCCATTCTTACCAAACTCAGAATGCTCGTTAGTGGTGTAGGAGTCAGCAATGGGGGGCAATCTCCTGTTGCAAAAGGGAAACAGCCCAGACCATCGAATAAGGTCCCTAATTTCTGCTAAGTGGGCAAGGTAGTGAAACCGTTTAAACAGCTAGGAGGTTGGCTTAGAAGCAGCCATCCTTTAAAGAAAGCGTAACAGCTCACTAGTTTAACGATTTTGCGCCGACAATTTAACGGGGCTAAGCAGAAAACCGACTTCGTGGTTCCATCCGCATTAGTGGATGGAAGGTAGGGGAGCTTTGATGTCGTCTGCCGAAAGGCGGACAAAGCAGTGAAGGTGTGCTGTAAGGCATGCTGGAGCGTCATCAAGTGAGTATGTTGGCTTGAGTAACGAGAGCCGCCTGAAAACGGCGGCCGCCGTAAGTCTAAGGTTTCCTCCGCTATGTCAGTCATCGGAGGGTTAGTCGGTCCTAAGGTAAGGCCAAAAGGCGTAGCCGATGGACAGCAGGTTAATATTCCTGCACTGGTGTAGAACCGTTTTACCAATGGAGTAACGGCGCGCGGTAGGTTAAGCCGGTTAAAGATTCCGGTCCAAAAAGTAAGCTAGTTCCCGTAGGCAAATCCGCGGGAATGTTGGAGAGATCCTGAACGTGAGCTTATGGGGAGGCTCTTAAGTGAGCTAACTTAATTGAGTCGTGCGTCCAAGAAAAACTTCTAGGGAGGTTTTATACCATCCGTACCACAAACCGACACAGGTAGACGGGTAGAGAATACCAAGGCGATCGAGTGAACTGTGATTGAGGAACTAGGCAAATTACATCCGTAACTTAGGGAAAAGGATGCCCGTCCGCGCGCAAGCAAAGGCGGGGGCACAAAAATGGTTCAAGCGACTGTTTAACAAAAACACAGGTCTCTGCTTAACTCGTAAGAGGAAGTATAGGGGCCGACGCGTGCCCAGTGCCCGTAAGTTAAAGCCTGAGGTGAAGGTTTGTCGCAAGATAGACAACAGCTTTGGGTCTAAGCTCGGGTGAACGGCGGTCTTAACTATAAGGATCCTATGGTAAGTTAACGCGCTGCCATAGTTAAATTTGGCTATATGCTGGAAACTCCGGGAATCTTGTACTACTAATCACACTGATATATAATATTGGTGTGCCAGATGACTAATAATTAGTAAAAAAGTATCAAGTGCGGACAATCAGCAGGAAAGACCGGGAACGAAGGTTTCCGGAATCCTCACAGACTATACGCCAAACTCCGATTATGTCGGAGAAGATATAGTCGCATCTGCATGGCGACATGCAGGAGCTAATCGTTGATTAGCTCATAATCCGAGAAATATAATCGGACGAAGTGAATAAGCGTAATCCCTTGTCGGGTAAGTTCCGACCCGCACGAAACGCGTAACGACTTGAGCACTCTCTTAATCACAGGCTCGGTGAAATAGAACTACCGGTGAAGATGCCGGTTACTTGCTGTTGGACAAAAAGACCCCATGGAGCTTTACTGTAACCTGACATTGGTTAGTTGTTTTAATTGTGTAGTGTAGGAGGGAGATTTTTCTACGAAAGTTGAAAGGTCGACAATGAAACACCTCTCTGTTAAGGCGGCAAGCCTAACTATTTGGCCTTATCGGTCAAGAGGACAATGTTTGGTGGGCAGTTTAACTGGGGCGGTTTCCTGCTAAAAGGTAACGCAGGAGCACAAAGGTTCCCTTATCCCGGATGGAAATCGGGATGTAAGCGTAAAGGTATATGGGAGCTTAACTGCAAGACATACAAGTCGCGCAGTTGCGAAAGCAGGTCTTAGTGATCTTCCGAGTGCCATATGGATGGCCCGGAACTTATCGGATAAAAGTTACCCTGGGGATAACAGGCTGATCCCACCCGAGCGTTCACAGCGGCGGTGGGGTTTGGCACCTTGAAGTACATTGGGGTGCTTCCAAAGTAATTTGGAACCAAAAATTTGGCTAATAACGGTGAACTCCAGTTGATATAATGTATCAATGGACAATACCGTGGGAAGTCTTTCTTTTTATCGACAAGATAAATTTAGATTGACCCCGTATCGACTGAGTCCGCCAAAGGCGGACGAGATAGGAGTCATTCTGATAAAAAATCAGAAAAACACAACTTCTATAACACGCCAACTCCTACTCTTCGAAAATACAAATTATCGAAGGAATGAGGATGAAGATATAGTCAGCGCAACTAGAGATAGTTGAATGTTTGCGATGTCGTCTCGTCGTATCCTGGGGCTGGAGTAGGTCCCAAGGGTTGGGCTGTTCGCCCATTAAAACGGCGCGTTGATGGGTTCAGAGCGTTGTAAGACAGCTCGGTCTCTTTCCACAGCAAGCGCATGAGTTCTGAGGGGGGTTGGTGATAGTACGAGAGGACCTCACTGAACGAACCTCTGGTGTACCAGTTGTCGTGCTAACGGCATCGCTGGGTAGCTATGTTCGGTTGAGATAAGCGCTGAAAGCATCTAAGCACGAAACTCGCCCCAAGATTAGAACTCTTCCTCGCAAGGGGACGCAGATCGTAGGAGACTACTACGTTGATAGGCCGCAGGTGTAAGCACAGCAATGTGTTGAGCTAAGCGGTACTAATTTTTGCGACTCTTTTTGTTGATGATTAACAATGAAATTTTTCTAGTCCACATGTTTTCTATTTGGTTTTAAAGGTTTTTGCGCCCAAGGTCTCGGTGATGATAGCGGTAGGGACCCACCTCTTTCCATTCCGAACAGAGAAGTTAAACCTACCAGCGCCAAAAATACTAGAGTATGATTTCTGGGAAGATAGGTCGTCGCCGGGACTTTGGGTGTAAAATATTCGCAAAGCGAGCGTTTGATGTCCATAAGAAATCACTTGCGTAGCGCGTGATTTCGTTGGACTCAACACGAGCATTGCTATATTTTCTATATATGAAAGCAAAAAAAGTTCTAAAAAAAGAATCGTCAATGTCAAAATTAATGAGCAATTCTCCCATGCTTAGAAAATTTACGGTGGGGGATGTGGTAGAAGGCTTTGTGGTAGCCGTTCGTGATGATGAAATCTTGCTTGACGTAGGTGCTAAGTCGGAAGGCGTTATAACCCGCGAGGAATTTGGTGAATTTAAATCCAGCCTCGCCGATCTCAAACCGGGAGATACTTTAATGGCGCAGGTAATTCAGTCGGAAAGTGATCAAGGTTACACCGTTTTGTCGTTAAAGAGAGCAGAAAGAGAAAGAAAATGGCGCGACATTGAAAAAATGTACAGCGAGTCCATAGACGGAGAAGCACGAGTAATAGAATACAACAAAGGGGGACTTTTAGTTGACTTTATGGGAATGCGTGGGTTTGTTCCTCTGTCGCACTTAGACCGAGTACATTTTACCGACGATGTTGCCAAATTTGCCCATGGTAGTGAGGTGGAGATTCGCGAGTCGCTCAAAGTTCTGTCCGGCAAAGTTTTAAAGATTAGGGTTATTGAGTATGACAAAGAAAAAAATCGACTTATTTTGTCGGAAAAGAAGGCTTTGGAGCACTATAGCGAGGAAGCGCGCACAAAAAGGCTAGGTCAGGTAAAAGAAGGCGACACTGCCGAGGGTGTGGTCACCGGGGTTATGCCCTTTGGAGTTTTTGTGGATTTGGATGGTATAGAAGGTTTGGTCCACATTTCTGAAATCGCTTGGGAAAAAGTGTCAAACCCTTCGGTTTATTACAGTGTGGGTTCTAAAGTGTTGGTTAAAGTTATGGGTGTGGATGAAAGCTCTAAGCGTTTGGCTTTAAGCATTAAAAGACTTACCAACAATCCTTGGGAGGGAATTGAGGAGCGTTTTAAAGTAGGTCAAAAAGTTAAGGGTGTGGTTAGTAAAATTGTTCCGTTTGGCGCATTTATTAATGTGGAAAAGGGACTGGACGGACTTTTGCATATAAGTCAGGCAAACGGACCTTTGCAGGTGGGCAACGAGGTGGAAGCTAGAGTTATTGGAATTGAGCCGGAAAACCAAAAACTTTCTCTAAGTCTTAAAGAACAACAACAAGAACAATGAGCACCTTTCTTACTCGAATAGATAAAAGGGCTAAGGAGATTTTAAGCTCTTTTGGAGAAGTTTCTGAAATTAGCCTTACTGATTTAATTAAAAAGATAAACAATGCCGGAGGTATGGGAACGCGCATAATAGAGTCGCGCCAATTTTTATTAAACTTAAAACAGGATAGTAATTTAGTCCTTAGCCAGTTGGTGGAAGAGGCTTTTTTTACCGCTATTAGCATGGGTCATACTTACGTGGGGACGGAGCATTTGTTGTTGGCGGGGTTAGCTAAGGCCGGGTTTGCCGGGGTGGAAGATATGAGTATGGAGGTGGAGAGACTAAATTCTTTGCCATTACTACTTAAAAATGTGAGCGGTGTGGTAAAACCAAATATTCTAAATAATTATGCGGTTGACTTAACAAAAAGGTACATGTTTTACCCCAAGTTGCACTTGGTAGAGCGGGAAGAGGTCAACAAAATGTTCAAAATATTACTTCAAAGAAGTAATTCCAATGTTTTGCTAACCGGTCCTCGGGGTGTAGGTAAAAGGTCACTCGTGGAAATTATGGCCAGAAAAGTGAGTTTAATGGACACGCCGGCCCTTTTTGCTGGGACTTATATTTTGGACTTTAATATGCAGGCTTTTGTTACCAACCTTCCAGCAACCGCCGAAGCCTTTGATGTCGCCATAAAAAATTTATCGTCAGAGGCAAAGATGTTGGGAAGAAGTATTATGATAATAAAAAATTTACCCGGAATGTTTTTAAATCTTACAGCTACTTCAAGTGCGGGAGCCTTATTTAAGAACCTTGTGGAAAGCTTAAATATGGTGAATTCAAAGCTTATCATTTGTCTGGACGACGAATCTTACGGGCTTGTCCGCTCGTCCAGCGGGGATTTTGGCCTACAGGAGGAATTATTTTGGGGTTTTACCGCCTTGGATGTTAAAGAACCGGCCCAAAAAATCACTATGAAAATTTTAAGGATGGAGGCTCACAAGCTGGAAGGTTATTTCTTGCTTAAAATTCCTAAAGATGTGGTGAACTACGCCTACAAAAAGGCCAAAACTGAGATGAAGGAGGAAGTTTTTCCTCAAAAGGCGGTGGAGCTTTTAGATAGAGCTTGTTCCTTAGCGTCGTACGAGGAAAATAAAGTTCCAGCGAACCTGCGGGATTTAGTGGCAAAACATGTTAAGGTAGGTTTGGGTATTGAGGGGGCGTTTTTGGAAAAGAATTATGATAAGGCTGCGCGTTTGGCAAAGTCGCTTCATAAACTGGAAAAAAAGCTAGACGGGGCAACTTTGATTTCTTCTAAAGACCTGCGTTCTTTGACTACTAAAGATGTAGATAAGGTGCTTGAGGAATACAAGGAGGAAGAGCAAAAAGAGTATAAAATTGGAACAAAGATCTTAGCAGAACTGGAAAAACGCATTAAGCAAAAAATCGTGGGACAGGATAGGGCAGTGGAGGTTGTAACACGGGCGCTAGTACGATTCCAAATGGGTTTGCGCCCCAAAAATAAACCCGTGGGAAACTTTTTGTTCTTAGGTCCCACAGGTGTTGGAAAAACGGAGCTTGCCAAGGTTTTGGCGCAAGAAGCTTTTGGTGATGACGCTTTAATAAGGTTAGACATGAGCGACTTTGGGGAAAAACACACGGTGGCGCGTTTGGTGGGGGCACCTCCCGGATATCTTGGATATAACGACGGTGGGGAGTTAACTTCTAAAATAAGCAGAAAGCCTCAAAGTGTGGTTTTGTTTGACGAGGTAGAAAAAGCCCACCCCGATGTTTTAAATATCCTTTTGCAGATTACGGAGGAGGGAGAGCTCCGTGATATGAGGGGTGATACTTATAGCTTTTCTAACGCGGTGGTGATCTTAACCAGTAATTTGGGTACAGAAGCTATTCATAAAAGAGACATAGGCTACGGCGGCTCTACAAAGTCGCAAAAGGAAATTGAAGCACGAGTGCAACAGACTGTTAAAACATTTTTAAAGCCGGAACTTTTAAATAGATTTGACGAGATAATTACTTTTAGACAGTTGGAGAAAAAAGATTCACAGCGGATTTTGGATATCTTATTGGGTGAGGTTAAAAAAAGCCTAGCAGAAAAGGATTTAAAGCTTGAGTTGGGGAAGGGGGTTAGGGAGTATATGTTGGAAAAAGGATTTTCTATGGAATTTGGGGCTAGATCTTTGCGTAGAACAGTGGAAAAAGAGCTTCTGGACAGGATAGCGGGTTTTTTGATAAGTAAACGTGAAGATGAGACAGGCGGCAAGAAAAGAGGGGCAAAAAGTGGGGTTAAAAGTAAGGTGATTAGGGTGAAAATGTCGCCAGAGGGAACATTGGAGGTATGGCAATGAAAGGATTGAAAACAGTTTTTGTTTGTCAGAGCTGTTCTGCTCAAGTAACTAATTGGGCGGGGCAGTGTCCTCAGTGCGGAGAGTGGAATACCCTAGTTGAGACTTTAGACAGATCAGGTGGTGGTAAAGCTAGTGGGAAAAAAGCTGCCGACGGTATTAGTGCAGGCTTTATAGCGTTGACCAAGTTAGAAACTTTGGATAAGGTTAAGGTTAGAGATACGGAAAGATTTTTAACTGGAGTAGGGGAATTTGATAGAGTTTTAGGCGGAGGATTCGTTCTTGGTCAAGCAGTTCTTTTAGCTGGGGAGCCGGGAATAGGAAAGAGTACTTTAATTACCCAAGTATGTAAAAGTCTTGATACTAAAAGTATCTTGTACATGTGTGGTGAGGAAAGTCCTGCTCAAATTAAGCTTAGAGCGGCAAGGATGGGCTATAGGGGCGCCAACCTGAGTATGCTTCAAGAAACTGACGTAGATATTATTGAACAAATAGTGTACTCCAACTCCGAAAACGCTAAAAACGGTCAAAAATTTGATTTGTTAGTAATTGACTCGATACAAACTTTGTACACAAAAGACCTAATGTCGTCTGCCGGATCGGTCGCTCAGATTAAGGAATGTTCTCAAAGGTTGGTTAGGGCAGCAAAGAACATGAATATATGTGTCATATTGGTTGGGCACGTTACAAAAGAAGGTGAAATTGCCGGTCCTAAGGTTTTGGAGCATGTGGTGGATACAGTTTTATATATGGAGGGTGACTCGCAGCACTTGTACAGAATTTTGCGGACTACTAAAAATAGATTTGGTGCGGTTTCAGAGGTGGGGATGTTTGAAATGGTAGAAAACGGGATTAAGGAAGTTACTAACCCCAGCGAATTGTTTGTTAGCAAAGCTGATGCTAGTATGCTAGGTTCATGTGTTGCGGTTGCTATGGAGGGATTTAGACCAATTTTGTATGAAATTCAAGCGCTTTCGGTAAAAACCAATTTTGGTTATCCAAAGCGTACAGCAAGTGGTTTTAATATCAACAGACTTCAGGTTTTATTGGCGGTACTAGAGAAGCGTTGCAAAATTCCATGCTATCAGTACGACATTTACCTAAATATTGCCGGTGGCTTTAAAATAAATGATAGTGCTTCTGATCTTGCTGTTTGCCTTGCGGTAGCGTCGTCTATTTTAGAAAAGCCTTTAAAACAAGGTACGGCCGTTTTTGGAGAGGTTGGACTTATGGGAGAAGTGCGGGTGGTTCCGCACGCGCAGAAGCGCGCACAAGAAGCTAAGCGACTTGGCTATAAGGCCGACTTTTCCCACAAATTCGTGAGCGAGTACATTAAATCCCTTCTATAGACAAAAAAACGCCCCCGCGTGGGGCGAATAACCGACACCTGGCAGGGGACAAAAGCCCTTAACTTCTTAGCAGAAGAGAGAGGGCAATCTTGTTAAGAATCTATACACTAGTGTGTAACAATGCAAGCTATGTAGATTGCTAATTATGACTGTTCTGGTTGTATTGGGGCCACAAGATCTACTTTCTAAGTTCCTTTAGAATCTCCCATCTGGCCTTTTTGGTTCCCACCAGCTGCAACCAGTCCTTGCTGGGTTTTTGCTTGTTTTTATCAACTAAGATCTCCACCACGTTCCCGTCTTTTATTAGAGTGTCGATTTTTGCAATTCTTCCGTTTATTTTAGCTCCTGCACACATGTTTCCAATGTCAGTATGCACGTAATAAGCAAAATCTAATGCCTTGGCGCCCTTTGGCAGCTCAACAATGTCGCCTTTAGGGGTGAACACATACACACTGTTGGCAAAATGCCCAATCTTGGCTTTGTCGTACGACTCAAAATAGTTTAAATCTTTTACCCAGTTGGGGTTGTTGGCAAGCTCTTTTTTAAACTTCTCCCCGATCTTATAAAACAAATGGCTACATAATCCGTATTCAGCTTCCTGATGCATTTCCTGAGTTCTAATTTGCACCTCAATGTTTAAATCCGCATCAACTTTAAAGATGTTATGCAGAGACCTGTATCCTGTAGGACGCGGTTTTTGAATATAATCATCCCGCAGGTGGGGGATTTGATCCCACAAAGACTTTAAAATATCTTCAACAACGTAAACTTCCTCAATACTTTGGGTAATTATTCTCATGGCTCCGATGTCGTACAACAATACTTTTTCACCATCACTTTTGGATACATAATAACCCAATTTTTTAAAAGTGCTGTATACAGCCTTAATTCTGTACGAGGTTTCTGTTTTTATCCCATTTTCCAACAATAATTCTTTAATTACGGGTATTGCTTGATTAAAGAAATCTCTTATCTTGGGTGACGCCTTATCAATTATATTTTTAACTCTAATGTATTCTGCCGGGTTAATAATCTTAAACGCTTCATCTTCTAATGTTCTAGTAAAAACTCCTATACCCAACATTTTTGCAATAGGAGCGTAGATAAAGAGGGTCTGTTCTGCCACCGCCTGTCTTTCCTCTTGGGGTAGGGCAAAGGCAGTTTCAACGTTGTGGCACTGATTCGCAAGCGCAATTACCAAAACCCGCATATCCTCGGCCAAATTCATGTAGGTTTGTACTATATAGTTGTGGTTAAAGTTCTTTGGCGACCCCTTCTTTATGTCCTTTTGCGACAAATTATGAAGCAGCGCTACTAGCCTTGCCACCTCCGGGTCTATTTCTCGCCTAACAGTCTCCAAAGCCCCAGCCAACATCTTTGGTAAATGATGTAGTAGAGCGCTAGCTAGCACCTTTTCGTCCTCGATCCCGGCATCAACAAGCTTCTGACACACTTTGTCAAGGTGCTGATATGTAGTTTCACCCGACGCCCGTACCTCACCGCTGTGGTGTTTTTTGGCCAACTCCCGTGCCTTTTCTACCATATTGCTCATATCTGCAATACTACCATATCTCGATTTGTAATAGATATGTACTTATTCGTAACATCTGATGTAATAAAATGGTACTTGTTTATTACATTAAATGTGTTAAAATGGTACCCATGTTTAATCGGGATTTTGAAAAATATCTAATTAGTTGGAAGAATAGCTCAAATAGGAAGCCTCTCGTTGTTAGAGGAGCCCGTCAGGTGGGCAAAACTGTGGCAGTTAAGGAGTTTGGTGAAAAGTTTTATACCAACTTTATCTACATAAATTTGGAGAATAAAGAAACCCTAAAACTCTTTGAGTCGGTAGACACCATTGGTATATTTGCTTCCACAGTTAATTTAGCTTTTCAACAGAATGTCGAGAAAGACAACACATTAATATTTATTGATGAGATACAAAATTCGCCCAATCTAATTAGTCTGTTAAGATTTTTCTATGAGGAAATGCCCGCTCTTCATATAATCTGTGCGGGTTCCTTACTCGAGGCAAAAATAGAGAAAGAAGGATTTTCCATGCCTGTTGGGAGGGTAGAGTATGGGTATATGTATCCTCTAACTTTTTTTGAATTTCTTGGTGTGATTGGTAAGGATAATCTTAGAGACCATATTATTAATCTAAACTTAACGGAGCCAAAACCACTTCCAGCAGGCATTCACAACTTGGCGATAAGTTTGTTTAGGCAATATACACTTTTAGGTGGGATGCCCGAGGTGTTAAAAATATACTCTGCCACGCAAGACCTTGAAGAATGTAAAAAAGTCTTACGAAACATTTCCACGGCTTATTCAGAAGATGTGTACAAATATGCCGGCACAGAAACATCTAAGTATTTAAATTTCATTATTACTGTGGGTTCAGCGTATGCAGGGTCGCTCTATAGATACGAAAATTTTGCCGAGTCTGGTTTTAGAAGTAGGGAAATGGGCAACGCCTTTGATCTTCTTGAAAAAGTCATGTTATTGCGACAAATTAGGTCAACCAATTCTAACTCACTGCCTTTAATGGCGAAGGAAAGGCGGTCAAAAAAACTTGTATGGCTTGATGTTGGTTTTGTTAATATGACATCTAACGCTTATGAAAGCTTTATAAATCTAAAAGATTTAAATGGACTTTATAGGGGTAGAATCGCGGAGCAGGTGGTTGGACAAAATATTTTAGCCTCCGGTAACTTTTATGAAACCATGGACTTGTATTACTGGTCAAAAGATCAAAATGAAGGTATTGCGGAAGTCGACTTTTGTTTACAGGTAAAGGGCAGGGCAGTTGCGGTGGAAGTAAAATCAGGAAGTACCGGTAAGGCAAGATCGCTTAAAAGTTTTGGTGATATTTTTAAAGATGCGTTGCTGGTAAAGGTATCGGAAGCCAACTTTGGTAAACAAGATGGGATTTTGTTACTTCCTTTTTATTTGGTGAACAGAATATCTGCGCTTTAGCTCAACCAACCCATACAATTAGTTGACAAATACTACAGCTTCATATAGTATATCTGGATACTCAAATGTCACTATTATTGGTGATGAACATGTTATGGAATATACTGGATTAAGTCAAAAAGATACCCAAATGCTTGAGGAGCTTATTCTAAAATATGGCAATGTTTTGGACTATGAAGACGTTGCATCAATTTTTAAGAACTATTATTCGGACGAAGGATCTATAAGAAACCGGGTGAGCGTTTTACAAAAAGCCGGATGGTTTAAAAGAATAAAAAAAGGTGTCTACTTTATAAATGAAAACCTCGGTACCAGGGGACAGCTGGTTGAGTCGGTTTTAGTAATCTCGAGCATTCTTGAATCAAACGCCTATATTTCATTGTCGCACGCCCTTAATTATCATCAAATGTACGACCAGTACAGTACAAAAGTTACAGCTATTGGAAAAGAGAGAGGAAAATCGTACAAAGTAGGTCTGTATAGTTTTAAATTCGTGAAGGTGGAAGAAGAGATGTATTTTGGGTTTAGTGATACGCTTGTAGACGGAAGGTTAGTAAAGATTGCGGATGCGGAGAAAGCCTTAATCGACTTCCTTTACTTGGATAAAAGCTTCATCAGCGCAAACTTAGTTTTTGAAAAATTAACACTATATAAAGAGTCGTTTTTAGACTGTTCAAAACTAACTACTTATGTATTAAAATGCGGGGTGACTGTAAGAAGAAAGATGGGTTTTTTAATGGAGTCGGCGGGATTAAATACCTTGGATATAGTAAAGAGCTTGGAGGGCAACAGAACCGCGGTAAAGTTCTATTCGGATTGTAAGGAATTTAATTCAAAGTGGCGGGTATATTATGACAGCAGAATTATTAAGTAAAGCGCAACTTGGTTTATTAAACAGAAGTTTAGGATATCCGCTAGCTGTAGCCGAAAAAGACTATTTTTTGGCTCTCGCCTCAAAGGTTATCTATGATAGCGAATTAAAGGATAAGTTGATTTTTAAGGGCGATACGGCTTTATATCACACATACTTACCACAACTTAGATTTTCTGAAGACTTGGATTACTCTACACACGGAACTAAGATAGTTTCCAACGATTTAAGGTCCGCGTTTGAGAAATTCTCGTTTTTCGAGGTCAAGAAGCAGTACGATTCTCCTTTTGGTGCAAAACTTGAGAGACTTTCTTATAACGGTCCTTTGGGTCAGCCTGGTTTTATAAAACTAGAGGTTGATACAACTCAAAATGTTGTTCTCCCGGCAAGAAATCTTGGGTATAGAAATAATTACGGGTTAGTCTTTAATGTTAAGGTTATGGATATCAGGGAAATCATGGCGGAAAAGCTTAGGGCTATGAGCGAGAGGGTAAGATACAGGGATTTTTATGACTTTTGCACGATTAACAAAAACTTTGATATTAGTATGGACGGGGTCTTAGATTTAGCTGCTAAAAAAGAGATAAGAAGCGAGATAAGTGTAAGTACCATAAATTCAAATTGGGAGCTCGCTCTTAAGCAGAAGGACGACGATATATTTTCTATTCACATTTCCCAAGAGTTGAATAATGACTATGTTTATAAAATAATTAGCGGGTTTAACTTTAAGCCCTTGCAACCAACCCATAGTATTTGACAGAAACGGGCAAATCTGTTAGTATTTGTCTTGTTCATCTTCTGCCAAAACCTACCGTTTAGCCTTTTAAATACGTTTAGTTTGACAAAACTAGTGACCTATAGTATACTGAAACTTGTTAGTTGATTGAAGGGCTGCTACACACAATTACAACCTTTTAATCAGCCAATAATTTATTGGTTGAAGCACATTAAAAAAACGCACATTGTCTAGGTATTGTGGGTAAGGCTTGTTTGAGCATAATTAGGTTGTAAATTCATTTTTGCGACTTGGTTAAGCTCAAACAGAGCCTACGGAAGAAGTTTTGTCCGTTTTTCGACAATTCAACATTACATCAGGAGGGTCACCATGGAAACGCCGAAATTCTTGAAGAAAGCTCTCATCGCGCTGAGGATGAGAGAGGACAGCCTGGCTGTTCTGGAGTCCGGTCTCGGTGAGGCTGGACTGTCGGATGCCGATATGGCGTCCCTGGATCCGAAGCAACTCGAGAAGTTGCGCACTGTGGTTCTCAAGACCGAGGTGGGCGATGCGATCGCAGTGTTCTCGGACCGCGTCGGTACCGAATTCACTCCGGACGAGCGCAAGATCTTGATCCGCATCGCGGAGATTGCTGTGAAGCGCTCCGGGCGGTTGCCTGAGTTGGTCGCCACCCTCCGCAAGGAAGGTGAGAACAAGCAGGCTGCGGAGATCGCGGGATTGAAGGGTCAGTTGTCGGGGCAGAGCCACACCATGGCTGAGATGCAGGCGACGCTGCAGGATATGCAGGCGTTCATGGTCGCCCAAGCGAAGTTGCAGATGCAGGCTAATGCGCCCGTCGCACCCCCGCCCGCTCAGGCTCCTGCCGTCCCGCCCGCGCCCGTCGCACCCCCGCCCCCCGGCGCCTAAGATGTGCGTACCCGCAACGAAGATTTGATTTACATAATCACTTCTTTTCTTCGTTGCGGGACCACTTAAGTTTTTAAAGGTTTATGCCTTTGAAGATTTAAGTAGTCGTATAAGGTTAGTCAATATTTTGTTTTGCCCCATATTTTCTTGGGGCTTTTTTGTTACCCATCTATTGCTTAACTTTCTTTTAGTCTCTATATTTAATACAAGACTATGGCAAATAATGCACAATTTCCAACTATGACCTCTGCAATGGGGAGCTTTGATGAGTCGCATATGCGGTTATTACAGGTGGACGCAGGTATGGAAGTAAAACTTACTTCCTTGGAACTTTCTAATCCAACAACTCCATATTCAGCAAGTTTTGAACGAGTGGGTAAGTTTTTGGGCGCGGGTGGTGAAAAAACCGCTTTTGAATACACAGATAGCAGGGGAAATCCCATGGTTTTGGCGCTAATGAATGCCTCAAGAAATCAAAGGGTAGGTTGTGCAAGTCTACCTGCAAATGTAGCTATGAATGCTCGTATGGCAAACTATGTTAGCAGACCAGAGGATATGTTAAGAATGGTGGAAGACGCCAATGTGTTGCAACGGCAGTACGAAATAAAAGAATATCACTACTTACAAATGCGAGACAGGTTTCCGGGCAAAGAAGCTATCGGAGATTTACAATTAACCCAGTTTAACGGGTTGGTTACGGCATTAAATGGGGGAAGACCTTTACACCCCGATACTTTTACTTATGCTCGTCCGGCTGAGTTTCAAGGTGGGGTTGTTGGTTATATAAATTACCTTACTGCTCATGTTAAAGGTCTAAACCCTAATTTGTTAATTGGAGAGCAGGTTTTTCCACAGATCTACTTGTATGGTGTTTTTAATGAAGCTGATGTAATGCCACAAGCCGTTGCTGCCCGTGCAGCTTTGCAAGCTAAGGAAAAGGGCAGGGATTTTAGCCCTAATCTAGCAAGGCGACCCTGGATGACCATGGAAAAATATTCTGCTACTTTAGACCAGATTATCGACGATAGTCTGGATTATATTATGGCAGGTAGAAATCAAACAGATAGGTTTACGCGCATGCGCCAGGTGGTGGGGGAAAGGTTTCCGCTTGAGGCCATTCAGCAAATTATCGTAAATATGAACGTAGTTCATTCCTTAGGTTATTGCTTTGGAGACTTAAAATTGCCTAATATTGCGTTTAAGAGAAACGGCGACGGTAAAACCCTAGGACTTATTGCTGATCCTGGACTGGTTAAAGAGGGCAAAAGGGTTCTGTATGCGTCAGAAGCCTACTTACCTCAAGGAAATTTTGATGTTCACACCCCGGAAGGACGAGTTGAGGTTAGGCATCCTGTAAGCGAGTTGCAGATAGGTAAATTAAGAGCTGCGCGGGATTTGGATAATTATGCTATGAGCGTTATAAGAGGAGCAATATTTGAAGGTATGAGTGATCCTTACGCGTTTGACGCGTTTTTAAAGAAATATCGTGAAATGAAACTAGCAAGTGCTAGAGGGAGTGAATTTTAAAAGGAGGTAAATCAATATGCCGTTTAAAATACTGGGATTGTCAAAAGGTGATGAAGGCCAAGGTAAGAAAAGTCAATTAGAAACAGAAATTGAGAAAAGAGGACGAGCCGAACTGTCCCCCAGAAGGGATGTGGTTTCCGGTTCCGAGGTTAAAACATATAGAGACGAACGCGGCATCTTAGAATATCGCGAAGTTGACGCTGTAATTACAAGAAATTGCGAAATGGATCTAGTAAACGGGGCTTATATTATTGCGCCTAAAGAAGGTCGCAAATATTTAGAGGGTGGTGAGGCCAAAGTTTCGGTAATAGATACACCGGACGCTCGTATTGTGATGGTTTTTAGACCTTCAGATGAGCATTTTTCTCAAGATGGGATTGGTGTAAGTGTTGTTAAAGATATTGAGGGAGGGTTAAGAGTTGGTACAGCATTGTGCGACGGGAAAACCAGAGTTAAAGTATCTGCTGCACTGCCGAGTTATGTATCTTATGGGGAAGATAGAGTGTATTACTCAAGAGCCGAACAGTATGCGGCATTTGCCTCAGGTTATTTTCCAAGAGCCTTAGCATTAGGTTTGAAACAAAATGCTCAAACTGGTCAATATGAAGGGAATTCGGCTAAAGTTGTTGCCGGAGCTTTAGGGGAGATAGACAAATTAAATTCTGACAGAACCATGCAGACCCCATACGGTATGGAAAGAGAGGTAGGTGGGATGCCCTGGGGTACTACCACCGTTCAAATGAGTGCTATTAGAGTTCTGGGTGGTCAGATGGCGATAGAAGTTATGAATATGGGCAAGGGGGATGATTTGGGTGAGAATGCTTTGTTACAATCCCCTGGAGCCGTTAGTAAAATGGGTAATACAGTTGGGGATAGGCCCTTAGAACTCGGCAGATTTGGAACACCGCAGGGTTTTAAGGCAGAAAGGCTTTTAGCAGCTTCCCGTGCTGGTACAAGAAGCGGTGTAGCAGTTGTTCCAGCGCAGGTCTTTGTGCAGGTTTCCGATGGTTTTAAGGTTCCTAAAGGTGGTATCAGAACAAACGGCGGGTTCGTTAGTTTAGAGCAGCTTCTGAGTCTACCTTCTGAAGACGTTGTGGCCTTTTTGCAGCAAAACGCCACTTTAGCTTTTGGTAATGAAAAAGCTTCTCACGACGATGGAACTGTAATTGCTGTTGTTCCCAGAAGTGTTTTACAAAGGAACGGGTTTGATTATGTCAAGGCTTATGGACAAGTGAAGTTTTCTCAAGCCTCACCTGTTAAGGAGGGGATACCGTCTATTGTTCCAACAGCCTCAGCACAAGCTGCAGCTGAGAAAGCTAATGTTGTAGAGATTGCCCGATCTGAGGTTCTAAGTAATCTATCTCAAACCGCCGCGGGTGTGTTAGAAGAGGTTATAAGAGAAGCAGAGGCGGCTACCCCTGTAGAGATAGAGAATGCAGTGATGCAGAGCAATGGGATAGTGGCGGCTGCTTCTGGACCGTCTCCCGAAGAGGTTGCAGTTTCCGAGGTTCCTGAAGAAATACTAGTTAATCAGGATGTAGCAAAAGCTGCCACTCTGATTGCCCAAAGGCTAGGTGTGGCTATAGAAAGTCATCAATTAACTGGGGAATCTGGAGAAGTTTTTGTGCAGGTTGCTCAGTATTTGGAAGCAAAGATGTCTGAGCTTAAAGCCCTGATGGAGGCCGGAATGGTTAAAGGTGTAGCCCCATTAGAACAGATGGCAAAACTTTTTGAAATCGAAATTGACTACAGAGCTGTCCAGACGGCTAAAAAGCTATTGAGAGTAAGGGGAAGACCGGGGTTTAAGGATAAGGTGGGTTCAAAACCGAACACGCAAAGTCCTTCTGCAGTCAAAGAGTCCGATCCTAAAGTGTAACGGTGTAAGCCCATAGTATTTGACATTAGGACGGTTTTACCCTATAATTGTCGCATTATCCCTTATTGGTCTTTATTCCTGCCGGTTGATGTAAAGGCATAAATCTTGTGCTTTTAAATCAGCCTAATTTGGCTGTTTTGACAATTAAATGTTTTAGTCTACTTGGACCATTTTTCTCCTGTTGACGAGTTTGGATGCGGCTGTTCGCAAGTTGAGTATAAGCAGTTGTTTTATACGACTTTGCTTGTACCTGTCTTGCGAACAATCGCCGGTTGAAAAAAAAACCGAATTCTGAATCAGTAGATCAGTCAAATGTCCAACAAGAGGGAGGACGAAATGGTACTCACGAATCGGAGTACAATCTGGGCGATCGTAGTGGCTGTATTGTTTGGGGTAGTGGCTTTGGTGGCAGTTGCCGCCTTAGCTGGGTGGATCCAGCTGGGTTTACCTGCCACTGTTCCGACTCCCACCTATTTGATGGAGTCCAGCGCTTTAGCGGCAACGCCGACGCCCACATTCACGCCGGTGCCGCCGACAACGGTATTGCCCACGGTCGCGTTTACATTCACCCCGACGCCGACCTCGACGTTCACGCCGACGCCGACGAAGGTGGCGACGAAGGCTAACACGGCTACGGTTGAGTTTACGCCGACGCCGACGAAGGTGGCGACGACCGTCACCACGGTTATGTCCGACACGTTGCGTCCTGCGCTTTGGTTAGCGACCAACGGCCAGAAGTGTGAGTGGGGTGTGCCGTTGGGGACGATCTTAAGCGGGGAAAACGCTTCGTACGTCTTTACCAATTGCACCTCCTTCAACCTGAAGCCAGGAAAAACAGTCAGCTTCGACTGGACCTACAGTCGGGCAGATTATGAGTTCCTGCTCGAGGGAGAGGCAGGTGCGGAAGGAATCGCGTGGTGGGGACCCATGTCGGGAAGTACGGTGAGCGTTCGGTACAATGATGGACCGGTCTGCATAGGCAGATCCTTTGAGGTCCTGCCGGACGTGAGGATCACTGGGGTGTTCACAAACGCTGCTGGCGTCACAAACGCAACCTGGTCGCAAGGCGATTGGGGAGTGAGCCTTAACAAGCTTTATCCGCCCGAATGCAGGCCCGGCAAGGTGACGACTGTCACGGTGAGCGCTCAGCCCACACCTAACTCGGCCGTCGTGCCAACGCCCAAGCCCGCGAGCCAGCCAACCGCTTCTGTCGTCCCGGTGGCTCCTGCCGCCGAATCTGCGATGCGCAAATTGACGCAGGCGACCTACGGGCCGATCAGCTTCAAAAGTGCCGAGCAGTTCGGAGTGCAGCACATGGGAAACTGGGTGTTTCACGTCCGGGGGTGGACAATCGACATGGTGGCGAAAGATTTCGTCTGCACGTGGGTCGACTGGACCACCAGCGTCAAGGCTCCGCCGTGGAACGGTGATTACAAGATCACTTGCATGTGGAGCCCCACGAAGTAGACATCATCACCCCGCCCTGGGAGGTCTTGACGCGAATCATGCGTACGGCCAATGGGTTAGAATCCCTCACCAAGCTAAGTTTGTGGCAACAGCCATGGACATAGTAAGGTGAGGGATTTTCGTATCTAATCTAGTCTAGTTTCCAAACAAATTCGGTTTCTTATTCCTAAACAAATAAACTTCTTCCCCGTTAGGTAATCTATACGATGCTTTTGACTCAAAATATGTGTCTCCTTGTTGCTGCATAAATCGATTAATTTGCACCATCTTGTCGTAATGTCTTAAGTTCATATCCCCGGGGTTATAGGCTGTTACCACGTAATCGTAGGGATACAAGGCCCTCCTCATGCCCTCAGATCCATTCCCCAGGTCTAGGTAGTAAATGTCATAGCCGGCAGTGGTTTTGTAGTAGGTGCCTTTATTGATTTGCAGGGAATCAAAGTTAATAGAGTTAAAGTAAGGGTAATCAACCACGAACATTATTTTTCCCGTTTTTGTCTTGTACTTATCTAAGTCGTTCACTAAATAATTAAACATGTTTGAGATCTGCCAATCCTGAGCTTTAAAAGAGAGTTCGTTGGTAGCACCGTTTAGCCATTGGTATTTGTTAGTGGGGAAGGCATAGGCGTAGCCAATAAATCTTAGGTTTCTTGGTAACTGAGGTATTTGATTGAATGAGATGAACAGGAAGAGTATGCCAAGATATGTTATTAGTACAGGCTTCAGGATTTTTGAGATGAGACTGCCTTTGAGCGACATTAAGAAGAGAGTGAGAGAAGCCATAAAAAAGGGCAAAACCGGCATAATGTAACGCACGTCCTTGTTTTTAAGTAAGGTAAAACATAGCCATGGAAACAAAACAGAGAAGGCGAGGGTTTTAGCATAAGGAATTTTTTTGGCTATCGTAACGACTATGGATGCAAGAATAAGGATGAAGAATGGAAAAGATGTCTGGAAAGCAAAGGAAAGATAAAAATACTCCAAGACACCGGTAAGAGAAAATACATTCTGAGGGTCGTTGAGTTCACCTAAAGACGCCACTGAGCTGAAGAAGTTGAATATTGAGCTTTGGTTTATGGCGTACCAGGGAACAACGAGAAAAACGCTCAAGATTAATCCCTTTAATACATTTACAAGAGCGTATTGTTTGGTTTCGGTTTTGAACATGATAACGGTTTGTCCAAAGAAGGGAATTAAAAGGTACAAAAAGGCATACCATTTGGTAAGTTGTGCAAAAGAGGCCAGAAGGAAAAAAAGTATAGTGTGTTTCTTGCTTACAAAACCGTTTGATTTAAAAAGATAATACAATGATGCGATAATAAGAGCCGTTAGAGGTAGGTCCAGTTGGAAGAGCCTTGTTTCCGTAAAAACCTGCGGTGTTAATGCAAAAACTAAGCAGGAAAAAAGAGCAATGGTTTTGTCTTGAGTCAAGAGATGTGTCAGTTTAAACAGATAAACGAGTCCAAATATTAGAAACAAGAAAGTTAGGATAAGAGGGGAATTTAGTATTGGTATTAGTAAGTAAATTAAAGAGCCTGCTAAGTGCACAAACGGGGGATAGTAGCCGGAAAGAGTGGGGATTTCTGCTATTCGCAGCTCTTTAAACTTGTTGGCGTAAAGCATGGAGAGGTTAATGTGGGCGGCGCTATCCCATTTTTGTGGGGCGGTGTTTAAAATTTGGTACAGAATGCTCAGAGAGATAGTAAACCCAATCAATACCAGATAGACTGTTTGTTCCTTAGTAAATTTAGTTAAAAAGTTGCGCATTGGTTTGAACCTCAAAAATCACTATTCCGGAGTTTCTGTAAACCTCCTTAAATTTACTATATTTGTGTATAAAATCAATAAAATCGTAGCCTTCCCAGTCAGATGGCTTAAGGTCATAAGGTTCCCAAACATTCCAATGTATACCCATTTTATTCTCATCGCTAGCCTTTTGCCATTCGGCAAACCTACCTCCAACCGCCAAAAGATACTTTTGAGGTGTTTCCTTGTTAAGTCCGTCTTTTATGGCCATGATTTTTAGAGCCATAGTTCTAGGGTCTCTGGTGTAATAGATATCGCTAAGTATTGCTCGAGTTTTTTCATCTGTATAAGCTCCACCGGGGGTGTTCACGCCGGACAATGCTTCTAGAATGTGCATAGTTACAGGATCGCTAATAAGTAAAACGTCTTTGTTGGCATAATTGTTGGCAAGGAATCGGGAGGCTCTAACTTCACTTGGCGATACATGAGTGGAAATATCTCTGTAAAACGGAACCTGTTTATAGGTAATGATGTTTACAATATAAATGGCGGCAAATGTGAGTATGAGCGTTATTAAACTTACGGCTTTAACAACTTTGCCGGATCTTTTTATTAATAGCCAGACCCCTAAAGCCATTAGAGTGTGAATAAAATATCTTGATACAGCGTATAACTTTGTGGAGTAGGGAATCGAGGCAAACAGCAAGGAGAGACCCACAGCACAGAATAGAAGTAAGGCCTTATGGTTGTTTTTTCGGGTCAAAAGAACTACTAACATTCCCAGAGGCACAAGAATGTAAAAAGAAAGTCCATAAAAGCTCTTAGTATAAGCGTCCTTTTGCTCCAGGGTAAAATTAAAAAACTGCGCTTCGCCTCTGTTAAGCCAACTTAGATCAAGTTGGGAGGAGACGAGTGGCACGGCAAGCAGTACTAGGAGCGCAAATACAAAAAACCAGTCCTGCAGTTTTCTAGTTCTGTTAAAATTATTAAGTAGTAGATAGACTGCAAGCATAAGGTACAAGGCTACTACGAAGGCTCCAATAATGAAGTGGTTTAGTACTATGAACGCAAGCAGAAGTAAATAATTAACTTTAAATATTTTTTTGTCATTTTGATGTTGGGTGAATACCTTACTCAAAAAAACTGCTCCCAATGTTGCCGAGAGGTTTTGGGGAATTAAAAAGAGGGAAGTGTATGCTCCGTTTGCCTCAAAGACAAAAGCGCCTAGTAGAGCTGCAATTAAACCGCAGGTTTTGCTTTTGGTAAAAGAGTAGCCGACTATAAAAGAGACAAACACCGTAAAGGCTAAATGGAAGAACTCAACGAACCACCAATAGCTTAAAATATCAGACTGCACCAGTCTTTGTGATGTGACAAGTAGCGTGTGGAATATGGTGGTGTACCCTGCAAATTGAAAAGTGTCGGAAAGTCCTGTAGTAAGCACGGTGAAATTACCTCTTCCGATGATGTTCGCTAGGGTTTGGTGGTGATATAGATCCCAGTTTAAGGTCGCGTTTGTTGGAGAGTCTAGTTTCCAGAGTCCGTACGAGATTATTGCGAGGATAAACAGGAACAAGGTAATTAATAAGCGGTTCTTTGTTAACAAGTTCTTACTGAAAGTTCCACGCGTTATCCCCAAAACAATAAAGACAAAGAATGACAATAGTGCCGAGACGGCTATAAACATTGTTGTTGGCTTAATAAAATTAAGGGCAAAAATGGCGTATATAATTAAACTCCCAAAAGCAAAAGACTCGAAGACAAAGTACAAATTTAGGTGCTTTTTGTTAAACAAAAGAGTAAAAGATGTACCTAATAATATAGGAAGCAAGTAAAAGAGTGAACTAGATGTTAGAGCAAATAATGTGTTCATATTTTAAGACCAAAATTATCAGCAACCTCTATCTCTATGTAGGGTTTTTCTAAACCCCTACTAAGCACTTTGAATTCAATTAGGTTCTCCTCGAGGTTAAGTTTTGCAATCTCTTGATTATTGTTTTTTGCCTCAAATTTGAGGATTCCGTTTAAATCTCGATTAAAAACATATAAAGTCTTGCTATCTAGATATTCTCCGGGATTTTGGGCTGGCTTTAAATTTAAGCCTAAAGCATTATTAATGTCGTTTAGGGTGTCTGCGTCCGCACTCTGTGTGTAGACGAACCCATTCTCGTCAAAAATTATGTCGTCTTGACTAAAACTTAAAGTCATAAAAAGCGTTCTGGAATTAGAAAGGGTAAAGGTGTTTTTGCTTATAACAAAGGCAATTTTATTACCTTCGACTCTGCTACCCAAAACCAATTCATTTTTATTGAAAGTAAAAGTGGCACTGGGATTTTGCAGTTTTAGATAGCTTAAAACGGTATGCAAAATAGTTTGGTATTTTTTTGATTGATCAAAAATTAATTGCGACTCTTTGCTGTATATGGGAGTTTCCCATTTAATAAGGTTTTCCTTGTTTCCTTGTCCGTCCAAATAGTAAGCTTGGTAGGGTGACACATTATAAAAGATTTTGGAATTTTGCTGAGTTAGGTACAGCCCGTAGTGATAAGGTCTAATAACAAAAAATCCTACTTTTTTGTAGATATCAAAATCTTTGGGGATAACCACACCATACAAAAAGATTACGCAAAGAATGGGTATTGTTATAAGAGGGGAGTATTTTTGAATTGGTGATGATATTTTTTTTGGTATCTTAAATTTCACAAGTAGATTATAGCTTTAACTGCCTCAAAGCTAAAGAAGTCATCAACGCTCGGTTGATACATTGAAAACTGAATATCAGTATGAAGCCGCATCTATCTGTCCCGCAGTCTTTTTGTCGTAATAACAATATTGCGACTAGAAGCTTGCGTAGAGCCTTAGGATTGACATATGACCTATAGTAATGTATAATACGCCTATGTTAAACCGTAAAAAGATTTCCTTAGTTATACCTTGTAAAAACGAGGAAAGAATCATTGCCAATACCATTAAAAACGTTCCATCTTATGTGGACGAGATAGTTGTGGTTGACAACGGTTCTTCAGATAATTCTGCTTTAGTCGCCCAAGAAGCAGGGGCTATTGTGGTAAAAGAGCCTAGAAAACTAAACGGAATAGGATATGGTTATGCTCACTTAAGCGGTATCCAAAAAGCCACCGGCGATTACATTTTTGGTATGGACGCTGATGATACCTATCCTTCCTATGAAATTAAAAACATCGTGGACTGCATGGAAAATGGGGGATTTGATGTAGTTTCTTGTAACAGACTTCCTTTAAGAAATCCTAAAGCTATTTCTAAACTAAGAAGGTTGGGTATTTATGTATTAAATGTGGAAATATTTATGCTTTATGGTTACCCAATTAAGGATAGCTTAACAGGCATGTGGGGTATTAAAAGAGACTGTTTGTCTAAGCTTAACTTAAGAATGGGCGACTGGAACCTTTCTCCAGAGGTTAAAATATCCGCTATCATGAATAAAGATATAAAGTTTGATGAGTATCATATTGACCACTTTGTAAGGGAGAAGGAGCCCAGCAAGCAGGCTATATGGAAGACCGGTTGGAGCCACTTTAAATATATTGCCTCTAAAAGGTTTACAGAGGATAGCTTTTTGGGCAGTTTATTCTACAAGGTCTTTGTAAATAGGGAGTGGACGCAACCAGCTTTTACCGGCAAAAAGTTCATGTTTACTCTTTAATTATCAAACCTTGCTTAAGCAGGGTGTACAGTTGTTCCGATATTACTTTCCAGTCAAAGCCTATTATAAGTTCTTGTCTAAAGTTGTCCGCGATTTTTTGCCGTTCCTCTTTGTGGGTTAATGCCCATGTTATAGCTTCTTCAAAAGCTTTGCTGTTTTTTTGTGGCACTAAAGTTCCGGTTTCTCCGTTTCTTAGTACTTCCCTCGTTCCGGCGTTGTCTGTGGCTATCACATAGCATCCTGCGGACCCCGCCTCTAAAACTGTGTTGGGAAATCCTTCATTGTGGTGCGAGGGGTTAATGAAAATATCGCTAATGCCTAAAAGCTCTTTTACTTGGTCGTATTTTAAGTCACCGGTTAACAGTACTTTATTCTCCAGTCCATCTTGTTGTATGAGATTTTTCATTTCTGTTTCAAGCTCTCCCGGTCCTCCCAGTACAAAGAGTGTGTTCTTTGCCTCTTGAACCTTTAGCACTTCCTTAATAGCATCGTAAAGATAGGTGATTCCTTTTGTCCAGATAAGGCGGCCTACATAAGTGACAAGCACAACATCGTCAGCGATTGGTATGTTAAGTTTTGACAGGACACGATTAGTTTTATTTGACGGTGTAAAGTAATTTGTATCAACCCCACCGTAAACTATATACGACTCTTTTCTAAGTCGTAACTTTTCTCTAAAGAACTTTTGGACGGCTTTATTTGTAAAAGTAATGTAGTCGTAGAAACTAAGTGAAAAGGAGGCGATTGTAAGGTCCACAAACTTAGAGATATTTTCAACGATTTTGTTTTGATAGACGGGGTGGGTAGCTACATGGCCGGTAAAGATACTTTTTGCCCCAATTATCTTTGCATATATCCAAAGCCACCAAGTGGGATCAAAGAATCTTATATGGGTATTTACAAAATGATAATGGTTTCTTGAAAGCTTAACTAAAGCCGGGATAAGGTAAAGAGGATTTGGTAGGAGAAATCTAGCCGGAATAAAAGTTATGCACGGTACACGATAAATTCTAAAGCCTCGATACTCCTCATATCCTACTGTTCTGTCGCTATTGTAACAAAGTACATCCACCTTTAGATTTGGGTGATTTTTAATCATGGTGGCGTAAATTTCCTCGGCATATTTCTGGCTTCCGCCTCGGTGGGGGTAGAAAAAAGGAAGAACCAGCAAAAGTCTAATTTCGTTGTTTTTCATAAGGCACTATATATGGTACAAAAAGCCGTCCTATAATACAAGCAAGACTATCGCAGAAGCTAGCCCAGCTTCGCAAGCTCGTCGTTTAGCATAAAGATTAGCTCCGTTTTTAAATGTTTTGAGATGATGTTCAGTTCTTTTTTGTCCAAAATCGTGTTTAAGTCCTCATTTATAGTTTGTTCGGAGACCTCTTTCTCCACAAACTTTACTAAGTCGCCTAAATAATTTTTGTATGACATTTTAGTTAAGTCTTTCACTACAACTGTGTTTACCCCAAAACCCTGCTCAAAAAACTTATGGAGGTCGTAAAAATCCCGTCCACTTACTTTTCCTTTTTTATCAAAACGCGCCTTTGCGGCCACAAGTTTATTGGCAAACATAGTTTCTACAGTATGGCCGTTGCAGAACATGTTTAATTCCAATAAATTTACTTTCTCGTATTTATTAAATTGACTTGGAACGTCATTTATTTCCAATTTTAAAGTATTTCTTTCCGTGGGTAGCGTAACAGGGTATTTTAGAAAGAATTGCAGGTAATTTTTGCTTTGATTTTTTATTTCCAGTCCCAAATCTTTAAATATGTCATACAACCGGTTTTCAATCTTTGATTTTGCGTCTTTGTTTGGTAAGTCAAAGTCTAGGTCTACGGAAAATCTATTAAGAACACCCCTTAACGCTGCGTAAGTACCTCCTTTAAACATTAGCTCGTTTGCCAGCATATTATTTTTAAGGATCTCGGATAAAAGTCGCAAAAGTTGGACTTTATGTTTCATATTTTGTGATGATGTGGTGAGCATTCAATAACCCACCTCCTTTTGCAACTCCAGAGTCTTTTCTTGATTCACCGCCAAAGGATTGTCTAAATAGTACTTTGGTTTGTAGTATAGTAAATCCGCCAGGGCTCTTTCAGGCGTAGCTTGTGAAAATGTTTTCGTATCATCTATGTCTGTTCTATTTACAAGGTATTCGGGTTTCATCTGCTTACATTGGAGTGTTTTATTCCCAAAATTTATAGTTTGACTTTTTTGTCCTGCCAAAGTAATGGGCCTAATATTTTGAAGTATTGCCCCCGCCTTGCTAAGCACCGTTTCTAGAGTAATGTAGGACAGGGGACCGCATAAAACGCAGGCTACCTCGTAGTCATTAAGCTTGTTAAGCGGGAGTTTTGAATATACACCTTTTTTTATTCTGTATAATTTGCCACTTGCCACATACCTTTTAATAGTAGTCCAAAGAGTATTTTTATCTTGAATAGCCCATAACACCGCCAAGTCTCGGGTATTAAAGACATTTTTGTTCGTTTCTATTAGCGTTTGTAGTTTCTTATTCCTGTACATTATTGTACAGGATAACATAACTCGTATTTGATGTCAAGTAAAAGGGGAATTACCCAAAGTCGAACCTATAGTATTGACAAAGCCTAAAATATAGGTTACAATGAACATTGTTAAGCGTTAAATTTCCTGCCAAATAAAGGTCAATATATATGAGAAAAATTGTTAACTATAAGTTAATAGGTACTTTGTTGGTAGCTGGGGTAGCCAGTGTTTTGGGAGTAAATAAGGCTTATGCCGGATGTACTGCCAACTACGGTGGAGGAGAAACCTGTATCTACAACAAAAACTTTGATCTTGAGAAAAAGGTAAGAAAAGAAGGGGACAACTCCTGGAAAGATAAAGTGACTAATGTTAAGGAGAACGGGGTTGTAGAATTTAAGATAAAGGTTAAAAACACCGGAGAAGTAAAAGTAAACGACATGGAAATGATCGATAAGTTGCCTAAAGAAATGGAAAGAGTTGGCGGAGATGGTTTAACTGAATATTGGGGTGACTTTGAACCTGGAGAGACCAAAACCTTTACTATAAAGGCGGTGGTTAAAGATAGCGAGTACGATAGAAAGAACTTTGAGAAGTGTGTAGTAAACAAGGCCGAGGTTGAGTATAAGGGTGACGAAGAGGCTTCCGATACTGCTACCGTTTGTTACAGTGACAAAAAGGTTACCGAGTTGCCTAAAACCGGTGGAAGTTCCATGTTGTATGGGGCTTTAGGATTAGGACTTGCGACCTTAGGCGTGGTATCAAAAAAGATTAGAGGGTAAAACACTTAGACCTAGGGTGGAGGGGAGTGGTTCGCCGTACAGCTTACTGGCCCCTTCCATCCTAGGTCTAAGTCCACTCGCGTTTAGAATGTTTGGCAATATTTAAACACACTTTTTCTCTTTTGCAATATGTGAAAATATGACAAAAATATCTTTAAAATCAAGAAAAGTAATTTTGATGGTGTTAGTCCTATTTATGTTGTTCCCATTTGGTGCGATAGTTTTAAACGGGCGCGGATTTAACCTTATCGATGCAATTCCTTTTGGTTTAGGTAGGAACATGGGTGGGGGAAATAGTATCGTGAGGGACAACGATAGGGCCGATGTTAAAAAGTCTTCAGTGTTTAAAGAAGTTATCAAGCCAGTATATTTGTCGCCCATAAAAATACAATTCAAAGAAAAAATTCTACAAGTAGAAGAAATTAATGTGGAAGAAGGTGGCTTTTTAGGTGTACCCTCAAGTTGGCAAACAGCCGGATGGTATAAAGAGGGTGCTAAGCCTGGGGAAGAGGGCAATGTGATAATTGACGGGCACTATGATACCAATACCGGCGCACCCGGAGCCTTTTGGGAGTTGAAAGATTTACAAGTTGGTGATAAAGTGCTTCTGACAGATAAGTTAGGTAGAGTTTTTACGTACTCTGTTAACGGCAAATCGTTTATTAGTATTGCCGACCCCGAGAGGTCAAAGGTTTTTGCTAGCGGTAAAGATAAAGAATTGACGTTAATTACCTGCGGAGGCGTTTGGGATTATACTAGCGGAACTTATAACAAACGACTTGTAATTGCTGCGGTATTTGATAAGATGGAAAAAAGTTGGTAATTTTTCCTTTTTAATCGGGGAGACGGCATGGGGCAGTGGTCGTCTCTCCGGTTAAGACTCATGTTTTCATTTATGTCCACAATTTCAACAAATGTAATTTGAATACAAATATTTGAAAGGAGAATATTAAAATGAATGGAAGAAGAACAAATGGTCAGGTAGCGTCCAATGTAAATTATTATCAACAGTCTCAAAATCAGTCATCCTCAACGCCATACCAAGATTATTTAGAGATGTATCAGGGCGAAATGGTTCCGGTAGAAGGTGTTTTAGAAATGTTGCCAGATTATGGTATTTTGCGACAAGACGAGAGCGTTGTGAGCGGAGATGCTACGTCGGTGCAGTCAGGCATGCCAAGAGATGTCTACATTAGTTTGTCGCAAATAAAAAGATTCTCACTAAGAGTAGGCGACAAAGTAAAAGGTCAAGCCAGGCCTCCTAAAGAAGGCGAGAGATATCTTTCCATGCTAAAGGTGGAAAATGTTGAGGGTATGGATCCGGAAGAGGCTAAAAAAAGACCCAGTTTTACAAAGTTAACACCCATTTTTCCTTACGAATGGATGAAGTTGGAAACCGACTCTGAGACAATCGCCACCCGACTTATTGACATAATTTCGCCCATCGGTAAGGGTCAACGGGCCATGATTGTGGCACCTCCTAAAGCCGGTAAAACCTTTTTGTTAAAGGACATCGCTAACGGAATTACAGAAAATTATCCCGATGTAATTTTAATGGTAGCTTTAATAGGGGAGCGACCCGAGGAAGTAACCGACATGAGAAGAAGTGTAAAAGGTGAGGTTTATTCCAGTAACTTTGACGAAAAGGCGGAAGACCAAACTGCGGTGGCAGAGGTATGCTTGGAACGAGCCAAGCGTTTGGCAGAAAAGGGCAACGATGTGGTAATTTTAATGGACTCGTTGACTCGTCTTGCCCGCGCCTATAACATGGTGGTTCCGCCTTCAGGTCGTACATTATCCGGTGGGTTTGACCCTTCCGCGCTCTACCCACCCAAGCACTTTTTTGGTGCCGCCCGTAAGTTTGAAGAGGGGGGATCGCTCACTATTGTGGCCACTGCGCTTGTGGACACCGGTTCCAAAATGGACGATGTTATTTTTGAAGAGTTTAAGGGCACAGGCAATATGGAGCTAAGGTTGGACCGCTCGCTTTCTGAAAGACGTATCTTTCCGGCTATTGATATTAAGGCCAGTTCTACTCGTCATGAAGAAAAGCTGTACGACGCCAAAACGCTGGAAGCGGTTTACAGGCTTAGAAGGATGGTAGATCTTTTGGACGACAGACAAGCCACTGAACTTGTAATTCAACGACTTAAAAAGTCCAAAAACAACAAGGAATTCTTGGAAACTTTGCACCAAGCACAAAGCGCTTGAGTTTGATAGAATAGGTCAACGGGCTTACTACGCCCGCATAATATGCTATTCACTATTGGTCGTCCCATGTCAAAAAGGTTCATTGAAGTGCGCTTTGATACTGTTATTCCTTATGGGCGCAACAAGTTAATGTACTTTGCTAAGTCCCTTAGTCAATTTTTTGGGTGGGTAGCGGTGTATTTTGTTATAAAGATCAAAAAAACTTTTCTTCTGCTGGGTCGACTTCTTTACTTGTCAATAAAAGGTATTCGCGACTTAAAGTCCTTCTTTGTAGCCAAGCTTATTTGGTCGCGTGGTCGACTAGGAAGACCTGTGGCCAATTTTATTGTTATGACCCTAGCCTTGGGGATTTTCTTTTTTGGGGAAATTTTGAGCGGTTCAAAGCTGGTGGTTAGCAAAGAGTTGGATGATGATTATTTAAAAACTTCTACCGATATTATTCCGGAAAGAAACACCGCTTTGACCACCTTACCGGAAAACCGCCAACGAACCGAATATCTTGCCTATAAGGTAGAGTCGGGCGACTCGCTTTACAGTATTGGAAATAAGTTTAAGGTTTCCACTGACGCCTTAAAATATGTAAACATATTATACGACGGGTCGGTTTTGCAGGTAGGTCAGGACATTGTTATTCCGCCTATCTCTGGTTTAATTCATAAGGTGGAAGCAGGGGATACCTTAGCTTTGATTGCTAGAAAGTATTCCGTGCCTTCCCAAGCCATTGCAGATTTTAACTATCTTTTGGAACCAAACAAACTGGCTTTAGGAACAGAACTAGTGATTCCGGATGCCAAAATTCCTTTGCCAGTGGTAACGAATCTTCCCATAATTCCGTCGATCATAACTGGAGGGGTAACCGATGGCAATGCCAAAAAAGGTTGGTGTATGTGGCCAACCAGTACTAGTGTAATTACCCAAAACTTTTCTTGGTATCATAATGGTTTGGATATTGGTTCTTCCTGGGGTTCGGCTATGCCTTCCATTTACGCCTGTGCGGGCGGGGTAGTGGTAAGAGCGGGTTGGGATCCTTGGGGGCTCGGTCTTCATATCAGAGTCGACCATGGAAACGGATACGAAACAGTTTATGGGCATATGAGCAGGCTGGATGTAAGTTATGGCGATAAAATCAAAAAAGGCGAGGTTATGGGTTTTATGGGTAGTACCGGGCGTTCCACAGGTCCACACGTCCATTTTATGATAAAATATCAAGGTTCACCACAAAACCCGCTCAAATATATATGATCGACATGGTAAAAATCACAATTAAAGCAGGCGATGGGGGAGACGGGGCGGTTTCTTTTCACCGCGAAAAATTTGTTACGCGTGGCGGTCCTGACGGTGGCGATGGTGGAAAAGGTGGCTCAGTTTACTTTGTGGCCAACAATAACACCTCTACCTTGGACGACTTTAGATCAAAAAAAGTTTTTGGCGCGCAAAATGGGGAAGCGGGGAAAAAGCTTAAGATGTATGGCAAAAACGGCGAGGACGCTTTTATTAAGGTTCCTGTGGGCACGCTGATTTTTGAAGTTGATCCGTCGTGGCAGATTCCACAGCACTCTCGTCGCGGGACCCCCCGGATTTCACCGCCCACTCCTCGAGTCGCTGTGGAACCCGCTTCACACCTGGTTGCCGATCTCAATCAACTAGGTGCAGAGTTTTTAATAGCTAAAGGAGGGCGCGGGGGAAAGGGTAATTACAAATTTAAGTCGTCCACTAACCAAACACCCACACAGTATATTCCCGGTGAGGATGGTGAGCAAAAAGAGGTAGTTTTAGAGCTTAAACTGATTGCGGACGTTGGACTTATTGGCCTTCCCAGCGCGGGTAAAAGCACTCTAATTAACGCTCTAACGCATATAAACGCCAAGGTGGCCGAGTATCACTTTACTACTTTAACGCCAAATTTAGGGGTCTGGGAGATCGACAGAGGGAAAAAGGTGGTGGTGGCGGACATTCCGGGTTTAATTGAAGGTGCGTCAAGTGGTAAAGGTTTGGGCGATGAGTTTTTGCGACACATAGAACGCACTAAAGTTCTAGTTCATCTGGTTGACCCAACCGTCATAACGAGTGAGTCCGTCATGGTGACGATTGACAGCGCCAAAGTGTATCAAAGTTACCAAGTCATACTAAAGGAACTGCAGCAGTACAAAGTAGGCCTATGGGATATTACCAAAAAGCCCCAAGTAGTGGTAATTAATAAAGTCGACATAACGGAAGTTAAAGAAAGTTTGGGAGAAATTATCGATTATTTTAACAATCGGGGCGTGGATGTTTTGCCTATTTCTGCGGCTACGGGGGAGGGTCTGGACGACTTGAGAAAAAAGGTTTTGGAATTGTTGTCACACAGCGTAGAGCCACAAATTGAAATTGAGCCAGTGGTTAAAAAGTACAACATATACAATTTACCGGGATTAAATAGGCGGCCCGTTTTGACTAAAGAGGTAAAAGGTTTGACGTAAGCATGAAGAAGTTTCTTAAACTATTATTGTTTGCCGTATTTATTTTCTCGGTTGTTTGGTATCTAGTCCCGATTTTAGAGCCTTATTTGTATTATTCCTACTGCGACAAACCTGTAGCCTATAAAATCGGTCAGGTTGATCCGGCCTTTAATGTAGCTCATAAAAAACTTGCACAAGAATTACAGGCTGCTAGTTCTCTATGGAATTTAGCTTACAGCAAGCCTTTAATAGTTTTCGATCCCCAAAGTTCCCTAAGTGTCAACCTAATTTATGACGAAAGGCAAAGAAACCTCACCAAACTTTATCAGGCAAAGGAAAAGGTAAAAAAAGAGTTAACTGTAGTTGAGGCAGGTTTGAGAAAGTACGAAACAGACGCAGCAAGTTTGAATACTAAGGTAAATCAATTAAACAAAGAAATCTCAGATTGGAACAATGAGCGCCGGGATAATAAAGGCAGCGCGTCGGAAAAAGAATATAAAAGACTTACACAAGAGATAGAGAAGGTTAATTCCGAGATTGCCCAGCTCGCAAAACAAAGGCAGGAAGCGAATAAAAAGGTGTCGTACTATAATGATTTAATTAACCAGTATAACTTGCAGGTGGCCCAGTATGCTGATATTTTGAAGAACTTGCCAGAAGAGGGGCTTTACGATCCGCTTGGAGATAAGATTGATATATATTTTTACGACTCTGCGGAGCAGTTTTTACACACTGCCGCACACGAATTTGGTCATGCTATAGGTTTTGGTCATGCTCAAGACGAGAATTCGATAATGTATCCCATCTCGAATGCCTCAAATCAACTTTCGGAAGAAGATTTGGACCTGATGAACGATTATTGTCAGCGCAGAAGCGTGATAGAAGAATTAATCGAGCGGGGCCGTGTTATAATCACCAGATTAAATATAATTCATAACGTCATTGCGAGTCCCGCCTTGGCGGGACGAAGCAATCCCGAGGGCCGTTAGCTTAGTTGGTAGAGCGCTTCCATGGCATGGAAGAGGTCAGCGGTTCGAATCCGCTACGGTCCACCAATTACGAAAATCTGCATTTATAACTATCGCAATAAGTTCCATTCCTAGCCTATATAACTTATACTTAATTTATGTTGGGGCAATCAGTGCAAATTAAAAAGGGGAAAGAGCTTTCAAATATTGAGCTTACCTTAATTAATAATGCAAGAGTTGCACATTTTAACTCTAAAAATACTATCCGGCCCTCTCCTGAAAATGAAGATTGGGAGAAGCTCTATTTTTTGAAGTATACCGAATCCGGAGAATTAGGAGTTTTTGCAAGATATCACAATGTTTTAATCGAGTTTAACGGGAAAAATTATGAGGTTTTAGGTTCAGCAACCCTAATCGCTCTTATCCCCGGAAAAGGTTACGGTGCTGAGGTGAAAAAAGAGATGATTAGATACACAATGGAACAAGGGAAAACTTCTATTGGTTTCTGTAATCCAAAATTGAGTAAATACTACAAATCTCTAGGTTGTGGAATTATTATAGATGGAGCTAGAAGATTCTATCAACGGGAACAGGATGGTAACCTCAAGCAGTTCTTAATTGGAAATGATGTTCTTTATATTGAAGGTAAAGATCAGTTAATCCAGGAGATACTTAAAAGCCCCGATTTACCTGTTATTTGTGGTAGATATCACTGGTAAAACCAAAGATTAGTTCCAACATAGTCCCAGATGGTCCACGCCAAGCGGCGAGGTTTTTAGTGCTGATCTATCTTAAGGTCAGATCTTACGGATTGACGGTTTGGTTCTCCGCAGGTTCAACATTTCCGGGTTTTGTTAATGGTTCCTGAACAACCGGGGTTTTTGGTTCGGTAGTAGCCCCAGCCTTTTCAATAGATTCTACGCTTGGTTTAGCTTGCGTGTTAGCTCCGGCAACTTGTGCAATTAATTTATCAATTTCCACCAAATCAGCGGCCACTCTTTTATAGTCTGGACCGTCTTTTTCCACCAAACTTTGAGCTGCCTCGAACTCTGTTTTAGCGTCATTATAAGCTTTAAGCTTAAACAGGGAATAAGCTAAATTGTATCGCGCGTTAGCGTAGTCGCTTTTGAGATTAACCGCTTGCTTAAACAAATTACCTGCGGATAGATAATCTTCCTTGGCAAAGTAAATTCCACCTAGCTCCACCCGCAAAACAGGATTGGTTGGATCCAATTGAATGGCGGTGTTGTAAGATTGTATAGCAAATTGATCCGCGTCTTTTGCAATAGGTATAAGGAATTGGTAGATCTGACCTCGTGCCACCCAGTTTGCCGAGTCAAGCGGATTTAAGTTCTCGGAGGCAAATTTAATATTTCTTAACGCCTGCGCTAACAAATTTTGTGCAGCAGTCTTTTCTTGGTCGCTTAAGTCCTGCTTTTGAGCCAAAGCCTGTGCCAAAGCTAAGTTCGTATTGGCGTAAATTCTGTGGTACTCACTTCTTTGTGCGTTTATAGATATGGCTTTAACCTGATAGTCGTAGGATTTAGAAGCATCCTGCTTAGACGCAGAAGTTATCGCCTTTCTCATATAATACTCAGGCGCATATTGTAGATAGGACTGGTATATGCCAAAACCTGCCAATGCTACAATAGGAAGAGCTATAACGTACTGCAATACTTCCTTTTTGGCTAAGACTGGGCTTTCTATAATGCTTGCACCCTCCGTGTCGGTTCTTGACTCCAAAGAAAGAGTCCACAATTTAGCCCATGATTTATTAGTATTTGTTGCTGACTCTGCGGTCAAGAGTCCCATTAAAGTGAAAGTCAAAAAGGCTAATTGAAAGCTTGTGTAACCCAAGAACAGGGCAGCTAGCGACGATACAAGCCCAGCGGAAATTATCACGGAAAGTCCTTTGTACGCGTCGTTAACTTTAATGGACCTCATTACTAGTCGAATAAGAGTTCCGACTAAAGCAATGTATGCTAAAAGTCCAAAAATACCTAAGCTGGAGATTATGTTAAAGAATTCGTTGTGCGGTTTGTCAAAATTAACATTCCATGTTGGCATGTAGTTTTGACTAAGGGTTTTGTATCTGGGGTAATTTAAGTTAAAGGTGCTAACACCCGATCCAAAAATAGGGAAGTCGCGCAAAGTAGTGGACGACACGATCCACGATTCTTTAACAGATGGCAAGATTTCCCTTGGGTAATCTCTTTGCATAACAGACTTTGTTTGCGGGACCATAAAAAATAACGCCATAAAGGCTACTAATGCTCCAATGGCAGGGAAAAGGTACATTTTACTTTTGTTTATGTTTTCACTGGGCGACTTTAAAATGGCAAGTCCGGTTAATAGCACCGCCACTACTAAAAAAGCGATATTACCGAAGATCGCTAAGGCTACAAAATCCAATATAAAGATAGCCAAAGTCAAACCTTTTTTAACCGACGATTTAAGATTTACCATTAACGAGACACTAACTACCAAGCCTACCAGCAAAGATGTGGCAAGGCTTGTGGTCGACCCGGAAAGAAGAAAGCCCTTTTGATTGAATAGATTCAAAAAGGGGATGGTGAGCCCAAAATAATTTATTACGGAAAATAGCGCCGGAATGGCTGTTCCTGCTGAAACGCTCCAAAGGAGCACTCTTATTTTTCTAGCCGAGTCTACATTTGTTGAGATTGCGTAGTAATAAAAGTACAAGGCAACGAAACCTAATAGGCTTGGAAACCATCGCCCGTAGGAACCAAACAAGCTGGATGTTTTATCTAAGGACGATAAAGTGGATAGGATGAAGCTAACTAAAACAAGAAGTAGTGCAAAATCCACCGGCGACTTAGCAAAGTAAACTTTTTTTTCAACCACCATCTTTGCGCACCAAAGTAGCGCCATTACCGTAGTTACCACTATAAAAAAGTAGAGTTTATTGAACTCAAAGTATTCGTAGGTGACCGGTAAAAAGAATACGGGTGTTAAAAATGACACCAAAACAATTAGCCCAAATATTAAATTGTTAATTTTGTCTAGGACAGTATTTTTGTTCATGTCTTTAACAATTACATACTACAAAAAGTTTGTCAAGAGGTAACTTCCCGTGACGGGAGCAAGGCATAAAAGCCGCAACAAAGGGACCCAAGATTAATTGGAGATCCACCAGCTAAATTCTGCGTCGGAGGAAGTTGGGGCATCGAGCTCTAGATAAAATCCTTCAAAGGGAACTTTTTGAGAAACCCAATATCTTACGGCAGGTGAATAATTTTGACTAAAAGAGATGTTTATTTTGGAGTTTAGTTTTACGCTTTGACTTTTAATATATACTTTACTTTGATCTCTTGGAACATAGGCGGTGTCACTGTCGGTAATGTATTTCTTGTCGAGCTCCAAAGTTCTTTGTATTAAATCCGTTTTTGACTTTCCAATGGGTAAAAAGCCGAAACCCGCAAAAACCATAAGGCAAAAAAGAGAAAAGAGGGTAATTTTTATTATTTTGGGTGACGGAGTTAGGACCCTTGCTAGCTTTATAGCGCTGGATCCCGTGTTAGTGGAAAGGCTATTTATTTTTTTGGCAATATCCTGATTACTTAAACCCAAACCTTTAAGTTTCTCGACTTCCAAAAGGATATCCAAGGCAGAGGAAGGGTAGTGTCCAACTACATCTCCACCCTCAACCTTTCTTTGCATATGGGGCAAAAGTCCTATTTTGGTGTAGTATCTTAGGCGGTTGTAGGGGTCGCCTTTACCAAAGTCCACACCCTTTTTTACCGCCAGCTCAATAAATTTTTCTATCGATATAAAATCTCCCATAGTTTTACGCCTCTATTATACTAAATTCTATTCAAACTAGAGAATACCACCTTTACAAAGTCCCTCAAGAGAATACATTTGGAACATGCATGACGACGGTAAAGAATTTGGCGGTAGGGAAGTGGGGACTATAAGTCGTGCGTCTTTAGAGTACCCGCCATTGTTAAATGAGGTGCCGGACGCACCGGACCCCCTGCATTTTTTGGGTGATTATAAGGAGTCACTCTTTAAAAACACTTTAGGTGTGGTAGGGAGTCGCGCGGTTACGATGTATGGAGAGTGGGTGGTTAAAAACATTGTTAAAGAAGTGGCACGCTACGGTGTAACAATAGTGTCTGGATTTATGTATGGGGTGGACGCCCTAGCGCATAAGGCAGCTTTAGAAGTGGAAGGGTCAACCATTGCGGTCATGGCCGGGGGCGTTGACCAGATTCTTCCTAAATATCAGGAGCAACTTTACCTGGACATTGTAGAAAGGGGCTTGGTGGTTTCCGAGTTTTACAAAAATCCCGAGTTTGGGGGATGGATGTTTGCCAAGAGAAACCGCATTGTGGCGGGGCTTTCTTACGCCGTTTTGGTGGTGGAGGCGGCGGAGGAGAGTGGTTCTCTAATTACTGCCAGTTATGCTAAGCAGTATGGCCGACAATTATTGTCAGTGCCTGCCAATCTAAATTCCAAAAACGCTGTTGGTACCACGCAACTGCTTAAAGATGGGGCAAAAATGGTTACCTGTGCGAACGACATCCTGCAGTTATATTTTGGTACTCCGAATAACCCTTTTGGCGACTCTAATAATTACCGCTACGATGTATCTAGTGCGGTAAATAAGCGGTTATCGTTAGATAAAAACGACGACAGTAATGACGAAGATAGCTGTCATAACGATAACCCCAGTCATGACGAGAGTCCTCGTTACGATACCAACAGTCCGCAAAATATTTTAGACCTGCTTTATTTAGAACCCCTAAGCGCGGATGAGGTTTCGTCCAAACTGCATATATCGTCGGCGAATGTCCTAAAATGTCTTACTGGCTTAAGTGTAATAGGGCAGGTTTGTGAGAAAGACGGGAGATACTATGCTGGTTAAGGTTAAGTCGGCGTATTTTTTTGGGATTGAGGCTTTTGATGTTGATGTGGAGGTAAATTTTCTAGATCGTAGCATGCCCGGATTTGAAATTGTGGGCTTGGCGGGCAGGGAAGTGGCGGAAAGTAGAGAAAGGGTAAAAAACGCCATTATTAATGCGTTTAACGAGTTCCCGCATGGAAAAAAGATTGTTATAAACTTGGCGCCTGCTGATGTACCAAAAGAGGGATCCTACTATGATTTACCTATTGCGGCATCGATTGTTAGCTACATGAAGGATTTTAAATTCCCAGTGGATAGCGCCTTTTTTGGAGAAGTTTCCATGGATGGGAATGTGCGAAAAACTAGGGGAGTATTTTTGTTTACCACCTTTGCTAAAGAAAACGGATTAAATAATGTGTTCATTCCGAGTTCTTGTTACGACGAAGTAAGGAATATTAAAGATGTAAATATTTACCCGATAAATAATTTATGTGACTTGGTAAATTATCGTGACATTCGTCGTAATGATAATTATATTCGTCACGATGAAAACGGCGTTTGTGGCAACGGCAATGATGTGGACTTTAGTGACGTAATAGGGCAGGATGTGGCAAAGCGCGCTTTAGAAATTTCCGCCTGTGGCGGACATAATATTTTAATGACAGGCAGTCCTGGGAGCGGAAAATCTATGTTAGCCAAAGCGCTTTGCCACATCCTGCCAAATCTTCTGCCAGAAGAGGAAATAGAGGTCGCTAAGGTGTATTCCGCCTGTGGGCTTTTTGATCAGAATATTTTTACCAAAAAGTTGCGACCATACAGAAGTCCGCATCACACTATAAGTTACTCAGGTATGGTGGGTGGGGGACTTATTCCTCGTCCAGGCGAGATAAGCCTTGCTCATAAAGGCGTGTTGTTTTTAGATGAATTTTCCGAATTTCAGTCGCCTATAATTGAATGTTTGCGTCAACCTATGGAAAATGGCTCTATAACAATCTCCCGTAGCAGAGGAAGCATTAAATTACCGTGCGACTTTACGCTGGTTGCGTGTTCTAACCCATGTCCGTGTGGTTTTTTGGGCGACAGGAAAGTTATTTGTACCTGTAAACCCCCGCAAATAGATAGATATAGAAAAAAACTTTCAGGTCCAATCTTGGATCGAATTGATCTTTTTGTGCGGGTTTGGAGCCCAAGTTTAGAGCAAATTACCGGGTCGCGTGTGTTTTTAAAGTCGCAAGAAAAAATGTCGCCCAAAATAAAAGAGAAAGTAGAAGCTGTGCGACGCGTTCAGGAGCAAAGGTTTAAGGGCGATGGTATAACTTTAAACGCCAGAATGAGTAATAGTTTGGTTAAAAAATATTGCGCATTAAATGTATCTTGTGAGGATCTTTTAGACAAAGCAATACAAAGATTTAACTTATCGCCCAGAAGTGTTTACAAAATTATCAAGGTGGCTAGAACTATTGCCGACATGGAGGTTGTACCCGCAATAACCGTTGCGCATCTAGCCGAATCTATACAATATAAAAACATATGACCTAATATTTTATTTAATACAAATAAATACGAATGAATGTCCAAATATTACCCATAATCAATTAATGGGTATTGACATTTATGTTATAAGCAGTATTATGCTTGGTATGATGAATTTTGTAAAAATTTCCAAAGCAATGTCCGACAAGAACAGGCTTAAAATCTTGGAGATGCTCTCCGAGAGCGAGCAAAAAGTTGGAGTTGTGTCCGAAAAGCTTGGAGTAGAGGAGAATCTTGCCTCTCACCATCTTAGAGTCCTTTCTGGACTTGGCTTTTTAAAGAGCGATAAGAGGGGGAGGGAAGTGTACTACAGGCTTAATACACCAAAGATAGTATCTTTGCTGGTGGACCTCCAAAAGAACAAAGCCTTTAAGGCGATCTTGCAAGAGGCTGTTGCTGAGGCAAAATAACTCTGCGCTAACGCGTAGTAAAGCTAGCCGGTTCAGATGTGTCTTTTGACATTTCTGTTCGACGCCTAAATCCCGCCGTAGGGCGGGGTTTTTGTTACCCAGGAGCAAGTTTCATCGACCGAAGCTGTTGAAAAAATCAAACGACTTAGTTAATCATCAACTTTATCCGTGGGGATGCTGGGGGAATGAATTGCAAAAAACTTCGTTGGTGCTAGGAACTCACCTGAAATTACATTGTTGACGTCTACAAAAAGAAAATCCCCGCTGTTTAAAACGATTTTGGTGTCGTTGACCCTGTACTCTGCCTGCCCCTCGAGGAATATCAGTAATTCAACCTTTTTTTCGTGGTGATGGGCCGGTTGAACGTCGCCCTTTCTGTGTTCTGTGTAAAACATCTCTATCTGACCGGTCTTACGGGCATCTCCTTCGGGGAAAAAGGACCCAACAAACCAGCCTTTGGTTGTTTCTGCGTCTGCATACTTGCCGCTATAGTATTTCCCGTTGCCTACCTTCTTTGTGCTCATAATTGTAAACACCTTTCTTGTTAAATTTGAATGCTGACTATCTTGCCCGTCACGAAAACTAATTTCTTAATTTCCTTGTCCTGAAGGTACGTTCTGAGTTTTCCGTCTTCGGCTATTTTTACTCGGATCGTTTCTTCAGTGTCGATGGGGGTAGTCGTCATTTGTCCGCGAATCTTACCATTTATCATGATGGGCAAGCTTGTCGCCACGTTTTGAATTTGCGTTTTGTCAAACTTAGGCCACGATTGCCAGTGAATACTGTTGTTCTTATCCCACGTAGTGAAGTTGTTTATTTCTTGCCACAACTCTTCTGCCACAAAGGGCATAAAGGGCGCAATTACTTTTATAAAACCCTTCCAGGTTTCAACATCGACCGTTTTTGTCCTTTTAAGGTCGTTCACAAAAATCATAATCTCACTTATTGCCGTGTTCATTTTTAAAGCGTTGCACATTTCTGTAACATTTTTCACCAGTTTGTTGTACGACTTTTTAATTGCTTCTGATTCGTCGTCCTGTTTCACGTCCCCCAACACCACTTTTTCTTTAAGATCGTAAATGTTTTTAACCAGTCGCCACATAGCCTTTATAGTATTTTCGTTCCAGGGGTAAGTATCGGAGTAGGGACCAATGAAAGCGAGCGCAATTCTTGTAGCATCGGCACCGTAATTTTCTATTAAAACTCCCGGTTCTACAATATTACCTAGCCTTTTTGACATCTTTTTTCCGTCAGGTCCCAGCATCAAACCACCATTCATACGCCATTGATAGGGTTCGGGGCAGGGGACAAGTCCCAAGTCATATAAAAATCTGTGCCAAAAACGGGAATAAAGTAAATGCACCGTGGTGTGTTCTGCGCCACCAAAGTATTTATCAACGGGAAGCCAGTATTTCATTTTTTTAAAGTCGGCAAAGGCTTTATCATTATGCGGGTCAATGTATCTTAAAAAATACCAACTCGACCCTGCCCACGTTGGCATGGTCTGAGACTCTCTTTCTGCAGGCTGACCGTTTTTGTCCTGTGTTTTTATCCAAGCTTTTAATTTTCCAAGTGGCGCCGTTCCAAAAGAATCTGCTGTGTAATCGTTGGAATAGGGGAGTTCCAAAGGCAAAAGTCTATCTGCTAGAGCTTGGGTTTTTCCATCTTGTGTGTGAATTACGGGTATAGGTTCGCCCCAGTACCGTTGTCTGGAGAAAATCCAGTCTCGAATCTTGTAGGTGGTAGACCTTTCTCCCATCCCTTTTTCTACCATAAAATCCATAATTTTTTGGGTAGCTTTGTGGATATCCATGCCATCCAAAAAGGAGGAATTTATCATTGTTCCCTCATCCTCCTGTACCTGTTCTATCTTGGTAATGTCGGAAGTGTCTCCATCTCCACCAACCACAACTCTTACAACAGGTAAATTAAAAAGCCCGGCAAATTCAAAATCCCGCCTGTCATGTCCCGGAACCCCTACTACCACCCCCGTACCAAAACCCATTAATACATAGTCAGCAACGTAGATGGGCATCTCGTACCCGTTTAGTCCATTTATTGCGTAACTTCCAGTGAACTCTCCGCTTTTATTTTTACCTCCTTCCATCCTTTCCAGCTCACTTTTGTTCTTAGATTTTCTAGCATACTCCATTACTTTGGTTTTAAATTCAGGCTTGATGATTCGTTCCACTAACGGATGTTCCGGTGCGATTACCACAAAAGTCGCGCCAAAATTTGTGTCGGGTCTAGTAGTAAAAACCGTTACTGTCTCCTTGGAGTCCTTTATTTTGTAGGTAATGTTTATCCCTTCTTTTTTTCCGATCCAGTTTATTTGAGCGCTTTTAATTGACTCTGGAAAATCTACTTGGTTTAGCCCCTCCAGCAGTTTTTCCGTATAGGCAGGGATTTTTAAGACCCATTGTTTAAACATTTTTCTTTCTACCTTACTGCCATCTCTTTCTGCTATCTTTTCTCCATTTTCTCCGTTTATTACTTCTTCGTCAGCCAATATTCCGGCAGTTTGCGAGTACCAGACGGGCATGTCTTTGTATTCCGCTAATCCGTTTTCATAAAACTTTAGGAATAGCCACTGCGTCCACTTGTAGTATTCTGGGTCTGTAGTGTTAATTTCTCGGTTCCAATCCACCCCGTAGCCAATGTCCATAAAAGCTTTTTTGTAATCTATAGCAAGTTTTTTTGTTGCGTCTTGTGGACTTACGCCATTTTTAATGGCGTACATTTCTGTTGGCAGTCCAAAAGCGTCCCATCCCATAGGAAACATTACATTGTAGCCCTTCATTCTTAAAAATCGCGAATACATCTCTGGAACTGTATAGCGCATGGCGTGACCTACATGAAGAGATTTTCCGGAAGGGTAGGGGAGCTCGGCTAGGATGTATTTTTTTGGTTTGGGGGAAAAGTCCACTGCCTCGTAAATGTTGTCCGCGTACCATTTTTCTTTCCAAAGCTGCTCAATTTTTTTGTGATCGTACTTAGTAATTTTTTCTTGCGACATGGGGGGATTTTATATCTTTTTAGCGACACAGACAACTGTGTTAAATACGCGCCATATATGTGTTAGATATTCACGCGTAATTAACGATAAACACTTTCATGTGCGTTAAATAGCAGGTTTATCTTGCTAAGTATTCACGAACTATTAACGCGCCTACCTGTGACCTATCGTCAGATATGCGGGAAACGTGCCCCAGAAGCTGTCGTTGAAGTGAATTCTAGTCAAACTAGAACATACCATCTTGTATTTACTTTAACCTGTGTTATTTATGAGTTGTGTTTGAAGATCAACCACAAAAACTTTATGAAACCCTTGTTGACAAGGTTAACAGTATATTTGTTAAAAAGCCTTTTGTGTCGACTATTGCAGTAAGCGTAGTAGTAAGTTTGGCGGTTTTGTTTATAACTTTGGACTACAAAAAAGGGGCGGCTAAGGTTGAGATATCGCAAGACAATTCGGTTGTAGTAGCTACCGAGTCGAGTAATAAGGAAATAAAAGTGGACTTATGCGGGGCGGTGAAAAAGCCCGGGGTTTACACACTTAACGCAAAATCCCGTCTAATTGACTTACTCGCTTTAGGCGGGGGGTTTACAAGCGATGTTAGTTCTTTGTGGGTTAGTAAAAACCTTAATTTATCGCAAAGTTTGGTAGACGGGGAAAAGGTTTATATTCCATTTGAGTGGGATGTTAACGGAGTTAACGGGGGTGATGTCGATTTGAAACCCTTGAGCTTGGGTATTGTTAAAGATTCCAAACAGGCAAGTTTAGTGGCGGGAGCGCTTAAAAACATGGGAGTAAGTGCGATTTTGGAGTCATCGGGTTCGGCTTTAACCGGTTCGGAAACTTTATCCGGTCAAAGTAAAGTAAATGTGAATACCGCGTCAGCATCCGATATGGATTTATTACCAGGTATTGGTCCGGCTTTTGCGGGAAGAATTGTGGAAAATCGTTCTTACGTGTCGTTTGAAGAATTTAAAGAAAAAAGCGGGCTATCTGCCAGCTTAGCAGACAGTCTTAAAGATCTTATATCTTTTTAGGCAAATTATGAAGACCAAGGCGTTTATTTTGTTGACTTTGCTGACACTTTGGCGAATTGGAGAGTTTGTTGATTGGCATAGTAAGGCATTTATTGACAAGTTTAGTAATGACTTCGAATCCACTTATCAAGCGCCTGTGGATGAGTGTGCGCAGGCTAATAATATCCGGGATAATAAAACCGGTGTTGGTTTTTTGGGTTTAAAATCCCTAGGGCAGGGGATTTATTGTGGCTTTAAATTGGCATCGGAAAAGTTTAGGTTAAAGGCGTCGGACAAAATACAAGAAGTTTTACCCAGCCCACATAGCGAACTTGTTATGGGTATGGTTTTGGGAGAAAATCGTTTTAAACTCATTCCTACATATAACGACATCTTGAAGACTGTAGGGTTGGTGCATGTGGTTGTGGTTTCCGGTTACAATATAAGTCTTGTATTTACTTTATTAATGCGCGTATTAGGTTCACAATATAAAGCTAAAAACTTAATTGTGGGGTTATTTTGTACCTTTATTTATTCGGGAATTTCGGGATTTGGCGTGCCTGCGGTTAGAGCTTGGATAATGGGTTCTATAGCGGTAATTTTTAAGTTTTACGGTCGCCCTACGCAAGGTATAAAAGTTCTTATATCTTCAGCCTTAGTCATACTATGTATAACTCCAAACCAGTTGTTTTCCGTAAGCTTTTTATTAAGTTTTTTGGCTACACTGGGTGTGATGGTTGTTCCGGAAGCCTTAAAGGAAGTGTGGCGCTTACTAGGTGTTAAGAGTAAAACGTCTCTTTTTGAGGACTTTAACACCAGTTTAAGTGCACAGTTGATGGTAAATCCTATTATTTCTTATTATTTTGGTACCATAAGTTTGGTGGCTTTAGTGGCAAACCCGTTGGTTTTATGGGTAGTACCTCTGTGTACAGTTTTAGGCGGTGCTTTGGTGTTTTTGGCTTTTGTAAGTCCCCTGTTGACAAAAATTTTAGCTTTACTGCTATATCCCTTTTTGGATTTTTTTGTGTCGTTTTCAGAATTATTTTCTGGTTTCAAATCAGCGTCTTTGCAAGTTAGATTCAGTTTTTACGGGATGGTGATTTACTACCTTTTACTATTATTGGGAATAAAATTATTGAGTCGGTCTAATAAGGGCAACAGGAGAGGCAAATCGTGAAATTATTTCCGTACGTAGTTTTTATAGTGGGCTATTATTTACTGCGGATACTGCTTTGTTTACCCCAAAGCGATAGGTTTTTTATATCCTTTTTGGATGTTGGACAGGGAGACTCTTTTGTCATAAATATTCCTAATTACGGACGAGCCCTGATTGATGTTGGGATAGACTATCAGTCTAATTATCTATCTGCTAGACAGTCAGCTTTTCCCGTTTGTAATATAAAATCAGTGTTTATTACACATTATGACAGTGATCACGCCGGGGGCTTGGAGAGGTTTAGTAAATTTTGTCGTAATATTACTATTTATGACAATTTGTCGTACGAGGATGTTGTAGATTTTGGTGTTGTAAAACTGTATGTTTTAAGTCCGCCAATAAAAAATTCTACTCATCAGGAAAACGATGATTCTCTTGTAATGCTGTTAAAATACCAGGACTTTGAGGCACTACTTACCGGAGATGCGGGTTTAAATGCGCTAGAGCCAGTGGGTAAAATTATCAGCGATTACAAACGCAAAGGTATAATTTCAGGTGGTTTGGATGTGTATAAAGTCTCTCATCACGGATCCCCACATAACAACAGTAAAGGTTTGATCGACGCATTAAAGCCCACGCGTTGCATAATTTCAGTAGGTAAGAATAATTACGGGCATCCTAGTAAAGAGGTTATTCGTGACTTAGCTGATGCGGGATGTTTAGTGCAAAGAACCGATAAGGACGGCACAATTACCCTTTACAGTGTTGGGGTGATATACTAAATTTATGTTTATTGACGAGGTAATTTCTGACAATATTAAAAAAGCTTTTAACGACCTTTACGGTCGCAATTTATCACAAGTTGGCGTTGAACATCCCCAAAACCCTTTGTGGGGTGATTACTCTACTAATGTAGCTTTAGTGACCGCAAAAAATTTTGATAAACAACCGTTTACTCTAGCTAAGGAAGTTTTACTGTGGCTTCAAAATGCGGATTTGCAAGATTATTTTGAAGATATTTCTGTAGCCGGACCCGGATTTATTAATTTTACTTTATCCAATAACTACCTGTTATCTCAGCTTTTGCTAGTTCTTAAGGAGGCACAAGATTTTGGTGCAGGTAATATTGGAAGTGGTAAAAAAATTGCTTTGGAACACTCAAATGTCAATCCAAATAAAGCTGCGCATATCGGTCATTTAAGGAACGCGGTGATTGGGCAGTTTCTGGAGCGTGCCTATGAATTTGTAGGTTATGATGTTAAGGTTCAATACTATTCAAACGATTTGGGGGTGCAGGTATCTACCTTACTTTTGGGTATGGAGGAGCTGAATCTGGGGTTTGATTCTGCACAATATAAAAAATTTGACCATTATGCTTGGGATATTTACGCGAAAATCTCACAAATGATAGACAATGACACACATCTTAAGAAAAAGTTAGCAGATTTAATCGTAAAACTGGACAACAGAGATAATGAAATCTCGCAAAAACAATCTGAGTTGTCTAAAAAGATACTAAAGGATAATCTGGCTACATTTTCGTCCTTAGGGATAGATTACGATTTAATAGTATACGAATCAAGCATCAAGGACATGCTCATGTGGGAGGAAACATTCGAAATACTAAAGAAGAATGAAAGAGTATATTTAGCAACGGAAGGTGATTCAAAAGGATGTTGGTTGGTGAAAATGAGTGATAGTAGCCGCGCAACACTTAATAGTGAAGAAAGCGTCAATAGGATAGAAGAAGATAAAATAATCGTCCGTTCTAACGGAGTACCTACCTATACAGGCAAAGACATCGCATATCATATGTGGAAATTTGGTTTGTTAAATAAAGATTTTAAATATAATAAAGTTATTTCGACATCCCAAGGCAAGGATCTATATGAAACAGTTGTTGTGGGGTACGATAAAAAAGATTTTAGCGCCTCTGACATTGTAATGGACGTAATAGATGTTAAACAGACATATGCTATAGACGCAGTTAAGAAAACGTTGGGGTATTTAGGGTATAAAGAACAGTCATGTAACCTTATTCATATTAATTACGGACATGTGTACCTTTCTAATAACACAGCAGTTAAGTTGGGTTATAGTCTAGAAGAAGACGATAGAGGCCAAATAGCAATGAGTGGGCGGAAGGGAGTGGGTGTTAAAATTGATGATTTCATTGAAATGGTTGAAGAGTCATTAAAAAGCAGGTTTGGTGATTTTCCAAATATTAAGGATGTAAGAAATGCCGTTATTAAATTTGACATGCTAAGGTATGATACTTTTCAAGATATCGTTTTTGATGTGGACGACGCCCTCAGTGTTAAAGGGTTTACTGGACCTTATATTCAATATACCCACGCTCGTACCAATTCTTTATTGGAAAAAGCAAGATATATAATCGACGATGAAAGCTTAGATTACGCGGTTAAGAGATTTAAAAAGCTGGAGATTAACTCTTCTGCCCAGGATGTGCTAAAAGTTGTATACAAATTTCCGGAAGTCGTTATGCAGTCGGCTAAACAATATGCGCCCAATCTAATGTGCGTTTACCTTTATGATCTGTGTCAAAAATTCAATTCTTTTTACAACGACTCCCCTATTTTGAATGCGGAGACGCCAGACATTAAAGATTTTAGGCTTTTTCTTACCGCGTCAGTTAAACAAGTCATAAAAAATGGTTTATATTTACTTGGAGTAAATGCTGTTGATAGAATGTAGGCATTGTTGGGCAATGTAGGCATTGATTGGAGTGTCACATGGGTTTGTTTAAAAATACTAGGTCAAAAAAGAGTGTTAGTATAGTTAGGATAATATCTGCCGTCTTAGTCCTAGGAGTTTTGGTTTTGATCGTGGCGGAATCGGCGAGATATCTCTATATTGCCAGAGTTCCCAAAAGCGTAAGCTCTAAAATTGACCCATCCATGGAGAAGTTGGCATCTGTTTTAGGTATGGCAAAAACCTCTCTAGATTCCCTTGAGAATATTGGGAACATTTTTACTAAGGACGACACTAGTGGGGCGACAGAAAGAGTTACCGAGGGTAAAACCAGCAGAAAGGTAGTTTCAAAAATTGCCATACTCTCCGACTCCCATAATGATTTAGAAAGCTTGAAAAAGGCTTTGGAGAAGGCTAAAAACTTAGAAGTAGAAAAGATAGTTTTTCTTGGAGATTATACCGACTACGGGAAAGAGACAGACCTCGCAAAATCAAAGGAGATAATGGATCAGGCTGGGATTGATTATGTTTCCCTACCCGGCGATCATGATATTGCTGAAACGCGCGATGAATCTAATTTTGCTAAAGTTTTTGGAAAGACTTACGGAGTGTGGGAACAAGATGACCTTGAATTTATGTATTTTGACAATAGCAAGAACTATACTGCTATTAGTCCTAAAAATATCGAATGGTTTAAAAATAACATAAATAGCATTGATTTTCTCTTTCTTTCACAACCTTTAATGACATATGATGTGTCAAGAGTTATGGGAATTATTGATGATGTTAAAGATGAGGTGGTCTATGCTCAAAACAAAGAGCTTTTAGACCTAGTTCGCAACAGCAAAGTTAGAGTGATAATCGCGGGAGATTTGCATGAGTTTTCACACCTTGTCGATCCAGTTAAAAAAGATTTGCAGCATTACATTATCGGTGCTGTTGTGTCTCAAAGTTTGGAAAACCGGAATATTTACCCGTCCAGATTTGCTGTGTTAGACATTTTTAGTGATGACTCTTACAATATAGACGATATACCTATTGATTAGCCTCTAGCTGAGTGTTAACATGTTGCTTATGATACAAAGATCGCTAGTATTGATGAAGCCCGATGCCGTTAAACGAGGTATTGTTGGCGAGATCTTACATAGGTTTGAGAGAGCGGGGTTAAAGATTGTGGCCATGAAGATGGTTTTAGTTGACGACCGCTTAGCAGAAGGTCACTACACCACTTCCGATGAACAGATTATTGGTATGGGGAACAAAACGCTTGCAGATTGTGCAAAATTTGGTCTCAGTCCTGTTGAGAAGTTGGGAACAGGTGATCCTAGAAAGGTTGGAGAGATGATCTGGAAATGGAATTTAGCCTTCTTAAAGTCCGGTCCTGTATTGGCGGTTGTTTTTCAGGGTGCTCATGCAGTTGAGAATATTAGAATGCTTGTTGGGCCTACTTTACCCTCTGTTGCTCCCGCTGGGACAATCAGGGGCGATTTTGCTTTAGATTCTGCAGTTGCCGCAAATGAACGTGGTAGGGCAATTTACAATTTAGTGCATGCATCTGGATCTGTAGAAGAGGCTGAAAGGGAGATTAAGCTATGGTTTAAACCCCAGGAAATAATGGATTACAAGCGTATTCACGAGGACCTTTACAACTACTAGATTTTCCAATAAAGTCAACATTACAATAATGAGTATGGAGGGGTCGCATAGTGGTCTAGTGCGATGGTCCTGAAAACCATTTTCGTCGCAAGGCGAACGAGGGTTCGAATCCCTCCCCCTCCGCCATATTTATGTATGGTACTCCCGGCGGGAATTGAACCCGCACCTTTGGCTTCGGAAGCCAAAATTCTATCCGTTGAACTACGGGAGCTTATTACAATCCGTTACCCTGACAATTTTAACACGATGGTGTATTATTGATTGTTATGAAAGATCAGTACGACCATAAAAAGGTGAGTCTAAACGAGTTTTGGGACATCTCCAAGTGGATTTTTGTTTATTTGATCACTATGAACAGAAAGCTGACTTTGGGTTTTTTAATCTCGGCTTTGCTGGACGCTTTGTGGGGAATTGCCAACGCTTATGTACTTTCCGGGATATTAAACAAGGTTATAGACTTGGCGCAAAAAGGTGGAACGCAGTTAAACGATCTGTACCCTTACTTTGGAGTTCTCCTAGGGTTAAATTTAGTTTTTACTGGCTTTAGTTTTATTAGAATGTATTGCCGCCGAGGTCTAGACATTGTCACCTCGTCGGAGGTTTGGCGTAGCTACTATAAAAGATTAGAGTTTTTGGGTATTCAGATTTTAGAGGGTCCTGAAATGAACAACAAGCTCCAACGAGCGCAAGACGGCATTAACAATATTTCGGATTATTTTCAACAGACAGTTGAGTTTTTAAAAAGTCTTTTTACTTTAATAATTTCTATTATAATTGTTGTTAAAATAGCGCCCTTAGTTATGCTTGTAATGTTTATCCTTTCCATACCGAGGTTTTTAGTGGACAGAAGGTTTAGATCTCTTGTTTGGTCGTGGGGCTATACAAATACGGAAGGTAGGAGGAAGGCCAGTTCCAATGCCAACATTCTTTCTAATTCGGTAAATCTTTTGGAGATCTCTGTGATAAAGGCACAGGGCTTTTTGGACAATAAATTTAGGACTTTTTATGATTTTTTTAATTCCAAGGCGTTAAAGATTCGTAAGTCGTGGTTATCCTCGTCTTTTATCTTTTCTGTAGTAGCCGACACCGCGTCGTATTTTGGCTACCTTTATCTTTTTGCTAAATACCTTGCTAAAGCGATAAACATTGGTCAGGTTTTCTTTTACATCAGGATGATTGATATGTTTCAGCGCTCTTTAACACAAACATTCGATTGGATGAACAATCTTTTTGAGTTCTCCATTCGTTTTAGGGAGCTGTATATGGTTTTTGTTACCAAACCTGCTTTTGAAGACGGGCATGTTGTTTTGCCAAAACTATTCAAGGGGCCGGAAATCGAGGTTAAAGATATGTCGTTTAAATATCCCAATTCGGAAAAATTGATCTTCAATAATCTGTCGTTAAAAATAAGAAGTGGTGAAAAGATTGCCATTGTAGGACATAATGGTGCAGGGAAAACAACACTCGTAAAACTACTATGTCGTATATATTTGCCAATATCCGGGGAAATCTTGGTAAACGACGCTAAACTGATAGATGTAAAGATAGAGTCGTGGTACCAAAACATGGGGGTGCTTTTTCAGGAATTTAATAGCTATCCGCATCTAACAGTTCAAGAGAATATTGCTATAGGCAATCCCAACGAACCTGTTGATGGTGTTGCTGTTCGGCTAGCAGCCCAAGGCGCAGACGCCATGGAATTTATTGAAGAATTTCCCAATAAGTTTGATCAAATTCTAAGTGAAAAATTTAAGGGCGGTATTCGCCCGTCTACCGGTCAGTGGCAAAAGTTAGCAATCGCTCGCTTTTTCTACAGAAACGCCCCCTTAGTAATTTTTGATGAGCCTACCGCATCTATTGACGCGGTGTCGGAATACAATATTTTTAATAAAATTTACGACTTTTTTAAGGAGAAAACCGTGATTATAATTTCCCATAGATTTTCCACAGTACGAAATGCTGATAGAATTATCGTTTTAGATCACGGGGAGATTATAGAGCAGGGCACGCACAACTTTCTAATGGGTAATAACGGTTATTACGCCAAGGCCTTTAACTTGCAGGCCAAAGGTTATAACACTAATGGATTTGGCGAAGACTATTGAAATCTGCCGCCGATTATGCTAAAATCCCGCGCTATGATGTCAAATGGACCATTTACTGTTAAAGAAATGTCCAAGATGTTGGGGAAATCCGACAAGACAGTATATAGAATGTTGGAGTTAGGAAAACTCAAAGGTTATAAAGAGTTGGACACATGGCAGATATTTTTACCAAGCCACGATAACAATATACTTAATATATTGGACACGTACAACCCACACCATACGCATGTCCAAGATACAAGTCCTCACACAATAGACAATAGGGTTTCATATAATGGACAGGCGATTAGCCAATCCAGACATTTTGTTAAAGGTTTATTTGTAGGTTTGGTTTTAGCAATATCACTTGCGTATTTGTTAATAATACTGGGGATCTTAAATATTAGGTGGAATTAGTTAATCTTTGCTATTATACCTATGTCAATTTCTAGCCCCCGTAGTTCAACGGACAGAATAGGCCCGTCCTAAGGGTTAGATGGGGGTTCAATTCCCTCCGGGGGCACCACTTTGAAAATGAGGAGAATAACGGGGACTGGCGCAATTGGCTAGCGCGCTGCTTTCGGGTAGCAGAGGTTCGCGGTTCAAGTCCGCGGTCCCCGACCAAATGTAGATCAAGAAAATTTAACCCTCAATTTCAAAAGGCTTTTTGTGCCGTTCTAACATTTGCTTTATAAAGTCCAAATGATCTTCAACCTTCATGGTTTTGGCAAAAAATTCTTTAACCACGTCCTCAATTACCGCTAAGGATTTTTGGTCCATCTCCTTGAGTCGCTTTTCCTTGTATGACTTTAGATCTGCCTCTACCGACAGATATTCGTTAGCAATTTTGTCGCGCAACTCCTGTTCCGTCCGTAGCGCGTCTTTATGCAGTTCGACTTTAAATTCCTCCGCTTCTTTTAATACATCGTCCTTAAACTCCGTGGCAGCGGCTTTTAATTGTTTCTGCACAAATTCTTTTGACTCGTCAACCGCCAAATCCGTTTCTTTTATCATTCTTTTGGCGCGTTCGTTGGACTCTTTAATGATGTTTAGTGACTTATTTTTTGCTTCTTCCAAAAGCACTAAAGCGCTTCTGTAAGCTTGATCGCGGACATTTTGGTCGTCTTTCTTTTTTCTGTCGTACATTGATGCCAAAGCCACAAGAAGAAAGCCAAAGAAGGCAAAAATTGTGAGCAGAATTAAAAGAAGGGCAATTATTGGCAGGTTAGAGTTCATGATGTTAATTTATCACACGGAATGACGCTTGTCTAAAGCACCAGTATCAAGTAAGCCAGAGCCAGTCCAATTAGCATAACGCCAAAGGAAAGTATCATATTAAAGATCATGGCGGTTCTAATGCTACCTTGCGCCAGAGGGTTTCTGCCCATAGCTTCAATGCTCCGTCCCGAGCTTTTTCCAAAAGTGGAAAATCCTATGATAAATGTGGCAGCCACAATTAACGCGGCTAAAATATATCTTAGCGACTCCACGGGGTTTAAGAGGGGAGACAGCGCTCCTGATCTTATGGCATCAAGCAGATTAGTTTTGACATTGTTATTTATGTAGGCGGTTTTGGGCTCAATAATGGACCAAACAAGCCCGGGTACATTTGGGTCGGCGGGATTATAGTCATCCAAAGCCTTACCAATAACAAAGCCTGTTTTGTCAGCTTTTTGACCTATCCCAGCAACACCGGATGATGTTATATAATCGCCCTTTTTAACGTCGCCATTTGAATTTGATACCAAAACCTGCGCTTCGCCTGCCTGCATAATGAGTCGACTTTTTGTATCTTCATTGTTGTCAACCAAACTTAGGGACGAGCTTTCCACCACCACGCCAAAAATTTCGGTGTCAAAGGGCTCTTTGGTTAGCGTAAATTCGCCGTTTTTATGGGCTACAATTTGACCAGGTTTTGCGTCCTCGTTTATTACCTGCAAACTAGTGGAGGTGCCTCTAGCCATTCCAGGCGTTTCCGCTAAGACTTTTTGATTGGGTAAAAAGATCGACAAGGAAAAGATAAGCAATGTCAATAATGTTAAAGTTGCTTTGATTTTGGGCACAGTTTGAGTATACAATAGGTACAGCATCATTGCGAATATGAGTCTTACACATTTTAAAAAAAAGTTTTGGACTGTTTTCCCTAATACACTGATTTTTTTGGGTGTTGGGTTGGTTTTATTAGCAGTAGTGCCTTATTTGCGCGACGAGATTTGGTACTTTTTAAAGCAAAAAAAGGGACAGGAATTTGTACTTGGCGGAAGTGGCCAAAGGGATAGTGTGTTCGCACGATATTTATCATCTAAACCAATCTTAGTAGAGCCTGTTGATAGGCAGTTTGGTATCGTTATAGAAAAAATTGGGGTAAATGCACCCGTAGTGGCGGATGTAGCGGTGTCGGACGAAGTTGCTTATCGAGAATCTCTCAAGTACGGGGTGGCTCATGCATCAAGTTCCTCCTACCCATCAAAAGAACCGGGAAATGTTTATCTGTTTGCTCATTCGTCACTAAACTTTTGGGAACTAGGCAAGTATGCACAGGTTTTTAACTTGCTACGAAAGCTTGAAGCAGGGGATAGGGTGCATATTTTTTATGAGGAGAGCGATTTTGAATATCGCGTGGTAAATAAAGAAGTTTACAAAGGTTTTAACACTTACGCTTTAACACGCCCGGTTATAGAGCCTCTGCTGACTATGCAAACTTGCGACCCTCCCGGGACCACACTAAACAGGTTAGTGGTTATTGCTAAGTTAGTGAATGTAAAAAGTAATCAACGTGTTATCTGATCCCAATAGTATAAAGATCGGTTTGACCGGAAGACTTAAAAGAGGTTGAAACCACCAACTTGTCGCCTCCCGGAGCTACAAACACCTTGTTGGAGTAAAGAGTATTATTATAGATTTCCGTTTTATTAGTGCCGTCAATCCTAATTATGTAAATGGTGCCCCGTTTGTTGGCGTCGACATCACCTTCTGTGAGAATTAGATGAAAACTATCCGAATACCAGCTTATTTGAGGTTGCGGGTCGGTTGTGTTAGTGGTAAAAACTACTGCATCGATTTGCTCGCCCACCGGCAAGGGTTTTTCCGAATTGTAGACTCGGTATTCAATTTGATTCCCGTTTAGCTTTTTATAGAGAAACTTTTTTTCATCCGGTGCCCAAATAGAGTCTTTGGACACTGCTTGTTCCTGAAGTTCCTGCGGGATATCCAGTTTTTCTATAAAGGCTTTGCGTTTTTCCAATATGTCGGTGTCCCAGCCCGTTCTTACAACTTCGACCTGTGTTTCTAGCAAGATGTTTTGCACGGTTTTATCGACCAGATTAAAAAGCTGATATTTCTTGTTGTTCAGTTGAATTAGTAGAGTTTTTTCATCCGGCGACCATTCAAGCGATTTACTCTGTGAGTACTTAATTAATGATGTATCTTTTAGTACAACGCTGGGAGTTGATTTAAAAAGGCTAAGGGTACCTTCGGACAAAGAAACTACCCAAATCCCTGGGGTTTCCGCATCATCAGAAAGAAAAGTAAGTTTGGTTAAAGTGGGAGAGATAGTAGGATTTTTTGCTCCTGTATTGGTTAAGGGCTCTAGCCTGGGGGTTTGGGAAATTAAGACAGCAGTAATGTCAGTGGCAAGTTCGGGAAATACCTCAATTTCTTTGGTCCATACGGCGAATCCGTTTTTTACTACCTTTAATAGGTGTTTTCCCGGTTCCACGCCGGGTATAGTGTTATTAGTTGCAGTGGCTAGGACTCCATTTATATAGACATTGGCACCCTGCGGAATGGATTTTACGCTTACCATGCCAGTGGACCTTATTTGAACAATGCTGGTGTCCTTGTCTTTTTTGAGTCGGTATCCTCCAGCATACAAGAAAATGGCTGTGGTGAGAGCTAACAGGCATACGGCTGTAACCGCCATTTGAAAAATTTCTTTGCTGGGTTTAGGTATTTTTATTGATTTTACATTTGCTATGAACTGGTCTGTCATCTAAGAGATTATACATCAAAAAGAGGTATATAATTGACACATGCTTATCGGAGTAGATTGTTCCCATCTTACAGAGGAAGGTCGGACCGGAACGGAAAATTATTTGTACAGTGTGCTTAAAAATCTTGCGGTTACAGATGCAGAAAATGAGTACCTTTTATATTTTAGAGTTGAGCCCTCCAAATTATTTTGGGATGATATTTGCGGACAAAAGAGAAAATGGAGGTATAAGGTAATTGACTCCAAGGTTTCCTGGGTACAAGTTGGCTTAGCTAGAGCGACATTTTTGGACAAGCCAGATAGACTTTTATGTACTTGGCATACCCTGCCGATTCTTCACCGTCGACAAACAAAAATAATCTCTGTTATTCATGATTTTTCATGCAGTGTAATGAGAAGTTACCCGCTTTACGCTAGTTTGTTACTCTCTTACAGGCTGATTGGAGTTTCTGAATATACCTATAAGGGGATATTGACACGCGTTCCCTGGAGAAGGGAGAGCGTGTATAAACAGCATGAAGGGGTAGATTTGTCGAAGTATAAAAAAACTGACGCCGAGGGCATTAATGCAACTAAAAAAAAGTATTTGCTGGATAGACCCTATTTTCTTTCCGTGGGAACTTTAAACAAAAGGAAAAATTTGGAAAACATGATTACAGCATTTTCATTGTTGCTAGAGGAGAGTCAGAATCGAGATATCGATTATGTAATAGTAGGAAAATGTATTAAAGGTTACGAATCTATCTACGATTTTGTGAAGAAAGTTAGATTTGGAGGTAGAATAAAGTTTCTTGGCCGTTTGAATGACGATGATGTTGTTAACTTATACTCAGGTGCTTTATCGTTACTGTATATTTCTAAAGATGAGGGTTTTGGTTTGCCCGTTTTAGAGGCTATGGCGTGCGGATGTAATGTTGTAACATCCAGTATTGCGCCTATGAAAGAGGTGGGTGGAAACACCGTCATTTTTGCCGACCCAAATAATGTCGAGTCAATAAAAAAAGCCCTTTATTATGTTATTAATCCAAAGAATAAAATGAGTCTTACGGATAAAAAGCTGGCGGGTTTGGCAAGAGCAAAAACATTTAGTTGGAAGAACTGCGCAAATTTCTTGAAGAATATTTATTAAATCTTCTCACTTTCATATTCTGTCATATTGACAGGATATTTTTATCATGTAAAGTGTATTAAGTTATGCAAGAAACAGCTTTTAACGAAAAACTATACACTTCAACAGAGGTCGCCCAAATACTAGGAGTTAGTTTAAGAAGCATTTACAGGTATTTAGATGAAAACAAAATTCAAGCCGCAGTAAAAACAGCCACAGGGAGACATAGATTCACTAAAGAAAATATAAATGACTTTCTTCATCCATCGGTTCAGAGGCCGGTTCAGCCTGTTGAGGTTAAGGAACCCTCTTACCATGAAATAAGTAAACAGGTTGAGCATAAGTATGACAAAGAAGAAGAGA
>Ga0265292_1000428_pt1 | contig 61500 bp, 74 predicted proteins | sample Munlanlewell296A_FD_189080 | JGI IMG/M metagenome (GOLD analysis project Ga0265292, IMG submission 189080) | Leachate microbial communities from a municipal landfill in Southern Ontario, Canada - Leachate well 296A | ecosystem: Engineered > Solid waste > Landfill > Unclassified | place: Canada...
TTGTATGACACATTCTGGCGGAAGCGCGCGGATGATATCATCGACTTCTCCACCGATCACTCGCTTAATTTTTTTTGCAGTCTCGCTCAGTTTTGATTCGCCCTGCGCGATAATAACATAATTTTTCATATGTGTGCTTATCGCAGTAATCGGCGCGCACATCACTTTACCGTCATACATTCCGATGGCAAGATTAATTTTTGGATTCAAGTAGTTTCTTTTTCCATGAATCATGAATGAACCCTTCGGGAGGTATTCACCTGCTTTTGCTTCTTTCGACACTTGTTCTGGAGTGATCCAGTAGAGTTCTGCTGTTGATCGTCCTGCCTTCCATGACTTACTAAAACTTGCGCAGCATTCTGCAGCCTCTTGAATGGTCTGTTCATCAATCACTTTCCGTTCAGGATTTTTGACAATGACAAAGGGACTTCCTGCAAGTTCAGTATGAAAGACAATATCATCATGCTCAGTATATTTTTTGATGACAATCTCGTTCGTTGTGGCATCTCTTCCACCAATGACGAGAAATCCTGTTGATGAGATGAACCAGCGGAATTTTTCGAACCATTCTTTCTTACGGATAGGTACGGGAATTTTCGCGCGCTCTTTTCCTATGCGTAATTCTTCATGTTCGAGTTTTTTCTTGTATTCTTCAATAGTCTTTTTTACTCCCGGAATCTTTTTCTTTATTTTTTTAGCCTTCTCAAAATAGGTCTGTGCATTCTGTTCAATAGTCCTCGTAATCGTGAGACGAACATCCATACATTACTCGAGGGAGAATATGTTTATAAATATTGTTACTGCAAATAGAAACACCATCACAATAAGATATTACCCGCACTTCGGGATATCTTCGACAATAAGTGCTTCATTACTGCATGATTTATCCTTAGAACTTGCAATGATTTCTGGAATGATTTCAACATGAAATTTTCCTGAATGGATATACGGGATATTTTTGACGATAATACCTCCGGAGATGATTCGTGATGCATCAACAGGCTTTTCATCAATTGCATAATCAGATGTGATGATGCGTAAGTGCAAGCGTTCAACATCTATTTCACCAGTATTTTTGACCATAATCCTGATCTGTTGGTTTATGGTATCATAACAGAATACTGGTTTTCCATTAATCTCTTGGACTTCAAGTTTGACAGCATCGCAATCGTTCCCACTGGAATTTACTGCATTTTTTCCCCAACTCATAATCATTGCGCCGATAGAGACGGCAAATGCGATGAGGAGGACTGTTGCAATGAGTGGAGAAATACCCTTACGACTACTCCAGAATAGACTACGACCTCTTTTTATAGACATATTCTTCTAGGGAGAATAAGGGTTTAAATAGTTAGCGATTAGCAATCTTTGAGTCTCTATTTTGATCGGCCCCAATCTGTAATCGTCTCAAGATTTCAATTGTTTCAGTATCGAATTTCGAGAATGCAAACCACTTTTTTCCCAAGTCTTTGAGTGATGCTCCAACATGATATATCTCCTTCTCGTCTATGATAATGAATCTATCGTGTGAATGATTGAACAGCTCAATAGTTATTTTTGGATATTGCAGATTGTGTTTCTCGAGGTCGAGTGCTAATGATTTAGGTATCTCTCTTGTTAAAATCTTGACTTGTACGTTTTTCTTGCGTTTGGTGAGTAATAGTAGGATTGAGTCGTCAACGTAATTATCTATTATCACTATAGATTTTTTTGCTTTTCTGATAATATCAGAAACGAATATATACGCATCGAATACTTGTCCGTTAAAAAATATCTTTTTGTTTGGCGGTGTCTCTCGATTGTGTATTGCATCAAATAGTGCTCTAAATGTTTTATCATGTTCTAATTGCTTTTGTTCAACACGATCCAATCTATGAAATACATCTGCATTTTCAGTGATGAACTGTCTCATTACAACAAATGCGTTCATAATTTGGATACTCACGCTTACTGCAGTATCACTTTTTAATACTCCGGAAAGCATCGCGACTCCCTGTTCGGTGAAGGCGTAAGGCAAATACTTTCTATGTTTTCCATGTTCAGATCTTAAGGTCACAAATTGTGACCTTAAGTTTTCAAATTCTTTTTTAGTAAGCTGAAACATAAAGTCTTTTGGAAATCGTTCACTATTCCTCTTAACAGCTTGGTTTAGTGTTCTAATTTCAACGCCGTATAATGCTGCTAAATCTTCATCAAGTAATATTTGTTGTCCTCTGATAAAATGGATTTTGTCTTTAACTCTGTCTGTAGTTATACTGTTTTTCGATAACATGATTATGAGAAATATATCCGTCTTAATAAGCCTTTTCTTAAAAAATCCGGAGGATTTGCGGAATGTAGCGTATTACGGTGTTTTGCAGAATTGAGTGAGCATACTTCTTTATATCCATTGCTTCAACGCATCTTCTTCGACGAAATGGAGATCTCCCGGAATGATTAAGCAATGGAGTGGTGGACCGAAGTCTTCTGTTAATAATTCGCGTGCAGTTCCGTATTTGATTTTTGTATCTCCGCCGATGCGCGCGCAACCCACACAGTAGGTGTCAAGTGAGAATATTCCTTCCTGGCGTTTGTTCTCGATTTCAAGAAGTGATTGGATTGCGTCTTTGATGGTCATAAATTTATCTTCATGTGGCCGAAGATCGAGCAGAATAAGTGTATGAAGTTTATGTGTTTGATTCTCTTTTAATACTGAATAATGTGTTTCTGGAGCGAATCCCGGACTTTGGAAAGGGATGCTTGTTATGCGTCCATACTTATAGAGTTCGAGTCCCACAATTCCGACACCATTGATGATGGATGCGTTGTGGATAAATTCGCAGTGTACATTTTTTTCTTTTGCTCTGAGCATTAAATCGGTATGGGTTGTTGCGCCAAAAATGTCGCCAATAACAAGGAATGCGACATCTTCATCTTTAGCCGCATCAATGATCTCATCAGCTTCTTTTTCAACCATTTCTCTATCGGCTGTGATAATTTTGTGGTCATAGAGTTCTTCTAAGTCTTTTATACTGCAATGGAGAATACTTGTATAATATTCAAGATAAATCTTATCACACTTCTTCACAGTCTCTAACCCTTTGAGTGTGATGTCCTTCTCATCATGGAGTCCGATGCCGATAAAATAGAGTGTCATAGAATAGGAAGAGATGGACTGATTTAAAAAGTTATTTTAAGAATTTTAAAAACTCTTCCGCTTCCTTCTTCGTGAGCTCTTTGAATACTTTGCCTTGATGGATCTGTACCTTCTTATATAATTCATCCTTAAATTCGCGAGGTTGTAAATGGATGTGGAGATGATCAACTTTATATCGGTCCTGCTTTTGGGATGGTCGGCAATTCTCTTTGATATCGCAACCCCAATACTTTTTTAAGATCTTTTCTTGATACATAATTGTTACGTGCATGATTTCATTAAGTTCTTCTTTTTTGAGCTCTGCAGGACGAATCACGTGACGATACGGAATGACGAGGAGATGTCCCTTCATCAGTCGTGGATTAGAAAAACAGATGTAACAATATTTGAACTTCTTGACAATAATTGTATGTCTCGGGGCGATTTTGCAAAATGGGCAATTGTTCATAAGTTATCTCAACACCCGTCTCATCTGTGTCCAGGGATGGCTGCTGGTGATGAACATCTTTATTCCTTTATCATCGCCGTCACGGACATTTTTAAGTAACGTCGTATAGAATTGCATGATAGTTCGCTCGCGTACAAGTAAATTATTGCGTTGCATCCCGTTCATTTTTAATTTTGTCAGGAGAATCTTAATAGTATACCCCTTGCCAAGGACCTTATGGAATATATATTCACAGCGTGTAATATTGAAATCCGAGGTGATGACGACGATATCTTTCCATTTTTTTGGTTCTAAGAATTTTTTCTTTATATAATAGGCGCTGCTGATCGTGTCCATGGCATTTGATTCTGTAAGAACCATCTTCTTAGGGATTCCTAAGCTGATTGCGTACTTTTTCATCAATGCTGCCTGCGTGTACCGATGTTTTTTATTGTCTAAAAAATCACATTTGCCAGAAAAAATTATTTTGAGTCGCTTATTTTTCAGATACCGTTTATAGTTACCGACGAGAAATTCGACACGCGATTGGGAAATCTCGCTTAATTCGCCATTACGTGCAAATCCATTCCCTAAAACAACGAGTACATCAACCATTCAGAATTATTTATGAAAGATGTATATTAAAAAGGTTACGGAAATGAAAGAAAAATAGTCTTTATAGAAAATATTGTTGTGATTTACCGCATCGTCCGTTGCAGTATCAATAAATCTTCTGTCGTCAGTTTCTTTCCGGTCTTCAGTTTTTCCTGGACTTGAGAGTCTTTCTGTCGTAAAAGATCCTGTTTGTTCTTCTCGACATCTTCTTTGAGTTGGACATTGTTCTCGGACAATTTTTGCTTGATCTCATTCAATTTCTCGACTTTTTGATCAACAACCGTGATGAGTTCATTCATTTCGTTTTTGATCTTTGCGATCTGTTCGTCAAGCGCATCCTCTTTTGATCGTAAATCGTCAATATCTTTAGAACTTTCAATAAGTTCGACGTGATGTTTTTGCGATTCTTTTGCAGAATGCTGGACAATCTTTTTTTGCATGTCAAGCTGTGCGCGGATATCGCGTAAGTCCCGAAAACAGATATCGAGTTTTTTTTCGAGGACATGGACTTCTGATGCCTTCTCGAGTTGTTTTCGCATCTTTGAGAGAACTTTCATCAATTCTTTTTCCTTCTCGAATGATATTGCTTCAGTCTCGACTTTGTACTCGAGTTTTTTAATATTTTTTTTGAGCATGCCCGGATCTTCAATACCGATTTTTTCAAGAAGTTTTTTTCGTTCATCCCGAAGTTTTGCAACTTCAAGATCAATTTCTTCAAGTCTCTTTTCAAGTTCTTCTTTAGAAAGCTTTGTATTCTTTACAATGGACGTCAGTGAATTACGCTTCTCTTTAAAATCTGTCGCGTTCTTGATTTTTGAATGGATTTCAGAGCCAAGACGCTTGCGTTCACGAAAGAGGTCTTCCTTCTTGCGGTCCTGCGCGTTTAATTTGGCGCGTAAGTCACGAATGTCGTTTTTGACTGTATTCAGTTCATTCATCAATTGTTGAATTTCAATATCACTGAGCATTCTGTACGTCACCTAACCATTCTCTATCATTACGACTCAAAAAAATATATAAAATAAAAATATAATAAAAAAAATTTATCCGAAAAGTGCGCTTAATCCTGCTGCGGATGCTTCTTCAGCTTGCTTTTCTTCTTTTTTATCATCTTTCTTTGCTTCTGCCTTTGGAGCATCGTGTGCGGGTCCTGCATGTGCGACTGGTGCTGCCATGACTGCGGCGTTCTTAATAGCGTCGTCAATACTGACTCCTTCAAGTGCTGCAACGAGTGCTTTTACCCGACCATCATCGACTTTGACACTTGCTGCTTCAAGAACTTTCTTGACTGCTGCTTCGGTAACTTTTTGTCCTGCTTTATGCAAAAGCATTGCGGCGTATACGTATTCCATATTATGTACCTCCAAAAATATAAATCTTGTTTTTTTTTCTCCTGTTTTATTGATTAACAATAGTTGCAATAGCATTTGCTTGCGCGTCAGCTTTTGCAATAATCTCTTCGACCATCAAATCTGCAAGGATGTTTTGTTCACGTGCAATTGTCTTTGCGTCCCTGAATGCTTTCTGGATGAGTAATGCAACAACGCCACTTGCAGGGAATGCGATATCGATTGCAAGGTTCACTGCCTCAGTTGCTGCAGTGGTAAGTTTCAACATAAATGCATCCTGATCAATATCAAGCACTTCTGCTTGCAGTATTTCTCCATTCTCATAGACTGCGGTAAGATTAAGACCAATTTCCATAGGTTCAATTCCGAGTCGCAAAAGGAGTGAAGATAACTGTGGTGAAATAATATCTCCCTTCTTTGCAACATGAGCGTCCTCTTTGATCACTACTTTTCCTGCTTCAATACCTGCCTTGATCTTGAGCATTCCAAATTCTCCAATGATTGGACCCGGAGCAAAAGGTGTCGGTCCTTTTGGAATGATAATATCTTTAGGAGCAGCTTGTCCTGCTTTAATCGGTGCAGCACTCTTATTCTCTTTTAATGTCTTATAAATTTTGAATGGATTCGTATTTGTCAAGAGCAGTGCAGGCATTCCATGAAGATTCTCCGCAAGTTTTTGGATATCCTTTTTCTTTGATGCAAGAATTGCATGTTTAATCAAATTCTTTTTTGCCATACGGATATGCATATCTTTACGCAGTTTAGTCTTCATCTTCTGCAATTGACGGCAAGGGAGATTCTCAACATTAATAATACCGATAATTTCATAACTATCAATAAGTTTTGCAAGTTCAACAACTTCCTTCTTTTTGAAGCCCGAGATGTGAGGATTATTTTTTGATCGCGTGTGTTTCATGTTTACGCCCCCATCCTCACAGCCTTACCCATGGTTGTTTTCACATAGATATTTTTGATATTATTCTTTTCTTTAGGTAAGTGATGGACCATCTGATCATAGAGTAAGTAGAGATTATCTGCAAGTTCTTCATCAGTCATGGTTTCAATACCAATCATCACCTGGACAACGGGTTTATTTCTTGCAAGGATCCTGACTGTCTTTTGCAATTTATCATAGAGTGGTTTTAAATTAGATCGTGGCGCAACAACCGCGCCTGCTTTAGGGTTTGGCATCTTATTTTTCGGACCAAGCACGCGACCGAATGTTGCGGCAATCTTTGTCATGATTGTTGCCTGTGCGATAAAGAAATCATGTTGCTTTGCAAGTTTTTTAATCTTTTTCTTGTCTTTACCAAATTCTTCGAATTGCATGAGTGAAATAACTTGATCGCAATTCTTCTTTGCTTCATCAACCATATCTGCATCAACAAATGCAGCAACACTCTTCTTCTTCCCAAGCGTATGCGGGAATGTAACGAAGAAATCTATCTGATGTTCAGGTTTCTTGAAATCAAGGTCTTGAAGATTGATGATGACATCTACAGATTGCGTAAATTTCCTCTTCTCACTTTGCGCTCTTGATTGTCGAATAAGTTCTATTGCTTCTTTTTTATCCATAACGCCCTCCTACATAAAGTAGTCTACAATTCGCCATACAGAATGTACGAACTGTCTATTGGGTATACGCAGAGGAATTATGGGGTGTTTATAAAGCTTTTGGGCTTACACAAAAGCTCCGAATGAAATGAGGATGATTTCGGGTCGATGGGATTAAAAACTCCTTCTGGGATGTAGTTGTTTTTTGATTCTTCGTAAAATACTACGGTATCAACTATTTTTATGTAATCTGCGAATGTATTTCGTATTTCTAGAATTATTTTTCTTAATTCTCCAGGATTTTTTACGAATACTCCTATTTCTAGATCCCAGTATCCTATGGGTTTATAATAAAAATTTATGTTCGGATGGTTTTTGATATAGCTCATGAGTTGTTTTTCTTTTTCCTTGTCGATATTTTCAAACATGAACTGTATATTATATTGTTCGTATCCTAATGCAGTTTTATCTGGCTCTACAAAGAATGATTTTATAATTTTTGATTCTATTAATTTTTTGATTCTATTTTTTACCGTATTGGAGGCCACATGTATTTTTTGTGATAGTTGCATTAATTCCATTCGCGCATTATTTGACAGTATTTTCAATAATTTTAAATCTATCTCATCTGGAGTATATTTCTCAATTGCGGTTGAGTTATTTTTTTCTTCTTTAAAGCCATAATATTTTGAGTTATAGAACTCATATTTTATTTGCGGCGCTATGATGTATTCTCCTAAATATTTTCCGTATTTTTCTTTTATGCCTTCAACTATACTATTTACGTGTTGTATGTCCTTTGCTATGATGTCAAGAATGATGCTCCACTTTCCTGTAGATGTAACAACCCATGTGAGGAATTGGTGATTTACTAAATATTCCAGAATCTCTTCTTCTTTTTTCTCATCAATGCGTTTTAATTGTATGTACATGATGTGTCGTTCATATGCTAATTTTTGTATATCTATTTCTGTAATAAAGCTTTTGATGATCTTTTGTTTGAGGAGTCTTTTTATCCTATAATCTACTGTTTGTTGTGATAATCCCACTTTTTTTGCCAGTTGTGTTGTGGCTATTCGACAATTTTTTGAGAGTTCAAATAATATTTTTCTGTCTTTTGTATCGATCATTTCTGGTAATATCGCATTTATAATATATAAATGTTGCGATAATACAAAATATACAACAGAATATTTTAAATATATACGAGAATAACATAACATGTTTACTATAATGAAGTGATTAATATGAAAAATAGTGCAATTGAAACAATAACACATTATGGACATTACACAGTCACCGGACCAACTACTTTGCCTGTAGCTCTAACTGATGGAACTACGGTCGAGTTTGTCCATAAGGGATTTAAATTTCCGCAAGGAAGGTATGGTGTGCTCCTGAAAGGAAGTATTGAATCTGCTGATGATATTCTTGTGAGGGTTTCATCTAATTGTCAATGGGCTTTTTATTTTTCAAGCAGGCTTTGCGACTGTAAATATCAAATGGAAGAATCTCAAAGAAGAATAGTAAAAAAAGGAAACGGATTAATTATATTTGCTCATGATCAAAATGGCAAAGGAGTTCCTTTAGAAGATCATTGGCTCATCTATAGTGAAGGACAGAAACGGGGATTAGAACTTGTTGTAGATGCATATACACAAATAGGTTTCAAAGAGGATTACAGAAATTATAATGATGTTCTAACTATTTTACAACATTACGATATTAAAAATATGACACTTTTAACAAATAATCCTAACAGAATAACTTTTTTCAAAGAAAACGGCATAACAACAAAAGTCGAAAATATAGAACAACCCCTCAATCAAAATCTTGAACAAGAATATCAGTCAAAAAAGTATAAACTCGGACATCTATTAAATTTAAAATGAATCAAGATACTATACAAACAGGACTTGGAGATTTTAGTAGAGAGAAGTTTGATGCGCTCACTCATGTGCGTGAAACTGCTTTAGACGGGTTGAGAGAAGCCATAAAAAGCAGAGGATACAGAGAAGTAACAACTTCCACATTAGTAAATGTTGCCGGGTCATGTGAAAATCCTTATGCTTCATTTAGACTAAATTATTATGGTACACCCGCACACCTCTCGCAAAGTGCGCAGATTCAACTGGAAAATCTGGTTCTCAGTTTAAGGAGAGGATTTTTTACAGTAAACAATAGTTTTAGAGAAGAGAATTATGAGGATCCTGAAGCACGAGGAAGAAGACTATCAGAATTTACTCTTGTAGAGCCCGAAAGACCATATGCAAATCTTACACCTGAGAAGGTATTGGATAGGATTATCGAAGAGGAAACAGAAGTAATAAAATATGTAACTCAAAAAGCAGTTGAACAATGTTCTCCGGATATTAAAAGATTAGGAGGAGATATAGATTATTTGAAACGAATTATTCCATCGGGGTTTGAAAGAATCAGTTATGATAACGCATTAGAGTTACTGAATAGAGAAGGAGGAGAATACAAATTTGGCGATGATTTAGGAGTATTAGAAGAAAGGGCAATTTTAAGACATTTTGGCAACACTCCCACTTTTGTGACTCATTATCCTGCATCAATTAAGTTCTTCAACATGAAAAGAACACCGGATGAACAAAGAGTTTACAGCGTTGATTTACTCATGCCACGATTGGGTGAAACAGTGGGTGGAGCAGTAAGAGAAGAAAATGGAGAAATAATAAAACAACATCTTAGAGAATCAAAAATTGCAGAATACATGAGAAACCAAGCAAAAGAAGAAGCGGAAAAACAAGGAGAAGATACAGAACTTGCAATGAAGTCAGTAGATCCTGTACTACAATTTCCTGACTACTTCAATATCTTAGGACAAGTCGAGCCGGTATTGAGGGGCGGGTATGGAATAGGATTTGAGCGATTCGTCGGATTTTTGTTACAGTCAAACGATATTCTGGATACAGTCGCTTATAGAACGCTTCATCCGTAATAAGTCTTTTAGTATTTGTATTTTTCTACTTTGAGTATTATTTTTTTCATTTTTTCGTAAAGTATATAATCCCTTCCATCCTCTTCTTTTCATGCCTGAATCAATCAAAGTCTATTCTGAGAATAATGATTTCCAACACTTAGAAGTCTTGAAAAAGAATAGGGTGAAGAGGACGCAGTTCGGGGAATTCTTTGTTGAGGGCGTAAAACCTATTGAACTCTTGATAAAAAACAGGTGGAATATCTTAGCATTTGCGTATGCTCCTGAGAAACTGTCGGATTGGGCAAAAAATATCCTCCAGAATTCGACTGCAAAGAAACATTTTGAATTACCTTTGACGTTAATGGAGAAACTGAGTGATAAGGAGGATTTTTCTGAACTCATTGCAATCGTCGAGATACCGAAAGACGATCTATCAAGAATAAAAATAAAAGATAAATTACTACTCGTGGTCTTCGATCGCGCGTCAAGCCCAGGAAATCTTGGAACAATAATCCGATCCTGTGATTCTCTAGGAGTAGACGGATTAATCGTGACTGGTCATTCTACTGATATCTATGATTCGAAAACAATCCATGCAAGTGTCGGAACAGTGTTCTCCCTGCCTGTAATTAGACTCAGTTCAGATAAAGAAGTCCTGATCTATATCAAAGATTTAGAGAAAACAATAGGTCAGATACAAATTGTCGGCACTTCTGCAAAGGCGCAGAAAGAAATCCATTCACATGATTTCAGAGTTCCTACTGTTCTATTAATAGGAAATGAAACACACGGACTGAGCAGTAATTATAAGAGCATGTCGGTAGTTCTTGTAAACATACCGATGGATGGATCTGCAAGTTCCTTGAATGTGGCAAATGCTGCGTCTATCATCTTATACGAAATACAGCGGCAGAGAAAAAATAAGTGAATTAAGTAAAGTATGAACTATTATCTCGTATGACACAAAGAAATAAATTATCTGCGAGAGTACGCCTGTTCTAATGCACGTAGTTTAGTTTTGTAGAGTTCTTTTGTTTTCGTCCATACATTCTTTTCAAGTTCTTTACTTTGTGCCTTATCGGTTAATCTCATACCTTTCGCGCAGCTTAAATCAAATTAGCCATCGAATGACGGCTCAACGTTGTATCCTGTCCGGGCTTTTCTGTAGTGTGGAAAATGAAACACGTCATCTATTGCGATGAGATCTCCTTCATCAAATTTATCGTTGGTATTAACATTAAATACAGTCACTGTTAATGAATCATTTTCCGTATAGAACTTTTTTTCCATTCTGAACGGGATTGGGAATCGTTCATCACGAGGAACATACATATAAGTTATATTTTCATGCATCGCTACGTTTCGTTCCACCTGATCGAGTAATTGGGTCTCAAGATCAGTGGTCTTTATTTGTGCAGCCACGTAGATAGGCAGTGCCAGTGCGATAATTCCTGTTAATAGTTTTGATGTCATTATACCACAAATTCTTCTTTTCGTTTCTCGTGAGGGATGGCCTGGAAATTCCAGAGAAGGTTTAAGGCGATGAGCGCGATGAGCGCGCCGGTAAGATTAAATATCATATCCCAGTACGAATCATAGACTTGGAAATCTTGCTTCAGTCTGGGGAGTCCTTCAATCATGATGGGTTTACCGATGCGAATGCCTTCTTTATATATGAGTGTATTTTCTAAATCGCCCTGGCTAAACATCGTGGGTCCAGTAATATTAAGATAAGTAGAGCCTACAAATTCATTAATCTCATTGAATGAACCAAAACCTAATGCAATGAGGAGCGCTGCAATACCTTTCTTGATCGGGTCGCTTTTTGAATGGGCGAGCATCACAAAAAATATCGTGAATGTGATTGCAAATGAATTGATGAAATGCGTATATTTGTCATATCCGATTCCAAAAAACATCAGGGTAAATAATCCTAACACTACGCCTACACTATGCAAAAACACCGGTATGAGTCCGATAATGATAACTCCCGGGGGTAATGGATAACTTTCTTCGATGATATAGAATATGCCGATAAACGCAAGACCGAAAATACCATCAATAATGAATGATTGCCCTTTAATGATTGAAACAAGAAGAAAGATACATTCGAGAATAAATGCGAAGATGAATATTTCTCTACTGACGAAATGATGTTTCATGCGATATGATGCTATCTCTTTGTATTTATAATGTTTACGGGAGAACGATAGGAAAACGCCGTTGCCCGAACAGGGTGTTACGCCTGAAGCAGTCTGTTGTTTGTATTTAAGGTTTTTTCAATATTACCGAAAGATATATAAATACATAACTATTGCTAATAGTGTTAAATAGGTGATTATACCATGAAAATACCCTTATCCGTAAGAATAAAAAAAGAGCAGCACAGAAAGATTGCTTATGCTCAAGATATGATAGTTGAAGAAGTCTATAGATTCTTTGAACGAGCAGTACTTCATGGAGGAACAGCTATTTGGAGATGCTACGATGGAAAAAGATTTTCAGAAGATTTAGACTTTTACCTCACAAAAGATCGGGGAGCTATAGATACACTTTTCGATGCGCTCGAAAAAAAAGGTTTTAAAATATTGAAAAAGAAAACAAATGAGAACAGCTTATACTCAGAACTCATGTTTGAAAGAGTAAATGTACGATTAGAAGCAACATTCCAAAAGATTCAAGGACATCTTGCAGATTATGAAACATCAGACGGGAATATCATCAGCATATACAGCCTAACGCCTGAAGAATTTACAATAGAAAAAGTCAACACATACCTGAAAAGGAATAAAATAAGAGATTTATGGGATATATATTTTCTCTTAAAAAAGATTCGGAACATTTCTGTAATAAAAAAAGAACTCGAGAAACTTATAAGAAATTACAAGCCACCAATAGATGAAAAGGATTTGAAAATAATCATCTTAGAAGGCATAACACCGACATCAAAAGAAATGTTAGAATATGTCAAGAGAATATGGGAAAACATAAACACATAGACAAAATCATGGAACTATTCCATAAAAGTCCGATAGTAGATTATAGTAGCATAGAAAGAATAATAACAAACAAAAACAGGAAAACCACCTATGCAAAATTGCTCATGAGTAATCTCATAAAACAGGGCAAAATAAAAAGATTGACTAAAGGATACTATACCATACATACCGACATTAGTATCGCGGTATTTTGTTTCAAACCGGCATATTTAGGGCTGCAATCAGCGCTGAGCATATACGGATTATGGGAGCAGGAAACAGTACCAATAATACTTACAACAACAAAAACACGTGTAGGAATACGCGAAATACTCGAAGCGAACGTGTATATAAGAAGACTGGAAAAAAAACACTTCTTTGGATATTCCCCGATACAAGATGGAACATTCTATATACCCTATTCGGACATAGAAAAAACATTCATAGACATGATAGTATTCAAACAAAAAATTACGCCAGAAACACTGCGAGAAATAAGGAAAAGGATAGATCAGAAGAAACTTCGAAGATATTTAGAACTCTATTCTGAAAAGACAGGAAAAGAAGTAATAAAGAAACTAGAATTGTAAAGAATACCATATACTGTTCAATGCACAGGAGCGTTGAATACATATATACATAAAAGGAAAACGCCGTGGCCCGGATTTGGACCGGGAAATCCTTGCGGAAACAAGCTTTCCAGGCTTGCGCAGTACCAGGTTGTGCCACCACGGCAATAATTGGGAAGAACAAAAGCCGGTTTTTAAATGTTATTGATAAATGTTTTAAACATCACTGTATTTCTCTCATCTATGCAGAAAGATACGCTTGATAAAAAACTTGATGAAAACGTTTACGAATTATGGAATCCTTCGGCATTGATACAAACTTACATGAGCGCATTCACCTTTTGGAAATATGATAACAATCAATACTATGCTGATAAAATGGAAACGATTATTCAGGTGCTTTCTCGCAAGGACTTTCAATTCCAGTCGGAATTTATGATTCTCATGTGTGCACGTCGCGATGCGTGCGCTGCAGAAGAATTATATGATGAAGCTGCAGATGTTCGTGATGCAATAAATTATACTGCGTCCCAATTAGATTTTTCAGAAAAATAGTTTACTATCAGAACCGATTCATATTCAGATAACTTCGGATATCATTCTCAACTTCAGTGCAGTCACGGATTGCTTCAGTATCATAGTTTGAGGTATATATCTTATAGATGAATTTGTCGAATATATTCTTGATAAAATAAAATACTGCTTTTGTCTCCCATTTATTCTCGTAATCCGTGACCACATAGGCGTCAAAATAGAATTCTGCTCTCCCCTTATTCATCTTGAGTGTAACCCCTTCTTTAGTGGTTTCAATATCAGTAATCTTAGAGAATATCATAAAGATGCGGATGTCAATACGCGCATAGTCTGAAACTTTTTTGTACGGGATAATTTCAATAATGATCTGCTTTTCCTGTTCTGTAATATCTTCCCAGTTCTTGAGCTCCTGCTTATCGTATCCGTGACTTTTGAACCATTTATCAATCACGCGGTAGAGTTCGTGAAGATTAAAGATTCCTTCGTAGGAGAGCGATTTTCCGTCGATAAGTGTTTTGACTTCTGCCATAATTCCTCAATTAGTATGCGTTTGATGGGGATTCGGTGTTTAAATACTTTTTTATCTTTGCATGTAAATCGTATAATGAGTATGCTAAGGGGTCTGCGTATTTAATGCGCCAATCCCAATAGATGATTTTTTCAGTATAAAATGCGCCGAGCTTTTTACTAAATTCGCTTCCTGCAAATTTTTTTGTGTAATCGAGTTCGAGCTGCGCATCGAGTCGTATCTCCATGCGCGATTGTGTCATTTTCACCTTTTTTCCGTCTTTAATCATTTCAACTTCTGCAAAGTCCCAGAGATGGAAATGAACAGTAACATATTGCTTAATAAATTCAGTGACCTTTTTCTCTGCTACCCATTTGACCTCTATTTCGTTACCAAATGGCGTATATACTTTATCTTTGTATTGGTTTTCGTGAAATAAGAATCGTTTATTGATGAGCCACGCGTGCATCATGCGATAGAGCCCTTCAAAATCAAAGACACCCTTATATCTAATAAGTAACTTTCCTTCAAGGATACTGAACGGTTTACCGAGTTGCGCAGCCATTCTTCTCTTTTATAAACGTGAGTATTTAAATATTACTGTTCCTCGACTTTTGCAGTTTTAGACGCTGAGAGCCATAATCTCAATTAGTACGAATTTATCGACGCTGTATTTATAAATAAGATTTGTAAAAAACGCAAAAGTCTAGTGTTAGAAGGGACTCATTAGTGTGTTTAAATTATTGTTTTTGTGGTATTCGTTACATCTTGTGAACAGCGTGGTAATTAGTAGTAAGATTAATGATAAAGGTTATTGTTCTTCTCATGTTTCTCATATTATTCGCATTTCTGTTCAGTTTTATATTTAGTCACAGGTCTATACGCTGTAACTTGTCTTTCTTTTTGAACATCTTTATATTTGATTACATCCCTACATATTTGTTTAGTCGGTTCGTATGTAGCCGCATAAGAACAACTATACCGAGTATTAATCTCATCTTTTGAAGTAATTTTTCCTGTCGCTCTTATAGTCCGCGATGTTTGAGGATACAACCAATCAGATACTGTTGCAGTGGTTAAAACTCTGTTTGTTTCTAATTTGAAAAAACTAAACGTATATGTCCAACTTCCTCTTTCAGTATCTAAATTGTTTAAAGAAAGTGTACAAATGACGTCTCTATCAACACAATAAACTGTTTTGTCCGTGCATCCTATAACAGGATATGATTTATGACATACTTCTTCTTGAGTATTACAAACAGACGATTCAACGATAAAGTTAGTGACGGAATAAACTAATGTTTTTTGTTCACATTCTTGATCCGTATAAGGCACAGTTTCGGTGTAATATTCTGTTTTTGCATATTCTTCTTGAGATTCGTAAGATGTTTGCACATCACGGCATTGTGGTGTCTTTGTAGTTTGTTCAGTACCTCCACTGGTGCATCCTGAGATAAAAAACGTAATCAGAAAAAGTGCTAAAATAATTATTATATTTCTATATTCCATTTATATCCCCCCATATAATATTACTGTATAGTATGTTTACTGCATTCTAGAGTAATTTATATACTTTACTAAAAGTAAGTATGCTATATAGAAAGCTAGGAAATATATTTATACGAAGCGTGGCTAGTTGACGATATGAGCAGTAAGTTTACTATATGGAAAATCATGTCTCAACCGTATGCATACGAGATTTTGAATGAACTTAGAGAACTTCCGATGCGTTTTAAGGATTTCTCTTCTGTGTGTAGGGTTGAAAAGACTCGCTCGAAAAGACTTAAAGAACTTATTAGCATCGGCTTAATCGTATTAACTACTTCTACAAGATTTGGTGAGAGACCCACTATAGTTTATGGTATAACTAGAACGGGAAAGAAAATCCTAAGAATTCTTGATCAGATAGAATAACAGCTTGTCCGTAACTTTACTTGAATATCTATTTTGCTTCATCTAAAAATTTATAAACATCCTTGCGTATCAGTAGTATGATGCGTATCTCCATATTCGTATTGGTCCTTAGTGTGTTAATCATTCTTGTAGGCTGCACTCCACAACCCGAGGAGAAGATCATACCTGTTCCGCTCCTGAAATCAAACGATACTGTCGATATTCGTGTTGCGACGTATAATTCCTGTCAATCATTGATCAAAGATCATACTGCATTCACCGGATTCGTACGCTACGAAGAATGCGGCAAGAATTGTCTGGGTGGTTGCACCAATAGCGGACCACAATACTGCTATTATGCCATCCAGGATAATTATAATTGCACGATCTATGTACAGAGCAGAATTGATTCCGGCGATGATACACGATTTACACATTCGAATAAGGTATTCCGGACATACACGCCAGATGCGGTTGTAACGATTTCAGGGAATATCACGATGTATTCCGCGTACTACTGCGATGTTGATGAACGGAACACTTCTAAGAAAAGTCCAGCATGTATCTATTTAGTGATGGAAGGATAAAAAAATAATTTAAGAAATTTCTTATCGTATCCGTATCGCATCTAAATTTCGCGGTGCAATGGTTTCAATCTTGTATTGATTGTGGATACTGGATGCAAAGTTTAAACATCTTGAGTTTTCTCCGTGATTGACAATGACTTTTTTTGGCCGGGGAGAACATTTGCCGACGAAATTCATGAGTTCTTTACGGTCGCTGTGGCCCGTGATTTCGAGTTTGAAAATATCCATTTTTACCTGGACAACTTCAGTCTTATTTCCTTCACGGAAATTGAATTCTTTTTCCCCGCGTTGTACACGTGCACCAAGGCCGCCTTCTGCCTGATATGAGGTGAAGACGAGCGCGTTAAGAGGGTTATTTGCAAGCGCCTTGAAATATTGTACAGATGGTCCGCCGACGAGCATTCCTGAAGTTGCGAGGATAATACAGGAACCGGTTTCTTCAATGATTTGTGTTCGTTCCTTAGTTGAACCGACACGTTTGATATTAGGCATGAGGAAGGGATTGTTATCCTGCGTAAAAATTTGTTGACGTACATCATTATTCAGATATTCCGGATACGCAGTGTGGATTGCAGTGATATCCCAGACCATTCCGTCAATATAGATAGGGATTTCCGGCATACGTTTTTCGCGAATAAGCCGTTCCATGAGGACAATGACTTCCTGCGCTCTTCCTGTTCCAAGGACGGGGACAAGTACTTTGCCGTTATTCTTCACAGTTTCGATAACCACTTGACAGAATAATTCATCTGCTTCATACGGTGGGGGCATCACATTCTCTTTACCACCATACGTTGATTCGATGAGTAATGTTTCGAGTCTGGGGAATTGGGTGATTGCAGGACTGAGCATTGATGTTTTTGCATATTTCAAATCTGCAGTATACAAGAAATTGTGTAAGCCATTACCAATATGGATATGGACCATGGCACTGCCGATGGTGTGTCCTGCATTATACATTGTTATCCGGATGTCTGGGGTAATATCTGCGACTTCATCATATTCGAGTGTGATGGTGTGCTTGACAACTTCACGAATATCATCATTTGTGTAGAGCGGTTCCTTATTATCTTCACGTTGGATCTTCATGAAATCAAGTTGTAAAAGTGACATAATATCCCGCGTGGGTGGCGTGCAATAAACTGGTCCACGATATCCGAATTTGAAGAGGTAGGGGATGAGCCCGCAATGGTCTAAATGTGCGTGTGATACAATCACTGCATCAAGTTGTGAGATATTGAATTCCGGAGCTTCAAGATAGGGATAGGATGTTTCAGGAGTATCGCCGCCCGGGTTGATTCCGCAATCAAGAAGTATTCGTGATTCCGGTGTTTGTAATAAGATACACGATCTTCCGACTTCCCTCCCGCTTCCTAAAAATGAAAGTCTGATCCATTCCTCTTTTTTCTGGCGTCTGAGCCACCCATTATAGATACGCTCACCGGTCTTATGCAGGAATTTTCTTCGATAATCATTATTTTGGTAGAGTACTTCACGAATATTTTCTATGAGTGGAGAACGAATGGATGGTGTTCGCCGGATAATCGGGACCCAGAGGGTCTTCTTTTTGATCTCCTGCAATAATTCTCCATCCTTACCGATAGCTAACCCGGGTTTTTCTGCTTCGATAATCACAATGGACCTCTGGACATCAAAGATGATGTTTCCGATTTTTGCGTCAACAGGCATGATTTTTTTGATTACTTTTTCTGCTTTTTCCTGTTCGAGACAGATACTCGGGTCAGGACGTAGTTCAATACGTTTTTTTATCTGGTCAACGATGGATTTAATGATTCCGCCATTGTCTAGAAAAAATTCCTTTTTTTTGGTGTAGAGCACGATATTTGCGCCTTCAAAATAAACTTCGCTTATTTTCCCTTCCGGGATAAATTTTAATATTTCTTTGATAATTTCAGTTGTCATGATATTTTCCTCATTGTGGTATTCTCATAAGATGAGAGAACAGTAGATAAAAAGTAGAGATATTTTTTGTTTTTTTTTTGCTTTCGTATACGGTTTTTATGTCGGGCATATTTGCGTCGACAAAAATATTTCTTTATATGTATTATATTTTAGATATCTTGATGTGCGTGTATTTCTACTCACATCTTTTTTTGTACAGTCTTTTTGATGCTATCTTTCGTGATAACCATCACATCAATTCCATTTCCTGAAGCACTATCACGTTGCATGGATGCCATGATCGCTTTGACTGCAAGTTCTTCAGCCTCTTTTATGGTTATGTTTTCACGATACGTATTTTCGAGTATGCCAAAAACATAAGGGCTTCCAGAACCGCTACTGATAAAATCTTTTACTTCCATAAGCGATCCGTCAGGATACACTTCGTAGAGATGTGTTCCCTGCTTATCATATCCTGCAAGCAAAAAATGCGCCATACTCGGAAAATACTGCCTTATTCCGTCATAGGCCATGCGCGCAGAAAGATTTGCAACCTCTTTGATTGTTGCCACGCGATTGATTTTGATGCTCTTTAATTTTAGTTCTGCCCGAAGGAGTTTGATGAATGCCTGAATATCACTCACTGATCCTGCAGTCGTGATTGCAACATTCTCATTAATCTGCACTGCCTTCTCCATATCTTTTCCTGCAATAAAATGCCCTGCAGTAGCTCTACGATCTGCAGCGATGACGACGCCGTCTTTACATACGATACCTAGTGTTGTTGTTCCGGTTTTCAAGCCTTCCATGTAATCACCTTCAATAACTGCTTGAGAATAATTTATCTTATAAGGTTAGTATTCATCAAAACTTTATAAATATTATGGTTTGTTCGGTAGTATAGCAAAATCAGGTATAATTGCCTGTGTGTGAGCATCTTTCAAATAAATATGCTAATGCAAAGGAATATTACAAGAGGGAATGTTCACTTCGTTCTCATTTCGTAGAACGAAATTTGCATATTGATATACAATCGAAATGCGAACCGGCAATATGCGAACGATAGTTCGCAAGAGTTTTGCAATATCGTCGGTTTGTACGTTTAGTGTGAAATACGAACAGCGCTCAAGTACGAATACGTCACCGTTCTCTACAATTCAATTCAAATACTTATCCGTCACTGTCCCGTATATTGTTCCTACTTGTTTATGGGCAGGATTTCCTGCGCCTGCCTTACTGAATGCAATTGTTGCTTGAACTTTTATTTTATCATCTTTAATGAGATTAGAAACATTAAAATAATAATATCCTTTTGCACCGGGTTTAAGGTCGCAAGAATTGGTTTGTGGAGTTATCCCTGAACAACTCACGACATCTCCCGTATAATTTGTCTCTTCGATAAGTACTGAAGATCCTGTGGCGGAGATGTTGATCGTAACGCCAAAATTATTTCTGAGTTGCACTGCAACAATCCCGTTGCCGGTTGTTCCATTCGTACTCATGACAAAATCTTCGCATTTGAGTTGATCCCCGAAATTGCATTGATCATTCAGGTATTTTGCGGGGTTAAAGATTCCGAAATAGACGAGTGCACCAATAGCAACCATGACTCCTAAAATCGCCCATCCATAGGTTACCATAAATTCAATTGCTGCTTGTCCTTTTGTACGATTTTTTTTATTCATGATTTTTAAATTTAGGAATAGGTATTCTTATGATGTAGGTTTTCGTTATTGTACGGTCGCGTATATCTCTCCTGTTGCAACCTGTGAAAATCCGCCCTGTACTTTCGCATAATTGAGTGTTATTTTCACTTTGCCCTTATCTTTTTTAATAAAACTAAGGTTGGAGGTATCACAGGTTATTGTTTTACGGATGTCTTGGATCCAGGGATTACTCACTGCGGATGTGTCACAGGAAGTTCCGGTGTCAGTAACTATTGCACTAAAATTATATACTTTATGTCCGAGTCCATTTACGAGAGTTATTGCTGTTGTTGTGGTATTGATCTGGTAATCAATGCATTGAAAATTATTTGTAAACATGCATTTATCGGAAAGATATTTTGAAGGATTCATAATTCCGAATGTTGCAAGTGCAGCGATTGCAATCATGACGACTAGAATGGCCCATCCATACGTCATCATAAATTCGATTGCAGCCTGTCCTTTACGGTTTTGATTCATATGTTCACCCATTGTTTATTTTCGTATGAGGGTTTAAGGTAGTGTGGTATTTTAAATATTGTTATTTATGAGTGTTTTTTTAACCTGTCCCCAGTCCTTTGAAGAGGACGTTTAATACATTGAGGAGTATGAAATAGACGACGATTGAGGAGATGATAAACATCGGGATATATTTGAGTCCTCCGCGGATATCGCCTTTTTCGATGATGGAGACGATAAGTGAAGAGAAGAGCGAAATCACGACAAGTGCAAGAATAGAAAATATGCGAAAGTCACCGGGGTTCATTTGCAACGCATTAATACTGATTGGGAGCGCAGTAGAACTTACATTTGCAAGTTTACTGCTAAAGCCAATCATCACCTTGAGGAGATGATAGGAAAGTGCAAAGAGTGCAGGCGCGACAAGCATGACAATGGCACCGATAAAAATAATATAGGATAATGTTGCAGAACTCATCTCTTGGGAGAGTTGTTTTGTTTTAATAATATTCTCAATGACTTTATCGACAATATGAGATATTTTTCCGCCCGTTTCGAGTTCTCCGATAATAAGATCGAACGATCGGCGCATGAGTGGTGAATTATATTTATTCGTGAATTCACGTAATGCATCTGTCAAATCATTACCGGTCATGACTTTTTTATAGACAATACTGATCTCTTTAGAAATAATGCCGAATTCTGGTTTAATGGCATTCCAGAGACTTTTTTCAAAACTCATCCCGCCTTTCAAATTCGCAGACACCATCTGCAGATAATCCGGAAGGATATATTCGAGTTCCTTCGTGCGTTTATAGATATGGATATTGAGGTTGAAATAGAGGAGAATAATTGCAAGAGTAACGAGAGCACCTTGGACGATAATCCACGATAAGAATGTGAGTAAGAACACACTGATGAATGTGTATTCGGCAAGAAGGGGATATACAAAAATAACATAAGTAATTCCGGTAATGATTGCCGTAATAATAAAGAGCCATCCAAAAAGCGCATAGGGAACATCATCATATCCTGCCTTGAGGAAAAAACTTCTGATCCCTGACCGGATCTTTTTGAAAATGAATGCTTTTCCGAATTCCACTGCAAATGATTGATTCATGGGTTATTTTTTTGAGTTATATAGCAAATGACACCGCAGTATACGAATATTAATATTATTTGCTATAACAGGTGATTAAATATTGAGGTTTGGCCTGATTGATTTGAATGCGCCGATAAATGCGAGTTGAATGAGGATCAAAAAAAAGAGTATGACCATAAAGATGGTTAAATCAATACGCAGGGAAACAATAGATCCAATGACACTAAAGAGGGTGATACCGAGGGACGGTGCAACAATGGCAATAAGCATATAAAACATGGTCATTGAATTAAGTTTTTTACCATACCGCTGGATTTCGATGAGTTGCTCATGTGCAATTGCATCAAGGGTTGATTCGAGCGGAACTGATACATCCACACCGATTTTGAGCGCATTATTTATCTGGAACAGGATTTTTTGGAATCGTTTTGAAGGCGTGATACGGCTTGCTTTTTCAAGTGCCTGTTCAATCGGTGTTCCGAGGTTAATATCGTCAACAATCTCCTTAAAATATTTTCCCGCAACGCCGTAACTCTCCGATGCATCAACGAGTGCATTAATGAGGGGTTTTCCAGAATTTAATTTTACGAGAAGAAATCGTCCGGCAAAGAGGACATCGCGATCAATCTCTTTTTCACGCTTCATTTTGAGCGCGTCAAGATTTTTAATCTTTAAGAAGAAGATGATACAAAAAAAGATGCAAAATACGGGAATGATGGCAAATAGTGATTCGCCAGCCTGCATGATGAGAAAAATTGCAAGAACAGTCATCAGACCTGCAACCATCATGCTTTGTTTGAGTGCTTCATCAATAAACTCTGCAGGCCGTTTATGAAGCCCTGCTATTGCGAGTCTCGTCTTGAGATCAGACATTCGCAGTGCAATAATTTTCGCAAGACTCATATATCCTCTTTTTTAATCTGCTCGGCGGGTGTACTTCGCCTTTTATTCATCCATGACAAGTTTTCCCCTATAATACTTTGCCATGACTTTACCGATCTCATCGACATTATCGGTATTTTTTCGTACCATCCATTCAAGGATTTTTATCTTTTCATCAAGATCTTTCTTTAAATCTTCCTCAGAAAGTCCGGTATACAATTGTAATCGTTCCATGACGATGCGAGAAGAAGCAATATTTTCAAGGAGATCAGTTGATACATTAAGCTGCATCAATACGCGTGCATCGCCCGTTTCGGTGATTTCGGCGATTTGGAGTGTTCTTCGTTTTCCCGTACGCCTATTACGTGATTGCACGAGAAGTATCGAGAGTGAAGAGATCATGGGTTTGGGGATTTCAATAGGTGGATTTGTCAATCGAATAATGACTTCATCAGCGTTATTGGCGTGAATAGTTCCATACACTGAATGACCGGTGTGCATTGCTTCGAGTAAGACTTGTGCTTCACGTGCACGCCTGATTTCTCCGACGATTATTCGATCAGGGCGCATACGTAGTGAATTGATCAGAAGATCAAGCATGGTAATTTCTCCTTTACCTTCAGGATTTGCGAGCCTTGTTTCGAGTGGAACCCAATGGAGACTATCAGGTAAGATAAGTTCGCGGGTATCTTCAATAGAGATGATGCGCTGGTTGGGGGGGAAAAAATTTGCAAGAACATTAAGCATCGAAGTCTTTCCTGAACCTGTTCCTCCGGCAACGAGAATTGAGAGTTCGTTTTGTACACACATCCACATGAATGCTGCGGCTTCAATAGAGATGGTGTGGTCGCGGATGAATTTAGTAATTGTCCACGGATCTGCAGAAAACTTTCTTATGGTGATCGTATTTCCTCGACTTGAAATAGGACTGAGTGTGGCATTGACACGATCGCCGGTCTTCAAATGGGCATCCATGAGAGGATTGAGAATGGTGATCTCTTTACCAATATCACGTCCAATCATTGTTGCATAATGCCTGATTTTTGCCTCAGTAACGAGTTTAATATTCGTTATCAGCCAGCCATGTCTTCGGTGATAGACCCAGATAGGTTCCTGATGACTGTTGATGACTATTTCTTCAAGGGACTCATCTTTGAGCAGAATCTCAATTTTTCCCATACCAAGATTTTCCTGGATGATATAATTGACGAGCATGTTTGTTGTTTCTTCATTTGCAGAATGAAAATATTTTTTGATGATGCGTTTGATCTCTCCCTGGAATCGTTCCCGGATATCTTCTGATTCGCGGATTTCTTCAATTTGTTTTTTGTCCACAACAGAGACAAATTCTTGACGAATTTTTTCGAGAACAAGTTTTGTCGCGTCACTGATATTTGTCAATGACACCACATATTCGGGGACGGGTTTATCCTCGTGGAGAATAATAGTGATATCAACGATAATATCATTAATCTCAATTTTATATGTTTCAAGAATATTTTGCGAGTCACTCTCTTTTACTTTTTTATTATTCATGGATACTCGCCTCTTGACATTGTTCTTTTCGGATACGCGCAGCACGGTTATTGGGGTCGCGTGCAATGATTTCTTCGAAGAATGCTTGCGCTTCACTAAACCGCTGGTGATAGAGTTCACGCAGGCCAGAACTATAGAGTTGATGAATTTCCTGCACGTTGATTTTGGGAGACAAGGATTTTTGTTGTGAAATTGTAGTCGAATGCGGTGGAGCAGCGGTCTTCGTTATTGCGGATGTTGCAATAGGCAGGGATGATTGTTTAAGCGGTTGTTTTTGCGGTGTAGCGTGTTCGTGAAGACCGTGTTTTGTTAACAGATTATGTTTTGTCAATTCTGGTGATGAATTTTGCATACGTGGTAGTGAAGGGGCTCCCGGGATCGGAGGTGACTTGAAGAGTGGTGTAACAGCATGTTCTTGTTTTTCTGGTATTGGCGGATACTCTTTATCGAGTATTTCTTTTGTTTGAGGTGCGGGAGCATTTGTTGTTTTTGGTGTCGCAATAAAAAGTGGCGTTGGCACAGATTTTCCGGCATCTTTTTTTGCAACTATTTTTTCTTGAGCGACTATTTTTTGTTGATTTTGTTCGTTTGCGGGATGCGCTGCAATCTCTTTAGGCAATGCATTCATGGCGTTCTTTTTTTCAGAGAGGTTTTCTATAATCGCGTTTTTAATAATAATGATTGGTTGTTCCTGCGACATTGCAAATGCAGGAACTCTGCTTTCTCTTCCTAACGCGGATATTGTGGACACTCCTTGGAGGTGTACTTGCACTCTTCGTTCCTGCACCTCTTCAACATACTTTGTAATGCGCGTATACATCTCATCGAGCATGATATAAATCTTTTTTTTGCCGAGCGGTTGATTATAGGTATGATAGATTGCTTTAAGTTCGTCAAAAAGTTTTTTCGCTCTACTCAAATTATCATTTTGGAGTGCAGTCTCTAACTCTTTCACATAATCTTTCGTGATGTAGAGTCCATAATCATCTTCACGATCAACACTTGCTGTTCCACGAGTTTCTACCTTACTATCAAGAAATGTGATGATGTCTTCTTCCAAAAATTGTTCGAGGTCCATGGTAGCAGTGGTATTATTTGATGAGCGTTGTCTGATATTCTTCCCATAATTCGTTCGCGCGTATGAGCCGGCGATTATTCGCTTCGAAAAAGAAATATTTCTTCTTGCGATCCAGTTCTTGTGCAAGATGATTACGCCACAGCGCAGCTATTTGCGATTCCGGAAGATTTTTTTTGCGTGCTTTCACCCAAAATTCTTGCTTGAAATCATCAATAGTTACGGTTTCTTTTGCTGATGAATCTGTTTTTTTATTCTCTGTGTTCATGTCTATGGATTTATTGAGATAGATATAGGGTGTCGTGAATCGATATTCGATTCCGAGAATACTTTCTTCGACAAGAAAATCAACCCATGCCTGAAGAATGTCAAGTGGTACGTTAAGTTCTGTCGCGACCTCGCTCATCGGTATTTTATTTTTTTTCGCAAGAAGGTCTAATAATTCATCTACTCCTGTTCTGACAATATCTTCATTCATCTCTTTTCATCACCCGTAAATCCCCTGCTACGTGTTCTGGGGCTAACCTATAAAAACTTTGCTTATTATTTGAAAGTAGTGTATCTTTTTTCTCGTCGTTATCGCGGGGTTATGGTATCGGATTTGGATTGCAAACTTGAACGCCGTTTCCTGCAATATTATACCGTGCTGCTGCGTTATCGTCTAATCTGAAATGGGTGGAGGGATCAATAGTTGTAAATTCAATAATCGTTTGCGTCGTAGGGTCTGTTTCATTACAGATATGCATCCCTGTCCAAAATTCATGATCCACATAAGAATTATTTTCAGTCACATTTAATTTGGTAATATTAAGGAGTGCTTCGATTCCGCAACATGATGACAGTGTATTGTCGTTCCAAAATCGGGGGAGATACGCTGTTGCATTGGGCATATACCTGAATTCTTGTGCCCTATAAAATTGCGTTGTGGTCGTGATGTTCCAACAGGATTCATTAAATTTGCAGAGTGTCGTCGGCGTAATACTATAGTTATAGCTACCATTGGTATAAATTGATGTTAATGGGTCGAATAGACCATCGATGGGAACAGTTGCGATAATAATCGTTGTCTTATTCCATCGAAAGTTATTTGCATCAACCATATCACTAACCACGTACATTATTTGTGCAGTAACTTTTACTTCGAATGGAGAATCTTGTTCGATTTTTTGGATCGTAATCGCATAGGTGGTATTAATATTCATATGCGCTTTTGCAAGTTGTGAAATATTGTTCAAGAATTGTTCGACACCAAAATTTTTACCATCAGGAGAACATATCATAGCGGGTGCTGATTCACAATTGATATACCCGCATGTTGTACAATTCATGAACGTGGATTTAAACTCTTCTTCGTCCGCATAAAAGGTGTGATCAGTTATCTTTTCTTTTGTTAAGATATCAAGATTTCGATAGGTTGCAATTTTGAGACTGCTCTCGGCGTATTTTTCAAAATTGCGTACATAGGTATCGATAACTTTTGCGCGAGTCGCAGTAGCAATGGTTCTTTCATCGCCCTGGACAGTGAATTGGGTGGTATAGAGCGAGATAAATAGGATAGCAAGTAACACTGCAATGAGGCTGAATATGATTGCCTGTTTATGTCTGAATAATTGGTTCATGTCCACACCTTGATTTCGACAATAGCAGGCCCATAGAGTGTTGTACTATTTTTTTCCCAGTAGACGATCTTTTTTGATGTGACGATGAGTTTTGAGTCTTCAAGAGGATGTGTCGCATTTCGTGAATAGAGCGTGGTAGTATCAATCATGTACGAAAATCCGTTTTTATCACTTACGGTGCCATTCGCAATAATACTGATGAGATTTGTTGCAAGTGTATCATTGGTGTTGAAATGGAATTCTGTTATTTGTTCAAGAAGCGAGTTTTTTGAATTTTTAATAAATCCTGCGCTGATCCAGTTGTTGACTACAGGATTATTCATGTCTTCGATATTGGTATTGATGATGAATGTGGCGAATTCTTCGGCAAGAAAATATTTGTTTTGAATGGTCGGCACCCGCTCGTCAGAATTAATGATGAGCATGAGTGCAATCACAATAATCGTACTTGCAATAAATGCATCTATAATGAAGAAATATCCCTTCTTACCCATCCACCTCTTTTTCATAACACTACTCACCTACAGGTTCTTACTATCATCTCATGCATATAAAAAGGTATTTGTTTAGAGGGCTCTTTTCAAAATATTTTTTTGTCAAAGATAAATTATAGAAATAGAATTCTATTGATCTATCGGTTCCCAATAGGCAATGATCAGTCGTACGGGGCGCTCATTATATTTTGCGATTTTTTCTACAGTGACGAGATTTTTAATCTTTTGTGTATCGACGACGCTTTTTGCGTAATAGCGAAGTACCGGTGCATCTTCACAACAGTCAGTAAAATAGGCATATGTCGTATTGTAGGCATTCAATAATACACGTGTACCTTTAAGTCGATTATTACATGCCTGCGCGACTGTTGCATCATAAAATTTACAGCTATCTGTTCCATTTTCGAATACGATACCATCACATGCGGCATTACATCGACCATAATAATTGGTACAATCTGCGTGACAGGTGCCGTTGACAAGATTAAAATTGAGACTTGTTGTTCCATTGTGGGTGATGGTTGCTTCTTTGAGTTCAGTATCATAACCATCCTTTCTTGCACTGATATAGTAAGTCCCTGTCGGAGTACTGAATGTGTACGCCCCGTCATACCCTGTTGTTGTGTTTCGTTCGAGATTGGCGTTTTGATCCCATCGGATTGGGTGAGAAGTAACTTTTGCACCCGCAACCGGAATCCCTGATTCTGCACGTACTGTCCCCTGTATTGTTCCTGTACAGTCAGGGTCAGGACAAGATGCGCAACTCACTGATTCATTACTTTCACCGTCTTGATAGTCTTCTGGGCAGATAGAATCATTAATATTATTACACGTGACATTAACCCCCTGGATAGTGATTTGGCCATATCCTAATGCCGAATTTGGTTCATGACCACAGACGAGATCTGCGGTTGCATAACGTGTACTCGTGAGTATTATGATGAATAAGAATAACCCAAACCATTCACCCTTTTTTAACATAACATGACTTGAGTGCAGCCCTTATTTAAAGTTTACGCAAACGAAAGCTTCGACTGAACAAATAATTACTTATACTGTTGTGACAGCATATGTTACGTTTAGATATCTGATTCCAGAATAAGTGAGCGGTCCTTAAATTTATTTTTTCGATAGAATCCGATGGCGCGAATATTTTGTGCAAATGTTTGGACTCGAAGTTTCTTTATTCTATTATTTTTGCACCACTGGATAAATGCACCACATAATTTTGCACCAATCCCTTGCGATCGATATTTCTTGAGGACAAACATATTTTCAAGTTGTGCCATTTTCGGTAATTTTCGAAATGTTCCTAATGTAGTTATTCCCCCGCAAAGGTATCCAACAATTTTTTGATCGACGAGTGCAATAAGTACACAACAATTTTTTGCAGTAATATGTTTTTTGTAATATGCCGTGCCTTCTTTTCCAAATGTCCATTGCAAATTTAGTGATTTATCGTATTCGTGATACTCTTTTTCGAAGAGCAGTTTATTGAGTCGTTGAATTTCCTTAAGATGCTGAGGTGTTGCCCGAATGATTGTTACGTCTGTTTTTTGTATTGACATCATACTATTGTATCACAGATATTTAAAAACTTTTATAAAACACTTTGCACTTTCAATAGAGATGGTCGAATATCCTGAAGAGATCAAGGAACTTGAAGATAAGATTGCAAAGACCAAATATAATAAGAGTACGCAGCATGCCGTCGGGCTCATGAAGGCGAAGCTTGCGAAATTGAAAGAGAAGCAGGAATCGCGCGGAAGTGGTGGGAAAAAACCTGAAGGATATGATGTGCGAAAAAACGGTGATGGAACAGTCATTCTCATCGGATTCCCGTCAGTCGGAAAATCAACACTCCTGAACGACCTTACAAATGCAGAATCAAAAATTGCCGCATATGCATTTACGACACTTACTGTTATTCCGGGTACTCTACATTATCAGGATGCAAAAATCCAGATCCTTGATGTTCCCGGGATTGTCCGGGGTGCAGCTGCAGGAACTGGTCGCGGTAGAGAAGTCTTAGCAGTCATGCGATCCGCAGAACTTGCAGTTCTTATCATTGATGTCAATCAACCTGAACATTATGATGCGCTCCTTAAAGAAATTCGGGACGCGCATATCCGTATCAATCAGGAAAAACCTGAAGTCAAGATTACGAAACAATCAACGGGCGGGATTAAAGTTGCGGCGACAGTAACACTCACTAAAATTGATGTTGAAACAATCAAAGCTATCTGTAAAGAGTTTCGATTGATGAATGCAGATATCATTGTACGGGCCGATATCGACGCCGATGGGTTCATTGATGCACTTGAAGGGAATAAGAAATATATTCCTGCACTTACCGTCATCAATAAGATTGATTTAGCAACTGAAGGGCAGGTGAAGCGTGTTGTCAAATTATTGAATGCAGACCTCGCTATTTCTGCAAAGGACAAAATCTATATTGAGCAACTCAAAGAATTAATCTTTGAAAGACTTGATTTGATACGTATCTATCTTAAAGAACCCGGCAAAGAAGCAGATATGAAGGTGCCGCTCATTGTCCGGCGTAAATCAAAAATCGAAGATATCTGCAATAAATTGCATAAAGAATTCGCCCTTAAATTCAAATTCTGCAGAGTATGGGGGAAGTCATCGAAATTTCCCGGACAACGATTAATGCTCGACCATAAATTATTGGATCGGGATGTTGTAGAGATTCATTTACGATAGATTGTCCTAATTAAATCGCCAAAGCGATTTCTTCGCGTCTTCGAGAAGTTCTGGGAATTGCGTGTATCCGGAACGCGTATTGAAATGACCGGCATTCTTGACAAGGATGAGTTTGACGTGGAGTTTTTTTGCTAATGCTTCCCCGTGTTTTAATGGGACGTAGGGATCATTGTCTGCATGATAGACAAAAAATCTTTTGCTGTGCTGTCTTATTTTTTTCCAGTCGAATGGTTTATTAATAAATGTGTTATTGAGTGTGTCGAATGCGGGATTTTCGAGGGGCTCAAAAAATCCTGCAATAAAAAATGCCGCCTTAATGTGTTGTTCTTTTTGTGATAAAAAACCGAGAATGAATGCGACGCCGACACCATGACCGATCATGATAGTATCTTCATGAATATTGTTTTCATATCGGGAGAATATCTTCATCCAGTTTTCCAGGGTTTGGTTTTCTGGCGTCGGAAACTGTGGAACAATGACCGTATGCCCAAGATTTTCTAGTTCTTTCTTGAGCCACAAAAACCAGTTTTCTTGCGGATTTCCATATGCGCCATGAATGATGAAAACCGTTGCCATAGCGTAAGGTAATACGTATGGCTTTATATTGATTACTTATATACTGTTATCGTCGCTATCATAGTGAGTGTAATTGCGTTTTAAAATAACTCGATATTTCCTTGTGATTATTGAATATTCTGTCAGCGTGTGTTATTTGCGCGCCATTATACTTATTTTTTAACGCAAACACTTTACATCCTGCAGATTTGCCTGCGGTTATCCCTGCGCCAGAATCCTCGATGATAATCGCTTCTGATGGTTTGATTTTTAATTTTTTTAATGTGAGGATGTAGCATTCAATGTCGGATTTTGATTTGGCATAATCTTCGCCTGCAACAATAACCGTGAAATATTTCAACAGGTTGTTACATTCTAGTACTGTTTTAACTATAGTGTGTGAAGATCCGGTGGTTATTGCAAGAGTATATGTGTCGTGCAGTTTCATAATAAGATCTTGGATTCCTTCAATAAGCGGAATTGATTTTGTATATTGTTGTTGTATACTCCTTCGCTCGTCTTGTATATGTTGTAGAAGTGATTTATTCATTTCAGGAAATCTATTTTTAAGAAAATCTTCTGTTTTTCGACCAATGAGATTAGGAAAATCGCTATTTGTTAAGTGGCGGTTGTATTTTATGAGTATTTCTTGCAAATCTTTAAATCGCTTTTGTTCAGTATTTGCAATGACTCCATCAAAATCAAAAATCACGCTTTTAATCATAGTAGAGATATATTGTTCTTTTTTATAATCCTTTCTCTTAAATTTCCGTAATATTTACGGCATCTGTCGTAATTAACAAACTATATAAATCGCAGTGTTAAGGATTGAGTGGTGAATACGCATGGCTGAAATTTGTCCAAAATGTCATACTGAAATGAAGAAGGGTACAAAGTTAAATTCCGGAAATTCTATGTTTCAGGAATGGGTCTGTCCGCATTGCAGCAATAAGACAATGAAGGCGCTTAGTACTAATTAATTTTTTTAGAGGTGAAGTAATGGCTGACGGTAAAATAAAAATCGATTTTGATCCACTCGTCAATTATTTCAAGAAATTATCCGTCGATATGCTCGTCGCGTATGGTGTCATTGTTCTGGGAGTGATACTGGTGATTGTGGGGATTGTGCTCATATAGAAAAAATAGAATCCTTAGTTTCTGAAGAATACCCATGTATCAGGCGGAATCTTTTGATCATCAATATCATCACCTGTTTTGATGACCCACTTATTGGTTTTCTTATTTCTTGTCACATAGAATGTGGAATCATAGTCCCATTTTTTACCGACGGCTTCATATGCAGTGCGATCTTCTTGTATCCTCCCGCCATTTACATAACCGACAAGCATGCCTGTATCTTCCGGAAGCCGATTCAGTAATTCTTTATCTTCTTTTTTCAACTCAGCACCGGTACGTATTTTTCCATCAGTAAGCAGGTAAATACATTTTTCTGTTGCATAAAGGTTCTTTGCAATGCTCCATGCTGTTAAACCATCTTTCTTGTCTTTTTTGTTCCCAATATACTGTATGCGATCAGTATCATCTTCAGATGGTTGCGGTTTTGGATGCATTGGTTGAGGAACAATCCCTTTTTTTCCCCAAAATAATTTTGTCAAATATGTTCCTATATCCTCACTCAGTATCAACCGGCCTTCCTTGACATCCGGATCATAGGAAGGTTTTTCAGTGAGTCCGAGTTTTTTGCGCACTGCATCTGTCCCAAAATACATGCCGCACAATCTTCGTCCACGAAATGGGTAATCATACCACTCATTTGGATTATTACATGCAACCATAGAATGGGGAAGAACTTTATTATCGCTGAGTCTGTATTCTATTTGAAGTTTCTGAATAAGCGCAGTAGCGGCAGTATATTGTTTAGCAGTTATGGGTTTGTCATGAAATCCTGCAATTTCAATACCGACGCTATGATTAGAAAGATTTGTGAGTCCATTCCACATGCTGCGGCCAGCATGTTTTGCAAGTTTATTCTGCGGTATCATCATATAAATTTTCCCATTGGTCGTCACGACATAATTTGCAGTTCCATCTTTTGTCACAGAATTGATTGAACTTTCATCGTTTGCTTCAGTCGTATGAAGAATGATATATTTGGTGTCTGGTCGAAAAGGACGTCTATGTGCATGTCTGCTTAAATGTGGTGTTATTTTTATTTTTTTTGCAGTAGTTTTTGCAAAATCATAGGATGGCAAGAGTAGTATTGCAAGACCTACAAGTCCTTGTTTTAGCATGGTTCTTCGATCGCATGTACTGTCTTGGTTTATAAGCGTCGTAGTTTCGTCAATAAATGATTCGATACCCATAATCTGAGCATTTATGCAATCTTTATAAATGTTATCTTTTTTTACTACCTTGTAATAACAATAAAGAATGTTTTCTTCCTGCTTTTAAATAGTTCATTTATAAAGCTCGTCGTTCTTATTTATAAATAACGGCTTATTACGTGCCAGTAGAACGGAAAAGCTTATATAGTTCTCTGGGTTTACTGACAGTATAGTCGATAACGGGGGATTACCATGGGTCAACAAGAAGTCTACGATTTTTTATGCAAGAACAAGGGTAAATGGTTCACATCGAGGGAAATTTCAGAAAAACTGAAGGTTTCTATCGGATCAGTCACCATGTCCTTAAAGAAGTTACGCAAGACCAACATCATCAAATACAAGAATACCGGCAAACGAAATACGTTTATGTATAAGGTCGATAAACGGTAAACGCACGAATTTCTTTTGTTACTGTTTTTTTATCTTTCTCTTTCAGCTGCGTCCTGTTTTATATGTATTTAACTTTTGTGATAACTCTTCTAGAGTCAGGATTTTACTTTTGGGTTCTGCGCATCTTTCAACACTCAAATCTGCAAAATAATGATTCGACGGACGAAAAACCTTTATAACATTTTTCACTATATCAATTGACTCGTTTGATATTTGCTCAGGAACTGAACGAATATTCACATGTAATATGTTTTTCGATTTCTGAAGCCCTAATCTAGTGATTCGCCTTGCTTCGGCGCTAGACGCTTCGTATTCATAATCTTCATTATTATTTGCATTAGCGCGGATAAATAAATCATCTGTTAAATATAATTCAATACCTCTTAAACCTGCCCATAATTTTTTTGTCAAATCAGCGACTTGTTTTTTGGAAGGCTCGGGTATTTTAAGAGGGGGATTATTGTAAAGTTCAAAACCAAAAGATTTTCTAAAGATTGCATGAAATTGTTTCTCATCATAACACGGATTGATGTATGCAATTTTTATTGATAAAACATCTATATTATCTAAAATTTTTGTAAAAAGATAATAACTCGGGCCATCTTTTTTGTATATGCTTATGGTTGTTTCGTTATCATAACTCATTTTTGTCTTCCTCACTCTTACTGATTAGTAAAAGCATAGTGTGTGTTTATGGTTTCATCTTATATTTATCCAACTTCTCTGATAATTCTTCGAGTGTAAGAATTTGATTTCGTCCTGCATCATTTCTCAATACACGTAAATCTGCACAATGATTATCAGATGGATGAAACACTTTTATGATGTCTTGTATTGCGTCAATGGATTTTTTTGGTATGAGTTCAGGAATATCAGCGGATATGCTAACTATCTTCCTAAATTCCTTATATCCTAAGCTGATGATTTTTTTTGCTCTGGCATTGAGAGGTTCTCCTCTGCATATAATTTCGCTTAAACTTGCATACGCAGTAAAACTTAAGTTATCTTCACTGGAAAAATCGGATATTTTTTCTCTTGAAAAATGTATGTCGTTTAATCCATTCCATAATTTTCCAGTTAAATCAGTGATATCTTTCTTCGTGGGTTTATATATTTGAATGTATCCATCCTCATAGTCAAACCCATAAGCGGCTCTAAAGAGTGCATTAAATTTTTTCTTGTGATTAGCGTGTATATATGCTGTTTTGATTTGTGGAATATCTATCTTATCTAATATCTTCGTGAAAAGATTGTAGTTAGGACCGTCCTTTCCATATATGCTTATTTGTGTTTCAGTGATAGTGCCCATTTTGACCTCCTTATTCTTACTGATTAGTAAAGACATAGTAATATTTAAATATTACTTGTAGTTTATAACTACTACTATGATTCAACAACTCGAAAATATCGGATTATCGCCGTATGAAGCAAAATCTTACGTCGCATTACTACGTAATGGGCCGCAAAAAGGAAAAACTCTCGCTGACATGGCAGGCATTCCACGGACATCAATATATCCTAACCTTGAAAGTCTCGAACATAAGGGATTTGTAACATTGATACAGCGGGAACCAAAAATATACAAAGCAAAAGACCCACAAATAGCAGTAAACGCATACGTTGACAGACAATCCGCGAATATGAAGGAAAAAGCGGAACAGGTTATTTTAGCATCAAAACAATTAACAACAATAAACATCGAAAACTCATACGAAAATATTGAACTATTTATCGGTACAAATCAATCATACAAAGCAGCAAAACAATTAGGTGAAGAGACATCAAAAGAACTACTCATCATCGGATCAGGAAGAAAGACCGTGGTACTTAGTGCAATGCATAATTGGATAAAGATAGCAAAAAGAGGAGTGAATATAAAAATCATATTCGAGAACATTACAGAAATACAGGGATTAATCCAAAAATTGCGTGAACATAACATACAGGTAAGAGCATACAAATTTCCCAATATGGCATTAATTATATCAGATACTAAAATAACACATTATTCAATAAAATCAGAAAAGATAAGAGAGAAACGGATAGTGATGAGAGTAGTGCATGAAGATTTTGCCAAAGCGCAGACAGAATTCTTCAATATGTTATGGGATAAAGCCAGAAAGATATGATGATTTTTATTGATTTTTCTTAATCAGTATCTAAATCTAAACCATAACATTTATATATGTAATTATTTACTCAATTGAGTATGATTTTACACACTAAATATTTTGAGATTCTTAAAGAGTTCTGCGGCGACTACACCAAACAAATTCATGGACGCGCATTAGTGGATAAAATCAATTTCTCGCAGAAAGGCATCGCACTCGCATTGCAGGATTTAGAAAAAGAAAGGATTCTCCAATCGAAAGATGTGGGTAATTTAAGGTTATATTCGCTCAATATTCAGTATCTTTATCTCAAGGATATTCTTGCCATGATTGAATTGCATCAAAAAAATATTTTTCTTAGAAAACATCTTATGTTTGATTATCTCTTTAAGCAGAGCGATAATCGTATTGTCGGCATCTTTGGGAGTTATGCAAAGAATAATTATACAAAACATTCAGATATTGATATTTTTGTCGTCGGAAAAAGGGGCGCTATTGATTATGAAGCACTCGGAAAAATCGTAAATCTTCCGGTCAGTGTCAAATATTTTTCGGAAAAAGAGTGGAAGGATTTATTAAGACGTAAAAACACCCTTATGCGAGAGATTGTTGCAAACCATGTCCTGATATTTGGTGCAGAACGATTTGTCAATATGACTTGGTGCGATTTTTATGGCTTCGATAAACTGGTGTTTTAAAACAGCGAATGGTATCCGTATTATTAATCCGAGTGAAGCATACGCGCTTGCGTATCTGCGTATGGCTGATGAATCTATCCGTGCGCTCTCAGATATCAAAGAAAGTCTAGTATGGAAAGCGGCCGCGAGTTATTATATCTTCTATTATTCACTCTATGCAGTCATGATGCGTATTGGCGTCAAATGCGAGATTCATGCATGTTCGATTGCGTTCATGAAAAGATATTTGATGAACTATTATTCGTCCGAGGATGCCCGCATTATTGAAACCGCATTTACTGTTCGAGAAGACACGCAGTATTATGTTGATCGACCCATTAATACTGTGCAGATTGATGCAATAGCAGTATACTGTCTGCAGTTTTGTGCTAAAACCCGTCGCATACTCACTGCACTCACTAATCAAGAAATTTCCTCATTGCGAAAAACACTGATGGAATCACGCGAAGAGTAAACTTTATATTCTTGTCATCATGCAGTTGGTGTTATGTGGATTGCTAAATTTCGGATGCGTCATGATTGTATTCTAGGTAATCGTACACGAAAATTTGGCGTAACAGTTCAAGGTGTCGCATTCTCTGTATTCAAAGAAAAGGGGAAAGTCTTTAGCTCATCAATGTTTTATTGTATGGGTGAAGAATCACAGCTCAAGAAATTCTTTATTGACTTGAAAAAGGATAAATCACTTGTCTCTCTCGAGCAGCGTGGATCAATGTTTTTCATGATTGAGAAGGCAGAATCGCGTGCAGTGCAATTCTATCATCCCAAATTAATTTTTGTCAAACCTGTTCTTGTCGATACAGATGGATTTGAACATTGGGAAGTTGCGTCTTGGGAAAAATCTATTGTCTCAAAATTCATCAATCAAGTGGAGAAACATATAGGGGAATTTAAGTTACTCAGATTTACTGAGGTCCCCATAAATACTGTCTTCTTTCCGAAACTCATGCCGGACTTGACAGATAAGCAGCGGTTTGCAGTTGAACTTGCAATCAAGGAAGGGTATTATGCGACCCCGCGAAGGACTGATCTTCGTAAACTTGCAAAACTCATGAAGATTTCACTTGCGACCTACGAGCAGCACCTGCGTGTCGCTGAAGAGAAACTCATCCCGAATGCATTATCGTATGCACATCATTAGACGACGATAATTCTCTAGTACCCTACATGTTCGGTAAAAGAATTAAGTAGATGATTGATACTTCTTGAAAGTAATGACGTTTATAGGGAGATAATATGAAACAAGAATCAAAGTCAATACCTATTCAGAATATTAATTGTTTGATTCAAAAAAGAAGAATTACTGGAAGATACCATATTAATTATACGGGAGTTATTGAGGATCCATATAAGACACTCATCAATCTTGAGAAAGCATCTCATCATATTGATCGGTACGATTATAACTGTGTTCATCGCGAATTGACTGCATTAACTAATCTTGGATTACAAAAAGCATCGCTAGGCCGAAATCAGCCGTATCATGTTAGTCATGCGAAAATTCTTGATTTCATACAAGATGCAAATGAATTTAATCGGCTTAATATGGAACAGATTGTAGACTATTTCACTGCATCTTATGAAAAAACCCCTGGTAGCGATTATGCAATGCAGAAAGGATGTTTATATTTTAGTGGTCTCACTGCAATCAATGCAGGCAATGATAAATTTAATGTGAGAGAAACAGCTTCTCAACTCATTATTGGTCAAACATTCTCTCGCAAATACTCTTTAGGCTATCAAGAGCCTCTTGAAAAATATCCTTATGATCATACTGGCCTTCGTAATAGAGTAATAGCATTTATGACTAATCCGCAAATTATGCTTTGCAAGCAAACAACAGGGTCGTATGTTGAATTAAAAATTGCCATGCTTGAAAAACCCAAAAAAACGAATCATGAAGCGATTCAAAAACCCAAGATTTCTATTATCACTGAATCGGAATATTCCAAACTTCCTGATACCACTCGATTTACTTTTCAAACACAAGAAAGAATATATCATTTGCCTTATGCGTGGTTTGCATACCATTATCGTGAGTGAGTACTCTAAACCATAACATTTATATTCCTCCATTTCATCTTTCTGTTATGACGATTAAAATCACATTTCCTGACGGGAGCACTAAAGAATTCGAACAAGGCATCACGCCATTTGAGATAGCAAAATCTATCGGCGAACGCCTCGCAATGGCAACAATCGCTGCAAAAGTCTCTGGAAATCTCGTCGATGCATCTTATCCAATCCCTCACGACGCGCACATTCAACTCATCACTTCTAAAGATAAAGAAGCATTAGAAATCTTACGGCATAGTGCTGCGCATCTCATGGCACAGGCAATAATGCGCATGTATCCTGATGCAAAACTTACTATCGGCCCCGTTGTCGAAGAAGGATTCTATTATGATATTGATACGACGCGAAAATTTAGTACTGAAGACTTTAAGGTCATTGAACAGGAGATGGAAAAACTCGTCAAGGAAAACATTCCGATTCATCGAACGGTTCTGACAAAGAAAGAGGCACTCCATAAATTTGCAGCAAATGAATATAAGGTTGAACTCATCAACGAACTCCCCGAACATGAAATTATCTCCTGTTACTCTCAAGGAGAATTCATCGACCTCTGCCGCGGACCGCATGTCCCATCAACAGGATTCATCAAAGCATTCAAGTTGATGAAGGTTGCGGGAGCATACTGGCGTGCAAATGCAGAAAATAAACAATTGCAACGTATCTATGGAATTGCATTTTTTGAGAAGAAAGAGTTAGAATCACATCTTACATTATTAGCAGAGGCAGAGAAGCGGGACCACCGGAAATTAGGAAGAGAATTAGATCTCTTCTTATTTTCTGATCTTGTGGGTCCAGGACTCCCATTATGGACCCCGCGAGGAACACTACTGCGAAACCTTCTTGATGATTATGTCTGGTCATTGCGAAGCGCGAAAGGTTACCAAAGAGTTTGTATTCCTCATCTTACAAAAAAAGAGTTGTATGAGACAAGCGGTCATTGGGTAAAATATGGTGATGATCTTTTCAAGACAGTTTCACGTGAAGGACACGTATTTGCACTTAAACCAATGAATTGTCCACATCACACTCAAATCTACGCGGGAAATATCCGCAGTTATCGTGATCTTCCTCAGCGTTATGCAGAGACTACTGCCTGTTATCGCGACGAACAATCAGGAGAATTATCAGGACTTTCACGCGTCAGAGGATTAACACAAGACGATGCACACGTATTTTGTCGACATAATCAGATTAAAGATGAATTCATGAAGATTTGGGATATCGTCGATACATTCTACCCCACATTTGGATTTAAATTACGTGTACGATTATCTTTACATGATCCAAATAATATGAAAGCGTATCTTGGCGATGAACAGCGATGGAATCAGGCAGAAGATATTCTTCGAGATATTGCTAAAGAACGTAATGCAGATTTTCATGAAGGCATCGGTGAAGCAGCATTTTACGGGGCAAAGATTGACTTCATGACTAAAGATTCATTAGGTCGAGAATGGCAGGTCGCCACAATTCAACTCGATATGAATATGCCAGAACGTTTTGATCTCTATTGTATCAATGAGACAGGGGCAAAGGAACGAGTTGCAATGATTCATGCTGCAATTATGGGTTCACTCGAACGATTCTTATCTGTGTTGATTGAACATCTTGCCGGTAAATTCCCACTCTGGCTTGCGCCTGTACAGATAACATTGCTTCCGATTGCAGACAGGCATGTCGAGCACTGTCATGCATTAAAAAAAGAGTGGGATATCCATGGATTACGCGTCGATGTTGATGATCGTACTGAGACTATGCAGAAGAAGGTTCGTGACGCACAGATGCAAAAAATTCCCTTAATGATTACTATCGGGGATAAAGAGATTGATAACCATACGCTTGCAGTCCGCACACTCGATGGTAATGTGAAGTTTGGTGTGAAAAAAGAGGATTTCCTGATCACTATTCTTGAATTGATCAAGTCGAAAGCATTGAATGTAGAGATATAATTAAATTTATAAACTCTTAAGTAGTACTAATTCTGTGATGAATGATGTCAGATAAATTGCAAGGTATATTAACTTATCATATGGGTTTGCTTATAAGCCACAAGAAATCTGCAGCGATTATTATCGAAGAAGCACGTGACTCCAATAATTTGAAATATGCAGTTAGTAAGTTCGATGATATGAATCAATATTTTAGACAAGCTCTTGACAAATTTTGTCAATTGCCCGAAGTAAGCGCAAATGTCGATGAATTACATTATTTAGGTATTGTCATAAAAAGTTTTGATTCAGGATATTATTCTATGCGCGGTCTTAACGCAGCTTTAAAAGATAAAGAACCTATTTCTCGAGAAATATTTGAACAAGCAATACGCGTTACAGAACCATTAAGACTGACTATTCCGTTTGTTATTCAAAAGTATTATCACCACGATTTATCTGAAATGGTGAAATCTAAGAAATAATATTTTTTTAAAGTATATATCCCTATTCTTCCATCATCTCCGGCGTAATCGTCGTCATGGGGATATCTTCATAATGGTAGAGATCGCCGATAAATAGTCTGTTATAGTCATGTGGTTCGTATCGCATTGTTTCACCCCGAAATACAGTATCTTATTTTGTATAATCATCAGTATTTTTTAGCGCATAGTTTCACCCCGAAATATTGGTATGCACGTTCATGATGTGTCCTTTAGGATATAAATGGGGGGTGGATGGGCCTTGGGCAGCCCATCCAGTACGGCTTTGATGTCTTTAAGTGTATTAAACACTAAATGAATTTCTTGATGATTCCCAGGCGTCAACGCGCTCCATTTTTTTGCGTAATGATTCTTGCGCCTTGCGTTGCTCTTTGTTGCCATCGATATAATAGTCGTCGAAGTCTTGGATAGCTTCCATGTTGATCATCTTACATCCGTAGTATCGCCTGTTTATATATCCTTTATTAAACCATACTTGCGAGTATATTTCCATAACATTTAAAAACGACTTTCGGCTTTTCTCTCTTTATGACGAATGTATTTATTGTTCCGAAATGGTTTTTCGGGTATGATATTATTTTAGAACTGGTTTTCGCGCTTATTACACTCTTTGTTGCAATCTACGGGTTTAAACTCTACAAGCTCTGTCGCGAGAAACAATTCAAATATTTTGGCTTAGCATTCTCGTTTATTGCACTCTCTTATTTTCTCCAATCGCTCATTAATTTCTTCTTACTCTATGATTTGAATAGTAAAATTCGATCACTCATGCATGCAAGCTATATTTATGATCTCGCCGTCATAGAAATATTTATCCATATATTCTTTTTTGTCCTTGGATTCCTTCTCCTTACGTATAACACATTCAAAATAGATAACCTGCGGGTATTTTACCTTCTATTCGTGGTTGTTATCATCTCTATCTTTTTTAGTCTCAATAAAATTTTTATGTTTTATCTTCTTGCGTCAGTACTTCTCTTCTATCTCGTCATTCACTATGCAATCACTTATTGGTATAATCGCAAACCTAATGCGCTCATTATGAGTATTGCACTCCTGCTTATTTTGTTTAGTACATTGCATTTCATTCTTGCGATGAATCAAGGGATATATTATGTCATTGGGCACATCTTTGAACTTATAGCATATCTTTTCATCGCAGGGAATCTTTATATGATTGTAAAAAATGGAAAAGATGTCTGTACGGTAAGTAACCATGGGAAAAAAAAGAGATAGACTTCAAATTATCCATGATATCTTGAAGGCTATTCAGGATAAAAACAATCGCATTAAGCCCACACATATTCTTTACAAGTCGAATCTGTCCCATCAGATGATGGAAGAATACCTCGATGAACTCATGGGCAAGGGATTTGTCATCAAAAATGTTGATAAGGCCGGAAAGACGTATTCACTGACACAGAAAGGATTTGATTATCTCAATCAATACAAACTCATCCACGAATTTGCGGATTCATTTGGATTGAACTGATCATGGACTGGGGCATCTGCCTGATGCAATTATCGCGTATACTGCAATGTCTTCTGGATTAAGATTGTTTTTTTTGATGATTTTTTCTTTTTTTGAAAAAGCTTTTTCAGGAGATTCGAAATTAGCCCACATCTGATAATAGCTGTTTCTCAAATTTTTGAATGGCACTCCCGGATGCAGAATGTTTATTGCATAGAGAAATCCTTGCGGTAGCTCCTCGATGCGAAAGCAGTTTTCATAAAGATCTTTTGTTTGATGTTCAAGATTCATGTTCACACCACAGAAAGGGAATATTCTGGGTTATAATTAATTTATCCCGTACCTATACGGTATTTCGAAACATTTAAATGTTTCATGATCTTCTTTATAGGATGTGGTCGCTCAAATACGAGTATCGGCATAGGGATTGCACCTATCAACCTATGGCAAAGAAATTAGGCGTGGTGCTTTACAGTCAATTAATTAATAACTGGCAGGAGAATAACCTATTATACATCACCGCAATCCATCGAATTGAAGGTACGCCTGCTGCGGTGAAAAAATATCTTGCTTATCTGAAAAAACTTTCACTTAAGATGGAGCAGGTTTCAGCCAATATGGCATTTACTCTTGCAATAAAAAAGACCAACATGAAATATTATGCAGCAATCTATAACCCGCTGTTGATCTATCCGCGCCCGATTAGACATGAGGGTGATCGGGAATACGTCGAGATACTATGCTGGGACAAAAAACCGCTCATGCACATTGTTGATGTTATTGCAAACAATGACGAAACCACTTATTTTAAATTGTTTCATCTCAAACAACGACATACGAAGGATGTTTTTGTTATGCAAGCAATTGATCACTGTACGGGAAAACAACGCCGCATATTTGAGTTTGCATCACAGCAAGGGTACTACGCGTATCCTCGAAAGATTAATTTAGATGAAATCGCGCGTCATTTTAAGATAACTAAATCCACTTGTCATGAAATATTGCGTCGCGCAGAAACACATCTATTGAATCAATCCATAACGCGAACATAAGCAAAAAATAATAAGAAAAAATCTAGAATTCTTCTTCGAGGACGTCGGTTTTCTCTTCGTCTTCCTCGTCAGCATCCTTTTCGTAGCCTTCCATGAAAGCTTCTTCTGCATCGTCTATTTCGTCGTTGTCCCGAAGGTTTTCCGGATTTTCTTCGAATGAATCAACTGGTTCTTGCGGCTCATCCTCGTGTGTCGTCATATTCAAATTTTTACAGTCCATGTTTATAAAGTTTATTATTCGAAGAGGGTAAAGAATATGATAAACAAATATTTATTTCTTCAGAATATGTGCAATCATGTCAAAATGTTCGTGAAAGAGATGTGCGGAACTGGATATGGTTGTGAGTGAACCGATACTGACTGCGAGTTTTTCAGCAACAAACCTCTGCAGTATTGCAATCTGGTAAATATTGCCGGGCCATCCGATAAAAAAATCATTGCTGCGAATAAAGCAGGTAATATGAAGCGCGCCTTTCTTGATTTTAAAGGCAATGAACATGAGGCTCGGAATATTTTTAGAATGAATATCTAAATCTTTGACAGGATTAAAGAGTGAGACAACGCCTCTGCGGCTTGAAGGATCTTTTCTGAGGAGCGGGATAATAAAATCATTAATCTGATCTTTCTGTCCCAGATAATTAAACATGCGCGGGCCATAACTATATTCAAACATGTTTGAAGAATCTTTTGAAAATATGATTGCGGCAAGTTCGTCTGTTGAAGGATAGACGAGGTCGAATGAGCGCATCGCGTCAATTGGTTTTTCAAAATCAGATGTCGGGTCGGTAATGACAACGCACAGATTAAGGATTTCACGGCACACCCTTTGTTCATGATCAATAAAATCTTCTCCCTCTGTACTAATATAGTTGAGTGCTGCTTTCCACGCCTGCATTGTTGTCTTTTCAGTGAGTTCCATTTGTTTTCCTTTAAAGGTCTGTCCTAGAGATAATTCGTAAGTTTAGTCATACCTTGCATACCACTAAAATCATAGGTAAAAAATGGGATTTTGTAGGAACTTAAGATATGATTCCATTCATGGATAATGTCTTTGGTGTTGAATTCTGCACTGCGAAAAATTCTGAGGCGATCGCCGCCGTCAAAGATCTCAAACATCTTTTCGCGCGTATAAATAAATCCTTTCAATTCTCCCTTATAAAAATCTTCAATACTTCGGATTTGTGCTTTCTTATATTCGCGCTCGCCCATGAATTTGGAATCGAAATTTCTGAATGCAGAACTAAAGGCAATACGGAATCGTATGGGAATTCCGCAGCTTTTGAAAATTGTCTCTTCAGAATAACAGAATTGGTCAATGACTTCCTTGGTGCTTTTCAGGAGATCAAACAGTACTTCTTTTTCTTCAACATGTTTTTGCCAATCATAATTCCAGAACCGGATATAATTATCTTGGAAGCGATAAAATGCTCCGGCATGCACACCATTGAGGAGATTTATAGTCCGAAAATATTCATTGAGTTTTCGACGCTGCAGTGTATGTGCAGAGAGGAGCATTTTTGCAGCGCTGAGTACTGCTTTGCGAAATTCTGCGTCCGTATGATAATTTTCAAAGAATCGGTTGATATTGATTGCGATTGCTGACTGCGCGCAACTTACTCCGATAGTTTTTGAACGATACTGCGTGCAATACTCATTCCATGTTGCATCATCAAATGTATACATTCCTGCGCGGCCTTTAATATAGGGTGCATGTTTGATGTCGTTGTTTTTGATGTTGATCTTTATTTTCTCTTCGGAAAAAAGTGTGATGCATTCTTCAAAGAGTGTTGCGTGCTTATTCAGTTCTTTGGTCGTGAGATTAAAGACGATGTTAATATTTTTGGGGTGTTTTGCTGCAAACAATTGGATGAATTGTAAGATTTCTTTTTGATGCTCATAGGTAGTAATATTGAGTGAGAGTATGATATTCCTGTCGAGTGTCTCAACATTCATCTCATCGATAAATGTTTCGAGTTCATTATTTTCTGCAGCAAGCCGGATAATATGCTCAAACTCATTGAGTGCAATGGTATCATTCACCTGATTCATGCATTCTTTAATTATGGATTTGAATTTATGGATTCCGGTAGCAAAACTGCATTCGAGAAGGATGGTGTTGAGGCTGCTGATGAATGATTCTTGCGCGAACTTTTTCATGATGAGTTCTTGCTCATATTTTTCTGTTGTCGAATTCGAAAGCGCAGTCTTTGTGATGATGATTTTCTTATACCCTTTTTCGAGGATGATTTCTCCTTCATCAATTGCAAGGCCGAAGAGTTTTTCGCCTTTTTCTTCGATGCGTGTCATCTTGATGATATGCTGCGATTCTAATTTATTGAGATAATAGAGGATTTTCCGGTGTAGTTGGAACCGTTTTGCAGTGGCCCGTTTGATTGTGGTTTTATCAATACTTTCAAACTGTTTTTCTAATTTCTTGAATTCTTCAGGATAAAGTGCCTTTGCAATGATCTCTGCACCAATATCCTGAGTCGCATGTTTAAAAATATCCAATATCTCCTGTTCAATTGTGCGCATAGTTGTCTTTAGGATGGATGGTTTTTAAAGGTTATGAGAAAACTTTTAATCTCTTCAGCTTTTCTTCTCATAATGTCTAACCTCCTCCCCTTCACAACAGCTGATGGCTCGTTATCATTCCGTAATATCGCATTCGATGAGATGTATCACACGAAGTCCGGTGCGCGTGAGGAAGCTTTTGAGAAGCATGCGCGGCCGATCAAGGTTTGGGAAAAAGAGAATCCTATAATCTATGATGTCTGTTTTGGTCTGGGATATAATGCGGCTGCAGCAATTGATCTTATTCGGCAGAATGGAAATAAATCGCTTATCACGGTCTATATTTTTGAGAATGATTTGGAAATTCTTGAACAGATTCCTACGATTGACGTGTCATTTGATTGTTTTGTATTGATTCAGAATTTCATAAAAAAACTTATTGATAACTATAAAAAAAATAATCAAATAAATAATAATCAAAATCATTACGAACACTTCTATACGAGAGAAAACATCAAGTTCATCATGCTCCTCGGTGATGCACGTAAAACCATTCTTGAAGCAGAAGAAATGGCAGATTTCGTGTTCTTCGATCCCTTCTCACCGACACATCATCCGGAGATGTGGGAACTTTCATTCATTAAAGATGTTTATGCAAAGATGAACGTAGGCGGCAAACTCACAACTTATTCATACGCAAGAATTGTACGAGAAACATTTGCTGCCGCAGGATTCAAAGTCATCGCAGGACCAATTATCGGACGTAAAAGCCCGAGCACGATTGCGATTAAAGAATAAGTTATCTTTTGTAGCTTCTGATGGTCTTTTTTGTTTTGTTAATGATATCTCGCTGCCTGTTTTTATTTGGTATTATTCGGTCTTTATCGTTTTGTATAGCGCTTTTTGCTTGTTGACGAAGTGTATTTTCATACTTTTCCACAGTTGTTTTCATTTTATTAATAATGTTGCTATATAATCCGTTGAGTTCTGATCGAATTTCTTTGCTTGCAGGATGTAGTCCTGAATATCGTAATCGATCTTTTGCAAAAAATACTCCCTCTTGAAGATCTTCATATTCTTGTTTATACTCAGTATTTTTTTTAGTCCACTTTATCCCTGTGGGTTCTTCATTATCTCTGATTGTAAGTTCTAACTCCTTTTCTAATGTTTTATCTAAGCCGTTAACAATATCGCTATTGATATAATCTCCGTATTTGCATAGTTCATCTAATTGATTTCCGTTATAGATTTGGATTATCTTATCTGTTTTGAATGTCTTGGTAACAATATATTTACTGGATTCTTTTGCATAATGGCCTTCTCCATCTGATCCGTACACTTGTAGTATATATGTTTTTTTTGTTTTATTGTCGTAGAATGCAAGTTGAACAGCTTTGTATGGATCACTACTTTCTCCTGTTTCTCCTTGGTTAAAGGCGCATATTCCAAGTCCGGGATGGGATGCCATAAATTCGTTTAAGGAATATTTTCCTTCATGACCTTCAGATATACGCTGCATTGCGTTTTCAAGTTTGGTATATCCTTTTGCGATTGTAGTAAATTCATCTACAGTTTTTGCCTTCTGCGCGAGTGCGACTCCTGCAGAGATAATTACTGCTACTGGAATCATTTTGAGTGTATTGGGGATATAGTGGGTATTCATGATTGAGAGAAACATAGTTGGATTTATAAATCTTTCGCTACTTATTAGTAACTACTATTATTCGGTCGTTGTTCAGGAACTTTATCAGACTGTTCGAAGAATCCTGTCAAGAACCACCGGTCACAGACCGATGGCATGACTGCTTAGTTAATGAAACATCATGTGGTTCTTGACGCAAAGAAAAGCACAGCTTTTCTTGCGCACAAAATCATTGATTTTGTTGCGCTCAGAATTCCACGACCGGTGATTCCTGAGCACAGCAGATTCCACTTCGACGACCATCATAGATGAGTGGAATTCTGTTGTTTAAAGAAGCCTGACAAGATCCTTGATAGAAACTATCCCGTATGCTACTAACTCTTGATTTCCTTCAGGCATGGATTGAGATGGAGGATACATTCTAAGTTTATCTCTACTCCTCTTTTTATAGAGCCATACATCTGCTGCTTTTAATCCACAGAATGGCACTAATGCGTCTCCTAAATATTTGCATGGTGTTATTTTTTTGCTTAAATCCTTACACGATTTACACTTTTTCGCATCTTCTCTTGTTCCAAATCCCTCATAGTACATCGATTCATTAGAACATCTGAATGTTGCGGTTAGTTTATCATTCATGATGACTTCAGAGAATGTAAATTTTTCTCCTACTACATGTCGTGCTATAAGTTCGCTTGGAGCAGAATCCATGCTTTCAGCCTTTCGATATTCAGGATTTGATCTGACATATTTGATAAGATTGGTGAGTATATTTCTTGACATGATTTTTAGGAATAATCTCATATTTAAATACTTATTGTTGAGTAGTCATATTCTTGTTTTTGTGCTGTCGTCTGCCATATCTCTTACCTTCTCCCAAGAACCACTACATACACTATCTCTCCAACCTCTGCTTCAGTAATTCTCTGAATGCTTCAGGATTTATTCGTAACAAATGATTATATGTCTCTATGACTTTACTTAGGAAATATTTCGTCAATAACCGAAGGGTTATATCCGCGGAGGTCTCCCATGAGTAACTACCAAACAAGAAAAGATTTTTTGTTATTGTCGTATTTCCGGAATAATGCCCGGGAAAACCTGACAACCATCAGTCGGCAGACGAATATTCCGGTGAGTACGATTTTTGATAAACTCCACCAGTTCGAAGAGTCGCTTATAAAAAAACATACTTCGCTCTTTGATTTTAAGCAGATCGGGTTTGATGTCAAAGTAAACATTCTTTTCAAGACAGCGCGTGAGAACCGTGACGCATTCAAGGATTTTCTCATGGGAAACTTTCACATCAATTCAATCTATCGCGTCAATAATGGATTCGACTTTCTTATCGAAGCAATATTTAAGGATATGAGTGAACTGCATGATTTTCTTGAAGAAGTCGAGGCATTTAAGATTGAAAGCAAGCAAGAACTTTTCATCCTTGAAGATCTGAAGCGTGAAGGATTCCTTTCCGATGCAGTACATGCAGAAATTATCTATAATAGTCGCTAGTATCTTATTGAAAGGTAATGATGGCACATTTCACATTTCCGGATGTTGAAGAATTTTTAGTACATGCGCGAGAAGAAGCAGAATTAGACAGTGATGGTATTGGATATCTTATACTTATGCAGGAACCCTACGTACGTTATACTGTGGATAATTCTCTACGCACACTTTCCGGTCCACAAAAATATGCTTCACTTGCGCATATCGATAAGATCAATCAGGAGGTTGGCTTCATCCAAAAAATATATAGCGCCTAAAGATGAGCATTTTCTGATATTACGTCTTAAAATGTTCATAGGATTGCAAGTGGTGAACATTTTTCTCAAAAAAATGATGGAAATGCGAATGGCGCTATTGCGAAGCGAATTATTGGATGAAGCCAGAGAGGTTTGCAATGACGCTCAAAATCCATATTATTGAAGATGATTGTATCACCTTGTGCGAACTTGATCCTTACGAAGAACAGCCTTTACGTAAATACATTCGTGCGGAATTTTCCGTTACTGATTGTGAAGTAGAATTGGATAGAAGGGTTATTTGATGTACGCTAATCGAAAATCTTTCTACTCTTTAGGATAAAATTTCTATTATAAGATTTAAGCGCAATTTATCGATGATATCCCTGATTATCTAGATAGTACAACATCATAGTTGATTTATGAGCTTCATCGATCTGCCTACTTCCTCGTTATCGACATAGAAAGGTATGACTTTTCCTTTAAGAATTGCGGTGTATACTGCTCCTGTTCCCGTGTGCATATAACCGCACGCAGTATCTACGAGAGCCATATCTTTAATTTCCTTCGCATAATTGAAAAGAATTACTCCGAAATCTGCAACACTGTTTTTGTTGGTTGTAGCACTAAGTGAGTTCTTAATTTTATCGCAATTTTCCTTCGTAACTTGCGTCGGATTAGAAAAGAATGGCATTATTAACTCGTCTACAGATGTCCCTCCTTCAGCAGAAAGTCGAGTATATAACTGTACTATATCATCTAGTGGTATTTGATTAGTTCGATACTGTTCTAAAGCACAATCTTTGATTTTATTAGTGATTGATGGTGTTGAATATATCCACTCAGCAGTCTTAGAGTTTTTATCTATAGCCTTTTCTAACAAGTAGAGTTCTTTTGAATCCTTTTCGCGTAATTTATCTAACACCATATCTCTTAATACCACTGCACCATACTTTAGTGAGGTAAAACATGCGTCTGTTTTACTAATCGTTTGGTTAATTTTTTTAGTGTCTCCTTCAAATATGATTTTTTTCTGGAAATCATCCAAAAGAATGATGTCTTTTTCATATGTTGTTAATTTCGATAAATCTTTTTCGCCTATTTTTTTTGCTTCAAATTGTGTGAGATATGTAATGAACGTAGGTGAATTAACTGCTTCTTCTAGTTTAGCCTTCTGTTTTCTTATTTTACGTTTTTCAAAAGGTCGATTAATTAAATACGTAGGCAGTGCTAAGGCTGCACCGATACCTATTGGAATACCTATTTTTGTTAATCCTCTGACAACCACAAGACCTATCTGTTCTAATAGTGGTGATGTGGTTCCATGTAAAGTAGAAATGTAGTCCCAACCCTTATTCTTTACAGTATTACTAAAACCGAAAACATCTTTCATCCATTGCGCTGGTGCAACAACGTCGTAAGTATTTTCCCAACCCATGCCCGGGATAAGATCATAGTGTTGGGTTTCAACACCAAGTATGTTTTTAAAAATATTATTTCCATAAATTTTCAGCCCATCTCCCGGAATATTACTTATCAAGGAGTCCGCAGCTTGGTATATGATACACGCTACTGCACCTATTGCTGCTCCTGCAACAAATACTCCTACAGGTGTCGCGAGTCGTTCTTCCTTAACTCCGATAGGAATACTTCTGTTAGAATAATTCTCTACAATCTGTTGTAGATCTTTATTTTTTGAAGCAGGAATGGTTGAACTCATGGTTTCATCTTAGGTAGCGATGTACCTTTAATATAGAAAAACATTGGGTTTTATAAAGGTTTTTCTTTTTGTTACTGAAAAGTGGTCTTATTTGCTACTTCTCTTCGTTGATACAACAAAATTTAGCGTCGTATCAAAATAATTTAGCAAAAAAAATGAATAAGGCATATTTTCAACGAGTATTAAGAATATTTTGTGCCTAGATCAACCCTTCATCGATAAGCATTTGTTTATGGTCGTAGGCCATGTCCAAATCTCTGATCTCATCAGGATCGAACCATTTGACATTCTGCACTTCTTCAGGTTGATTGATTTTAGGTTCTCCTCTAATAATTCTACAGATATGAGGCATTGCAACACTGGTTTTTGTCGGATGTCTTCCCGGGCGATCATAGTATCTGCCCGTAAATCGGATAACTTCTATCTCAACACCAACTTCTTCTTGAGCTTCGCGCTTAAGAGCATCTTGGATTGTTTCTCCCCATTCCATCCAACCAGAGATTAATCCCCACTGATTCGGATATGTTCTTGTTTGTGAAGATCTCTGCATGAGTAAAATTTGACCTCTATCATTGAGAATGATATTATCGACGCCGATCCACGGATGATCTTTTTGTTCCATAAGAATAAAAAATAATCCTTACTGTTTCTGCAATGAAGATGCAATCATGGATCCTGCAGATATTAATGCTGCTGCAAGTACCATATAATTACCGCTAATCAGCCCAGCCTTCCACATGTCAGGTAAGATGAAGCTTGCGCCAACTTTGACAATCCATAATGTAAACATGAAATATAATAATCCCATGATGATCAAAAAGAATGATGCGATCACCGTGACAAGCATTGCCTTAACTCCAAAACCAACAGCCATAATATCACCTTGTATAGTTAATACAGGGAAGGATATCGGAGAGATTTATAAAAGTTATGCTCTTATGCCTACTATTGCCCGTGTCTCTTTTAGGGTTATCTTTTTTTGTGGTAGATAAAGTTTCTTTGCGGTCTTTGTAAAATAGTGGTGGGCTTTTAAGAATTGAAGAGTATTTTTGAACCATTCCTTTTGTGTGATGTGTTTCTTGTTATGGTATTCGATCTCTTGTCTGATAAGTTCTGCATCCAAAAAATATGTTGATACCCCAAGATGTCCCATATCTGCATCACACATAATCTTTTCTAGGATATCCTTTGGTTTGTAAGGCATGTGTGTTGCAAGGATAAGTCTTTTTATTGTGCTCATCTGTGCGGGCGAAAATTTGAATTTTTGGAGTTCAGATTCTGCGATTGATGCCCCTCTTGCTTCATGGTTGGTGGGTCCTTGGATATAACCTGTGTCATGATATGCTGCAGCAACTTCTAATACTTGTTGGTCTGCAGTTGGTATCTTCTCTCCTTTTGCAAGAATCTTAACTGCTGCAATCACATTCATTGTATGTGTGATGTTATGGTACTTGTAATTTGATGGAATTTTCTTAAGAATTGTAAATGCATTGGCGATTGCAGGTGCGGTATTCATGATTTGGTGAGTATATTGTGATATATAAATGTTTTCAGAATACGTTTACTGGTTGTTCAAATCCATCCCTTTTTATGGAATAACCAATACGTTATTCCTGCGGCAAGTATCATTCCAATCCATAAATAGAGATAGCCGTATTTCCAGGTGATTTCAGGAAGGTTATGGAAATTTGTTCCATAGACGCCTGCAATAAGTGTCGGTACCATAATGATGATGGTAAGTGCAGCCATTTTCTTCATGACAACATTGAGCTGGTTTGAGATGGCAGCAAGACGATTACTTACATTAGTGGTAAAAATCTCAAGAAAATCTGTGACTGTCTCCTTCTGGGTTTCGATGAGATCGATCTGATGGAGCAGGGTATCGTAGATATCGTCGAGTAATGAGAGTTCTTCACGGGTAAGTTTGAGTGATGTCAAATCTTTTTTAATTGTAAAAATTACTTTCGAAGATGCCCAAAGTCGTTTATTCATATGGATAAGCTCTTTTTTGATATGCATGATCTCTCGGAGCATAATCGAATCTGCTTGTTTATTATCAATGACTTTTTGTTCAAGTGCAGTAATCTTATCATCCATACGTTCCAAAACATCATAGTTCTCTTTAGTATCATGGTGCAGGAATTCGTAGAGAACAAATGCTTCTGACTTCAGTTTTCGTTTCTGCGCGCTCTCTTTAACCTTTGCAAAGAGGTCTTGAAAGTATTTTGATTCTTCAGCAACAATAAGGAGGAGAACATTTTTTTTAATCACAAAGAGCAGCCGGGCAATTTTGATGCGGTTATTCGCGTCAGTATAATAATCTGTAAAACTGAATACTAATGGGTCAAGTGAATATCGTAGTGATCGTGTATCAGTCTTGAATTTTGAAAAATAGCGTTCTTCAACAGCAAAATCTGCACTGATCTCCTTAATTTCTGCCACTGATGGGTTCTGAATAAACATACATAATAATTCAGACTTGGGAAATGTCTTGGGATTTAACTTCTGTTTTTTTAATGCTTCGCGATACGTCAATCCCTTTCCGGACATATAGTTACTCTTTCGCGTATAGAGATAATCAATCATACCTGCATACTTATAGTTGAGGTATTTAAAGATTTGTAATCATTAGAGAAATAAAACTTATAAACCCGTACACTTTTGTGTTTGTATGCAAATCGCTGATTTTCATTTACATTCAAAATATTCTCGGGCATGTTCGAAGGATCTCGACATCAAAAATCTTGAGAAGTGGGGGAGAATTAAAGGTGTTGACATCTTAGGGACGAGCGATTATACTCATCCGAAATGGATTACTGAACTCAAGACAAACTTGACTGAAGATCCTGAAGAAAAAGGTATTTATGTATCTGAAGGCGGTCAACGGTTTATTCTTTCAACAGAAATCTCTTTAATGTATTCCGAAGGCGGCCGGGGACGAAGAATCCATAATGTCATTTTAGCGCCAAGTTTTGAAGTCGTGGATCAAATCACTGAATATTTACTCACTAAAGGAAGAATAGATTATGATGGCAGGCCAATCTTTAAAATCCCATGCGATGAATTCACGTATGAATTGAAAAAGATAAGTAATGATGTTGAAATAATCCCTGCACATTGCTTGACGCCGTGGTTTAGTATTTTTGGTTCAAGTTCAGGATATGATACAGTCAAGGATTGTTTTAAGGACCAGACCAAACACATCCATGCATTAGAGACCGGAATGTCTGCTGACCCTGCAATGATCTATCGCGTTGCAGACTGGAGGCAATACGCACTCATCAGTAATTCTGATTCCCACTCGTTCTGGCCGTGGAGAATGGGCAGGGAAGCAACACTCTTCAACATGAAGAAAATCTCTTATCTGAATATGGTTAATGCGATTAGAAATAAGGAACTTGCAGGAACCATTGAAGTGGATCCCAGTTATGGAAAATATCATTTTACCGGTCATCGTAAATGCCACTTTGTAACTGATCCTGCAACTGGAATAAAGATTGGAAATATCTGTCCAGTCTGCCATTCAAAGCTTACGGTCGGTGTACAAGCGCGTGTTGAAGAACTCGCTGATAAGCCTGAGGGTTATTATCCTGCATTGGCGCCAAAATTCTATTCACTTGTTCCGCTGAGTGAACTCATTTCTGGATTCTATAAATATCCTGTTGCAAGCAAGAAAACCTGGGCAATCTATAATTTATTAGTTAAGGACGGTGTCAATGAATTCGATATTCTCCTGCGTAAGCCTGTGGAAGAATTGAATTTGCTAATCGATCCGAAACTTGCCGCAATCATCATGAAAAACCGTGAAGGAAAAATAAAAGTCAAGCCCGGTTTTGACGGGGTCTACGGAATCCCTTTGATCCATGGCGATGAAGAATACAATTTTGAAATTGCAGGCGATGACGAAGAAAAACCGAAAAAAGAGAAAGTGATTAAAGAGAAAACCGCAAAATCAGTAAAGGAAAAACCTACTGCAAAATCTGCAGCGAACCAGGCGGCGTTGGATAAATTTTTCTAGGATAAATTATTTATAAAATAATAATAAAAAAATAAAATCCGCTTTTACGGCAGCACAAATTCTGGTGCTCTGTTCTTGTCTTTTACAGTCACAAATACATCTTGTGTTGCTTGATAGACGCCATCTGATGCAGTCACAGTAACTTTGTATGTAACACTGCATCCTGGTTTATTGCAGCCTTTTGGATATGCATCATCAAATGTTGTTTCGTATTTGCTTGTAGTCATCCAACCGCTGTACGTGAATGTGATGGGGTCGTCTTCGCGATCTTTCACATCCGGTTTAATAATTACTGTGTCTCCTTCATCAATAGTAATGTTTGCGATATATTTCATGACTGGTGCAGTATTCAGCATCTTAACAGTCAATGTGAATGTTTCTTTAGTGGTGAGTGTTCCATCAGATGCAACAACCGAAACAGGATATGTTCCTGCGTCTCCAATTGATGTCTTCCATACACCTTTATTGTCGAATGGTTCGCTGTATTTGATTGATACTTTGTCGTTGTCAGGGTCTGAGACATCAGGTTTTAATGTGACAATATCTGTTTCTACTGCGGTAACATCTTTTAAGCGTTTATTGAAGACCGGTGGCCTGTCAATATTTTCAACATGAACTTGAACAGTCTTTGATACATTATGTGTTCCGTCTGAGACTCGAACAAAAACTTTGTGGTCTCCACTGGATTCGAAGTTAGTCGTGTATGTTGGGCTGCTTATCCATCCGCTGTAGTCAATAACGAGTGTGTCATTTTCTTTATCAAAGAAATTACATTTGATGGTGACATCATCGCCTTCTTTGATATAAATGTCTTCCGGGCAATCTGCAATTGGCGCTTTGTTGCTCGGATTAATGATAACGAGAACATCAGCGCTACTGCTGAGTCTTCCGTCAGAAACTGTTACGGTAATAAGATATTTTCCTGCATCGCCATCCTGTGTTTGCCAGAGTCCGTTCTGGTTGAATGGTTTGGTGTAGGTATACGTGAGTTTATCGTTGTCTGGATCGACTGCTTTGAGTTTGAGTGTGACAAGATCTCCTTCAGTTGCAATTATCTTATAAGAATATTTTTGTTCGGGTGGCGCTGTTTCTACGGTTGTAGTTGTATTGGTTTCTACCGGAATTTCGGTAGCATTAACCGTAACACTGATATTTCCCGAAGAAATAACTGCTCCTTCCAGTGAGATATTAGGTGCGGTATTCACTTTTGGCCCGCATCCAACAATAAATAATGCAACAAATACTATTATTATAAATCCAAGCAATCCTTTCATTCATACCACCCTTACTGTTTCTGTATTGTAAATAAACAACAAAAGAGATACGCGTATCGGAGTATTCTTTCGTATTCCGGAATTAAATTGAAAGAGTATTTAAAGTTTTCTATTGGGAAGTGAAAAAACCGTTCGAAAGTGTCCTTTTCTCTATTTCATCAGGGATAGAAAAAATATTTATTTTTAGTATCACTCGGTTGTGAAAAAGAATTCTTTTTTGATGGGTGTTTAACAGTTCTTTCTATCTATTTTATTTCAGGTTCCATATGGACAAACACTTTATCGATGTGATAGATCGCTTCAATAGCAAGTCGTACATCATGATTGATCTTATGTACTGCCGTCGCATCAATTTTTCTATCGACGACAATTTCGATTTCAACATGAATGAAGTTACCGACATAATGTGCTTTGACATCTTTTATTTTCCTGACACCTTCAATATTGAGTGCGCGACGCCTGATTTCAAAGAGTGTGGTGTCATCAGGGCTTTTACCCATGAGATAATCAATATTTTTAATACCGATTTGATAGCCCGTATAAAATATGATTCCTGCAACAATGATTGCGGCAATATCATCAATATAATAAAATTTTAGACCAGATCCCAAAAATCCGAGAAGTGCTATAATTGAACAGAAAATATCATTTCGAAAATCTTGCGAACTTGCAAGGAGTGCAGGACTATCATTTTTTTTGCCGACTTTATAAAAATATTTTGTCAAGACAATCTTTACAATAATTGCAATACCCATAATGATAATAGGGATTGGTGTAATAAGTGAATGTGTTCCTTGTCCCTCGATAATTCCCATAACTGCGCTCCGTGCGATTTCAAATGCTAAAATTCCTGCAAGAAGCGCGATGAGGAGTGCAGCCATGGGCTCAGCGCGTTTATAGCCGAAGGGATATCTTGCACTCGATTCTTTCTTTGTCAGCTTGACTGCAAAATGGATGGTGATTGAAGAGATAACATCGAGTAAGGAATTGATTGCATCTGAAATGATGGCAATACTCCCCGTCATCAGTGCCGCAATGGTTTTAATGATGAAAAGAAAGATATTCGTGATAAGGCCAATGACTGTTATCTTCTTGGTTTCTTCCATACTCTGTTTTCGAGAATACTATTTTTAAAGGTTGTGAAAGAAATGGATGGGGTGCTAAACCATTTTTCAGACAACCCCGTAATAATCAATAACTATAAAAACCACAAGGCAATTGTTCTGGTATGAACTATCACCAATTAATACGGATCATTAGTATACTTGCATTTGTTGTTGCGATTGCAAATATCTTATTATTTGCATTCCGAATTATTAATGCGGCAATGATGTGGTTTGTGATTGTTATTCTTGCGCTCATCGCGTGGCCGGGGATCAATTATCTGAGAAAAAAGGCAGGAAAGAAAAACACTTCTTCGAACCCTCAATCTCCAAAATCCACGAAATCCCGTAAATTTTCGAGGAAGAGATGATTATTGCAGTCACCGGAACTCCTGGCGCAGGAAAAACATCTATTGCAAAAAAACTTGCAACAGCATTAGGATTTACCTATCTTGATCTGAATACACTGATTAAAAAGGAAAAATTATATGATTCATACGATTGCAAAGCCAAAACCTATGATGTCGACGAGAAAAAGCTTGCAAAATTCATGAATACGCTCCTCAAAACGTATGCGTATGATTTTGCTGATCCGTATCAACAACAATTGCTTGATGCGTGCAATGCGCATGCTACACTGAAATCAGGCGAACTATTCAAAATTTGTACATTCAAAAAAAACATTTCAAGTCGTACTATCAAACAAAAAAATATTATTGTCGATAGCCACTTAAGTCATTTGTTCAATTCAGACATCTGCTTTGTCGTGAAAACCGATATCCGTACACTTCGCAAACGACTCGCATCGCGTGGTTATTCAAAACAAAAAATTCAGGACAATATTGAAAGCGAAATATTCGATGTATGTTTAGAAGAAGCAAGACAGGCAAAACAAACAATTGTCGTCGTACATAATTAATTAATTTTATTATTTATACTCATGAAATTTGAACTCTCCTCTTTGGATGTGCATTATCTTGAACAGGAGTTGCAAGTAGTTACCCTTGGAAAACTTGACCGTATCTATCATGCGAAAGAATCAAAAAATGAATTTCTCTTCGCATTCCATGTAACGAACCAAGGTAAAAAGTTTTTACGCATCATCCTTCCCTCACTGCTGTTTCTTGATGAAGTTAAAGAATCATTCGGGGAACCAACTGGTTTATGCATGATGCTGCGCAAATATCTTGAGGGAAGTCGGCTAAAAAGCATTCGTCAGCATGAATTTGAACGAATCATTGTCATGGAATTCGATGCAAAGATCGAAGGGAAAAACAAAACATTCTTTGTCATTGTCGAACTTTTCAGTAAAGGCAATATCATTTTTTGTGACGAGAAGTTCACTATTCTTAATGTTTTGGAAACACAACACTGGGTTGATCGGGATGTTGCGCGCGTACAAACATACAAATATCCGAAACCCGGAATTAATCCTTATACGATTACCTGTAAATCTTTTGAAGAAATTCTCGAGAACTCCTCACGTGAATCTATAGTCAAATCACTTGCCATGGATTTTTCTTTAGGCGGAAAATATGCAGAGGTGATCTGTGTCTGTGCAGATATCAAAAAGACAATGCGACCAAAAGATGCGGATGCGTCTCAATTATTCTCTGCATTGCAACAAGTTTTGCATATGCCGCTATCTCCGAATGTATTGGGAGATATTCTTTATGCAGTATCTCTTCCTCAGTCGAATAGTGTAGAGACTTCAAGGATCATTGCTTATGAATCATTGAGTAAGGCGATTGCCGTGCAATATGGCCGTATCGCGCAAGTGTCTAAAGATTCTGTGCAGGAAAAACGTGCTGAAAAAATAAAAATTATTATTGCAGAACAGGAAAAAACATTACAGGCCTATGAAGAGGAATATGCGCTTGAGCAATCAAAGGGTGAAGCAATTTATACAAACTACGCGCAACTTTCCAGTATTATTGAGACAATAAAGACTGCGCGAAAAAAATATTCCTGGAAAGAAATCAAGGCAAAACTTGCAAACGATCCGGAGTTCAAGAAATTAATCAAGGATATCGACGAGAAGAATCAGGAGATTGTTGTTGATCTTGATGCATTATCGTGCTAAGGCATTAAATATCGAGTTGTATAGTGTATTTTTTTCGGTCTTCAGGAGAATATGACTTGATTCGTGATCTTGCAGCATCAAATTCCAATGGAACCAATGTATGCAAATTTACCGTGTTATTACGCGCTTTGTTTGAAATTAAAAATAATTTTCCAAGATAGTCCCGATCTTTAAGAACTCCTGGTGCATTCTTTGGATTTTCGAAATTAACTTCTGGTCGTGTAAGAAATATTACATTATCTGCTACATTGAAGATCCCTGTCTTTTCATGGTCTGCAATGTCAATCGGACTGAGTGGGATTTGATACTTATTTATTTTTTTAACTTCAACCCAATCGTCAATTTGGTTGAGGACAACAGTATGAACTCCAAATCTTTCATTTTTGGTAATATCATGATAGAGCACTTGCGTAATCTCCTTGTAGACACTCGCGTCATTGCGGTACTTCTCATTAGAATTGAAATTTTGGATATTATCAAATACTACAAGACTGAGGTCGGGGCATGCAGATTTTACTGCTGCAACACTTGCGACAACTGATTTATGATCGCGACTTTCAGTGTCAATAAAAAATTTAAGATTTTTGACTTGCTCTTGAGCTGCCTTGGTTTTTTCTAGTTGTAGTGGTGTATATTCATCCTTGTTATAACGGAAAATAGCGCTGTCAAGACCGCTTAACATAGCCCATAGCTTATGACTAAGTGGTTCAGGATCTGCTTCATATGAGAAGTAAAGCACTGTCTTATTTTGCGTGTCTGGTTTTATTATCTTGTATGCAACATTAAGCGATAGTGTTGTTTTTCCGTGTTTTGACCTTGCAGCAATGACTGTCAATTCACCAGGTCTTACGCCATGCGTAATCTCATCAATTTCTTCATAACCCATAGAGATTAATGGTTTTCCCTTGCGCTCGACAAGTACGTTGAAATTCTTTTCAACCGTAGATCCATAATCTCCAATAGTGTGGATTCGTCCGAGACGTGTGGGGGCGATTTTTGACATGGCAGCTATTTCTTTAGTTGCAAGATCAAAAGGGTCTTCCGTTCCCTCATACGCACTATTTGCGACATCCATATTTGTTGCTATGATTTTACGAAGGTGATATTTATCTCTGACTAGCGCCAGATGATACGCAGTATTTGCTGATGAACTAATATCTTGAGAGAGTTTTGAGATATATGCTGCACCACCTGCATCTTCCAACTGTGCTGTTTTTTCAAGCTGGCGATATAATGTTATGGTATCAATAGGAATATTTTGTTTGAATAATTCATACATTCCGTCGTATACGATGCGATTTTTTTTGTCAAAGAATATTTCTCCATCAGTCTCTTGAAAATTAAGCTTTGCAAACATTGGACTGTCAATAAGAATTGCTCCAAGAATAGCTATCTCTACTTCCGGAGCTGCAGGAGGCATCTTTGAAGCAGATTTCAATTTCTCAAAATCTATAGTTCTTTTTCGCCGTTCGACCATGTTTTTTACCCTTATAGAGTGGAGAAAATAATCTGGTCTTATAAAGTTTGCGATGTGATGAAGCGTAACATATACTTTTATAAATATTACCATATATCTCTTATCATGATGAGAACCATCCCGTTAAATAACGCCCTCTCAAAACGCTACGAACAATTAGGATGTGCGTGCTCAGAGCCAATCACTTTACGTAATGTAC
>Ga0265292_1000429_pt1 | contig 61490 bp, 74 predicted proteins | sample Munlanlewell296A_FD_189080 | JGI IMG/M metagenome (GOLD analysis project Ga0265292, IMG submission 189080) | Leachate microbial communities from a municipal landfill in Southern Ontario, Canada - Leachate well 296A | ecosystem: Engineered > Solid waste > Landfill > Unclassified | place: Canada...
GAAGGCGGCTACACCGTGATGGTGCTGGCCGGCGGACGACGTCAGTTCTACCGTCATGTCCACCACACCACCAAGCACCCCAAGTGGTGGTACCGGATCGCCTCCGGCCCCCGGGACTGCTTCGTAGTCTGGCGTGACAACCAGGGCCAGGAGATGCACAGCCTTGAATCCTGGGCCGGCGATCGACGTATCTACACCACCCGTTCCGCCAGGGCCGTGGCGTATGCCAAAGTCCGGCGTTTCGCCAACGACGGAACTCCCGATGGTTACGAAGTTTTCACGGCCATGATCAAGGTCTCGATCTTCGACCGCGACGCCACCAAAGATCCAGCTGTCAGGGTCGAAATTCGACACTCACACAGTTGGATTTCGGAAAAGGAAGAAGTCCGGATTCCGTTCGCCGACGATCAAGACATGGATCCGACCTGGCACGAAATGGTCTCCGAGGCCATGACCGGCTTCGAGAAATTCTGCCAGCCGATTCCTGAAGAAGTGGAACAGTGGCGAAAGTACTACCTCGACCAGGTGGCCAAGCTCGAGGCCGACAGGAAGAACTACACCGGCAATTCCTTCCGATCCCAGCTCGAAAAGCTGGGCGACGACTGGAAGGCTGGGCTGCGGCTCGTTAAGGAAGCCTGGCAGCTCGAGTTGGTCATCGACAGGTGGAATCATCGCCAGGAGTTCATGGATGTGCCCGGTGCCTACGACGGTACCAAGTACACCCACGTCAACCAGATGCTCAAGCAGAGCGGGCTTTCGGAAGATCGTCTGAACGAGCTCTACCAGATGATCGGCGACTTCGTCGAGATCCGCGACAGCCTCTGGAACTATACCGGGGACTGATCATCCTCAACACTCACGCGACCGTTTGCTCTTGCAGGCGGTCGTTTTTCTTTATCTTAAAACTTACACATTAAAGGGGTTAGGGTTTGGGGTTTGGGGAAGGAAGTATTTGGAAATTCTCAATTTGTAAAATTATCAATTTTCAATTAAGGAAGTTTTTTCTTAAAAAGAAGTAAAAAAATCCATCATTGATAATTGGATATTGGTTAAATTGAAAATTAAAACAACAATCCATCCCTAAACCCAAATCCCTAATCCCCCAAACATGTAAATTCCAATTTCGGATGTACACAATCTTGACAAAACTCAATAAAAGTACTAATATCTAAAGCTTTCTACAAACACCTGGAGGTAACAATGAAAGCAGTTGAACCAAAAACAGCCGATGGAATCAAGCGACCAATCGATGAGGTCGATCGCTTCTGGAGACAGGTGAAAAGCTCTCCGAAAGCAGAAACACCGCCAATCATCGCCGTCGAAGTTGACGGGGAAACCTGTATCGTCGTCGCCACATCAGTGTTCGGTGCGGGACATCTGAATATGGCCGACTGGTGGCAAGAGGGTGGTCATGGTGCCGCAATCATGGCCAACACCGCCGAGATTGACAAGACCGGCGAGATCAAAGTGAAAGGGTTCATTCACTTTCATCGAACTTTCACCTGGAGTCGCTCGGCTCTTATGACGATTCAGAACGGCTCGGCGGCTGCAGAAGCTGTCCAGTTCTTCATCGAACACCAGGAAGAATTCAGTGCCTTCGTCGAAGTCGTCTTTGTCCGGAATGGAACCGCAGGACGCCCATGGCGTGCTGTTCCACCCTCTTCGGGTGCTTAGTCGTTCATCTTCAAATGGACGACTTTTTTATTTGTTAAATATGAAGATTTCCTATAAAATTCTTTTATACCCTTACAAGATAACGGAGAGGACGGAATAACAACGATCGACGTTAAATCGTTCCAATATGAGAAAAACAAAAAATCCTTTTAATAAAATCCGATCAAATACTATTTTGGCAAAAATTTTAATATCAATAGGCGAGGCTGGTGATCTTTCAATTACTTACGTTAAAAATAAAGATTCAATTAAAAAAAGTTTAAGAAAATTAATACAAAGGAAATTAGTTAAGGAAGAAAAAAACGGAAAATTACAACTGACCGACTCGGGATTAGTTGAATTCTTAAAATTAGAACTCTCTCAAACAGATTTGTTACCCGAAGGAAAAATTTGCATTGTTGTATTTGATATTCCAGAAATTTCAAGAAGTTGGAGAGATATTTTAAGAAAATTTTTAAAAGATTCGTGTTTTTTTCCTTTACAAAAAAGTGTCTGGATCTCACAATTTGATACTGCTGATAAACTTTCAAAAATTTTTAATCTTTTGAATTTAAAAAAATGGGTTAAAGTTTATAACGCAACTGAAGTTGGGACGGAATAACAACGATCGACGTTAAATCGTCCTAAACTATTATGAAATCAATTAACATCTTAAACATCCGTCTTGATGATCTTTCTGATCAAGAACTTAACCAACTTTTTACAAATTGGTTGAAAGGCAACGAGCAAAAAATAATTGTCACTCCAAACCCGGAATTTTTATTATTAGCTCGTCGTGATAAAGAATTTGCTGATATTTTGAATCAGGCAAATCTTTCATTACCCGACGGTTTTGGTCTTAAGCTTGTCAGTGATATTAGGCATCGTCATACCGGAGTCGATACTTTGGAACAATTGGCAAAGTTTTCGACAAATATATGCCTCTTGGGTTCATCTGAAAGCACCACAGCTGTGGCTAAAATCTTTTATCGCCACAATCCTGAATTAAAAATTTCAATTGTTGATCCAGGACTAGTTACTGAAAACGGTGAGGTAAACGAAAATATTCTAAACGAAATAAATAAAAATTCTCCAAAAATTTTAGCTGTCGGTTTGGGGCAGGGAAAACAAGAAAGATTTATCACTAAAAACCTTCACCGACTGCCATCAGTTCGTCTAGCAATTGGTGTTGGCGGGGCCTTTGATATGATTTCAGGGAAAAAACCGCGTGCTCCACGTTTTATGCGCCAAATTGGTTTAGAATGGCTCTGGCGACTGGCAATTGAACCAAAAAGATGGCGACGAATCGCTAACGCTGTCATAATCTTCCCAATTATCGTATTTTGGGATAAAATCATGAAGCACAAATGATATGAAAATCTATTTCGCTGGTTCAATCCGTGGTGGCCGAAATGATATACAAATATACCAAGAAATAATTAATTTTATCGGTAATTTTGGCACGGTTTTAACCGAACATGTCGGAGATCCTTTATTAACAAATGAGAGTGAAAAAGAAAATCTGGAATATTTTATTTACAACCGTGATTTGGCTTGGTTAAAAGAAGCTGATTGTGTAGTGGCTGAGGTCACTTCACCAAGCCTTGGTGTGGGCTACGAAATTGCCAAATCCGAAGAATGGAACAAGCCAACACTTTGTTTATTCCGAGATACTAGTGAAAGGAAACTTTCAGCCATGATTGCTGGCAACGAAAAAATGAATATTGGTAGATACCGAACACTTGAGGAGGCTAAAAAACTTATTGAAAATTTCTTTTTAAACATCCAAAATCCCAAAAATCCTTTAATCCTATAAATCCCAGTTCAGACAATTAATCATATGCAAATCCGCACTCGTTTCGCCCCATCACCTACTGGCTATCTTCATATTGGTAGTTTAAGAACCGCTTTGTATAATTATTTCTTTGCCAAAAAACACGGTGGGGATTTTATTTTACGGGTTGAAGATACTGATCAAACTCGATTTGTTCCAGGTGCCACCGAAAGCTTGATAAAAGTTTTAAAAATTATGGGTCTGGAGACTGATGAAGGTCCAACCCTAAATCCCGATGATTCTTTGGTTGAAGTTGGAACTTATGGTCCTTATATTCAATCAAAACGCACAGAAATTTATCGCGAACACGCACAGGTTCTTTTAGAAAAAGGCTCGGCTTATTATTGTTTTTGTTCAAGCGAACGTCTTGAAACCATGCGTAAAGAACAAGAATTAGCCAAACTTCCAACAAAATATGATCGTACTTGTTTACGTTTAACACCAGAGGAAATTAAAAACAAAATTACCGCTGGTGAAAAATATGTTATTCGTTTACGTGTGCCCGAAGGCGAAACCGAATTTGATGATTTAATTCGCGGTCACCTTAAATTTAATAATAATGAAATTGACGATCAAGTTCTTCTAAAGTCTGATAATTTTCCCACTTATCATTTGGCTAACATTGTTGATGATCACATGATGAATGTTTCTCATGTTATTCGTGGTGAAGAATGGCTGCCATCGGCCCCCAAGCACGTGGTTCTTTACAGAGCTTTTGGCTGGACACCACCGGCTTTTGCTCATTTACCACTAATCTTAAATGCCGATCATTCAAAACTATCAAAACGTCAAGGTGATGTAGCAGTTGAAGATTACCTAAAAAAAGGCTATCTACCGGAAGCCTTAAATAATTTCATCGCGATTTGCGGTTTTAATCCCAAAGGTGATCAAGAAATTTATTCCAAACAAGAACTAATTGAACTTTTTGATATTGAAAAAGTTAATAAATCCGGAGCAATTTTCGATAAAGAAAAACTTAACTGGATGAACAGTCAATATATCCACAAGACGTCGGTCGATGATTTGACAACCCTTTGTTCGCCGTACTTGGTCGCAGCAGGGAAGACTGTTTCTCCGGAATTGCTAACAAAAATCTGCACTGTTGAACGTGAGCGCCTGGTTTTACTTTCAGATATCGTAGAAAAAGTTGATTCGTATCAAAAATTACCGGAATATTTAGCTGAAATTTTGGTTTGGAAAAAATCCAGTAAGGAGGAGGCTTTAGAAAATCTACAAAAAATTATTCCATTCATTGAAACATTAGATTTAACCTCAGTCGAGTTGATTGAGAAGGCTATTAGGGAGTATATTGTAAGTAACAACTTACAAAACGGCACAGTACTTTGGCCATTAAGGGCGGCATTGTCCGGGGCCTCAGCTAGCCCAAGTCCGTTTGAACTTATTTGGGTGTTGGGTAAAGAAGAATCACTTATCCGTATCAATCACGCCATTAAACTTCTTAGCGTGTAATATGCGTTCTTGGAGGAAAACATTTTCGTTTTTAATTGTTGCCACCATGGTTTTTAACCAAGGTGGCTTTACGGTATCAGCTGAAGAAACTGTTGAGGATGTTCAAGACATAAATGATGAAATTTCTGTTCGCCAAATAAAAATCGATCAAATAAACGCGCAAATTGAGGCTTATCAGACAAAAATTGATCAAGCCGAATCAAAACAAGCCTCTTTAAGCAATGAAATAGAGCTTTTAGACAACCGAGCGGCGCAAACTCAATTAGAAATCGAGGCGGCAAATGAGGAAATTAAAAACCTTGATTCGGAAATGCGGGTAACAGACAAAGAAATTGTTGAGGCTGAAAGCGCTTTGGAAAGAGAAAGGGAAATGATTGCCTCGGTTTTAAGGGAAATCCGTTCAACTGATGAAACTTCAACTATAGAATGGTTACTTAGCAGTGACTCTTTTTCCGATCTTTCCGGACAAGTAGAAGAACTTGAGACTGTTCATGAAAATCTCGACCAAACTTTAAATGAAGCTTTAAACACAAAAGAATCACTTCAAACACTTAAAACTGAGCAAGAAAATCGACTTGTTTCATTAGAACAGTTTCAAAAAGATCTAGAGCAAGAATCTTTACTTTTGGAAAATCAAGTTAATGCAAAAGCAGTTCTTATTGCTCAAGCTGCCGATTCTGAGGATGAATTCCAAAAAATGTTACAAGATCTCCAGGCTGAACAGCAATATATTAATCGCCAAATTTCCAGCTTACAAAATGATATAGAACAAAAATTAATTGATGGCGATATGTCTGGCGACAGTTCGGCTTTATCGTGGCCGGCTTATCCTAGCCGAGGAATTTCCGCCACTTTTCACGATCCAACATATCCTTACCGCCACCTTTTTGAACACCCAGGAATCGACCTTCCTATTGAAGTGGGTACACCTATCGAGTCAGCAGCGCCGGGCTATGTAGCTTGGGTTAAACAAGGGGTAAGTTATGGAAATTATGTTCTGGTTATCCACGCCAATGGTGTGGCCACACTTTACGCTCACCTTTCTAAAATTTTAGTTGAAACTGATCAGTTTGTTTCGCGCGGCGAAACCATTGGTCTGTCTGGCGGTCGTCCTGGTATGCCAGGTGCCGGTCTTTCTACCGGTCCACACTTGCACTTCGAGGTTCGAAAAGACGGCATTCCAACCAATCCAATGGATTACTTGGTTTCTTATTAAAATTATCAAGATTCAATAATCAATATTCAATGAAGGATGTTCTATATACTTGATTATTGATGCTTGATTATTGATAATTCAAAAAAATATGTCTTGGCTAAAAATAATCGGTTGGTTTTTATTCATTGCGCCATTTGTCGGTTTTATCAGTTTTTCAATTTGGATGATTTTATCAGTCATGGGTGATGATGAAAACATAAAAGCCTTTGTAACCATTTTGGTGTTCTCATGGTTTATTGGTTTGGCTATCTTGCTTCTCACTTACTTTACCAATTTTGCCGAATTAGCCGGATTTTAAGGGCGTTGTTCCCAAAAAGTTTTTTTTGGAAGACTGTGGGTTCTGAATTAGTTATCTTTTACTTCCAAAAGTGTCTTATCTAACGGTTAAGGAACACGCCCCTTAAGGATTTAAAAAATATCTATGATAAGTAGGTATTTTTTATTACAGAAATACCTAAAATTTTACGACACAATAAATTTAGTGACATCGTAAAGAGGGAAGGAATGAGATAACGAAGATTGTTAGAATCATTGACAAAACAGGAATTTTATTATACCCTCCTTTGTCAGAGTCTTTCTAATAATAGAGCGCATAACAAAGGGATTCCAATGGAAGTGCAAAACGGTACCATTCCTAAACCAGGTCTTTTCCTTAAATTCGATGAGCAGGCGAACACAGGAGAACTTATCCAAAGTATATGGATAATCTACTTTGGTGAGTTTGAAACCAACGAAGCCGGAGACTTCCAGGTCTTAGGGCCTCCGCATAGTAGAAGTGTTTATGTTTCTCACCCCGATCGAGAAATTTTGCTTCGATTTAAAGAATCGTTTCTCGAACAACGTTTCAATACCTGGACCAAGGAACGTTTAACAAAAGCTTTGGTAGCCACTGTCTGGCAAACCGGGGCAAAACTCGAAGACGTTATAAAGCAAATAAGCTTTTCTTGATTTTTTTCCACACTAAACACCCTCTTACTGGAGGGTTTTCTTTTTTATTTATATCCAAAATTTTACGACACAAAATAAAAATCCGACTAGAAGGTCGGACAGGGAAGACCGAAAATCGGCTTAATTATGATTCAGCATCATCGCCGAATTTTTCGTTGAGTTGAAGCAATTCAACTAATCTAAAAATATGCTTGGCCAAGAATCCAGAAAAGAGGTACGGAAAACTCAAAAGGATACCTAGAGGCTGGCGACCAAACTGATGAATAAAGATCGTCAGAATGGTTACCATTGATAGCCACGCGATTGCAGACGAAATCGCATAGACCGTCCACCACCTTTTTTCATACTTTGCCTTGTGGTCCCCAATGACTCGGTGGATGAATAAAGCAAGGCATCCAATCAAAACAACAAAAACACTGACAATAAACAAAATTGGATCCATACTTTCTCCTTCCTGAGAGAGGGCGAGGGGAATCACCTGAAAAAGCTATCAAAAATTGTTAAGGAAGTCAAAAATACTATTTAAAGATTATGTGTCGCACAATATATCTTATACGACACTAGGGGGGTGACATCAAACTGTATACAAATCTACGAATTTGGCTACGAAACAACTAATATTTATAAAATGTTACCAATTTGTAATTTCATAACCAAATTTGTTGATTTGTATATAAATCGCGAGCCTCTAAAATGCGTTATACGAAAAACAAGGTATCAGCATACCTTTAATTTATAACTTACTTTTAGGCCCGGTACTGCAGGCCTTTATAACTGTTCCTAAAGGTAGTCTAACCACCTGTAAACGCCCTCCAAGGGTATCTACATACCTCTTTTTGGCAAATAAAGACGTTAAAAGATTTAAGATTAAAAAAACATTCTTTGATTAAAAAATTTCTTTTAAAAACAAAACTATCAGAACAGGTCCCATCAGACATACTTTCAGACATTCAAAATTAAAAGACAGATGAATAATCACCTGCCCTAATTTTGATTTTAAAAAATATTATGTGTCGTAAAATATTGACTACTAAAAAAGGGAACTTGAAGGCTTTTAAATTTATTATTCACCTACATTCACTTAAACACCTTTAATCACCTAACACCAACTAAGCATAACAACTAGACCTTCTCTAACAAAGCTTTGGCCAATCGCTTCCCTTCCTCCACCCCAGGTTGGTTGTAGGCATCAACACCAAAAAATTCCCCAGCGTAAGCTGTAGCAATTATAAAAAATTGAAACAAGGCCCCTAACGATTCTGGAGAAATCGAATTTATTGAGATTGTATTATTAGGTCGTTTATTTTTTGTTAAAGCACCAATCGTGCCATCAAGTTCAGCATTAACTATTGCTGACAAATTTTTGCCAGCTGCGTATTCAAGACCTGGCATACCTTTAGGTACAATAATTCGATTGTTGAATTTTTCAACCTTAATAAAAGTTAAAGTTTTATTATTTGGGCCTTCATTATAAAGTTGAATCTGTGAATGTTGATCAACTGTACCTAACGCTGCCACTGGGGTTGGCCCCGTACCTTTTTTACCCAATGACTCTGCCCAAAGTTGTTGATACCAGCTAGCAAAACGTACCAAATGATCGCAGTAAGGCATTAAAACATTAATTGACCGACCGGCCTTGTAATGGAGGTATTGCAGACCGGCAAATTTAGCTGGCTCAAGTAAATCAATCGTTCGTGCTCCAGCCAAAATTTTGGCCACAGGCACTCCGCCACAGGCAACTGGAAACAAACCAACAATTGAAAGAACAGAAAAACGACCACCAACATTTTCAGGATGCTCTAAAATTTCATAACTTTGTTTCTTGGCCCAAACCCCAAGCTTACTATCACTAACGGTCGTAACAAAAATATGAGAAACGTGCTTCTTTAAACCAACGGCACGAATCAATCGATCACGAACTACCATAAAATTAACCGCAGTCTCAAGAGTTGAGCCAGATTTAGAAATAACGTTGATGGCGGTTTTTTTCCATTCTTTTGGCGATAAATCTATTACTTTCGCAACAATATCAGGATCAGGATTACTTAAAAATACTAACTGCATTTTTTTACCTGGAACCGCCTGCCAAATAGCTCGGGCACCAAGATCAGAACCGCCAATACCGATAACAATAAGTCGAGTGAATTTTTTTTGGACTTCCTTAGCTTTTTGTTCTATTTTCTTTAAAGTTTCTTTGTCAAAAGGTAAATCAAAAAAACCTTGCTTACCAGAGGTACGAAGTTTATCTAATTGGTTATCAGCTTTTAAAATTTTTTCCGATAACGAACTGACTTCATCCTTCGAAAGACCGACGAACATGTTTTTTAGATCGTGTGAAAAAAAAGGCATAGATTTATAAAATTTTCAATTATTAAATTTTCAATATTCAATTAATGATGCTCTATGGTTTAAAAAAATAAAAAAATCCATCATTGATAATTGAATATTGGTCAAATTGAAAATTCCATTACTTATAGTATACATGATCACCGAAACGAACATCAATGTATTCTAACACTGTCGGATCCTTTACTTGATTACGTAAAATTATCAAAACACTATCGGCTTGTTCCGGAGCATCACCGGTTGGATCAAAAAGAATATCATAACCATTGCGAGTTACTGATTTTAGCCAAGATCCGACATTTCGATTAATTTCAAAAGTTTCAATAAAAATTCCTGAATCTTGCATAGCATCAAAAAAAGATCGGGTATTTTTTACTTCATTTTCAGACAAAACGGTTTGACCGATTTGTACTGTTTCATTTGTTAAATCTTTAAAAACCAAAATTTTTATCGATTCTGGCATTAAAGTACCATCCTTAGTTACTCCATAAAGCAAAGGCGGATTCATGATACTAGTAGCCTCTTCGGCTGAAGTGGCCCTAATAACTGCACCAGTATTATCCAAAAGATAAGAAACATCCCCAGACTGCCAAAGAAATGAAGAAACTTTTTCTTTTAAAACAATCGCCAGGGTTTGCCCTTCCCTTTTTACCTCAAGTAAAGAAAAAGAGTAATTAGCCTCCAACTCTTTTTTTAAAGCGTCTTTATTTAACAAAAAACGATTACTTTTTTTAAAAATTAAAAAAGCTCGAGAATTTATATATTCCTCGGCTATCAAACGAATATCTTTGGGATTAATAGTTTCAGCCCCTTCGACTCTAACTGATGAAATTGTAAAAATCGGAGCGGTGAAGAAAAAACTAGTTAAAGCAATCGTAAAACCAAGAGCCAAACCGGCGATAACAAAAGGCCATTTAGAACTATTGGAAGCATGCTGAAAATAAGGATTTTTAAAACGCCGCGCCTGATACGGCTCAGTTTGAACTTTACGAAAAAAGTTCCGACGTCTGTTTGGCCGTTTAAACCACATATTTCGGTAAATCATGACGAATTCTGGCCAAAATTTCGTAAGGAATGGTTCCTGTTTTATTTGCTAATTCGTCGGCGGTTACCTCTGAACCGATTAATGTAACTTCGTCTTCAATTTTTGCCTCTGAAATATCAGTCACGTCAATCATTATCATGTTCATACAAACCCGCCCTAAGACCTTACAACGCTTGCCAGCCACCAAAACCTCGCCTATTGAGGACAAACCACGATCATAGCCATCAAAATAACCCACAGGCACAATTGCAACCCGGCTTGAACGGGAAAGAAACTCAGTGCGATTGTAACCAATGGAAGTTCCGATAGGAAAATCCTTTATTTGAGCGATACGGGTTTTCCAAGAAAGAACCGGTTTAAGCTTTAGTTCACCAGTTGAAACTTTAATATATTCCGAAGGCCAGACGCCATACATAGCCAAACCGGCACGAACCAAAGTATTTTGAATTTCCCGATGCAAAATTATGGCTGCACTACAAGCACAATGTAAATATTTTGGATCAAAACCAGCCGCCCGAATTTTTTCCTCAGCTTTTTTAAGTTCAGAAACTTGTTGACGGAGAAATTCACCATCAACATCCTCGGCTGTAGCCAGGTGGGTCGAAACCCCGACGATTTCAATTTGCGGTACGGTCTTAATTAAACTAATAAACCTATCTAAATCTTCTGGTTTAACACCTTGTCTGGCTGTTCCGGTTTCAATTTTTAAATGAATTTTAGAAGCCGGTAGTTCTTCTAAAGCTTCAACGGTTTCTTGGTTGTAAACTACAAACTCAATATTGTTCTCAACAGCAATTTTTAAATCAGATAAAAGAATATAACCCAAAACAACAATTTGTACTGCAGGAAATTTTCGACGAAGTTTTATAGCATCCTCAAGGCAATCAACACCAAAAATCGCCACCCCGCTATCGGCCGCGATTTGCGAAATTTCTTCCAAACCATGACCATAGGCATTAGCCTTAACCACAGCCATAAAAGAAGTTTCCGGTTTTAACAAGCCTCGCAGAACGTTAATATTGTGCCGCAGGGCTTGAGAATCTATTTCAATCCAAGTTCGAAACATATGATTAAAAGTGATGGAGTGAAAAAGTGTTGGAGTGGTGGAGTGAAGGTTTTTTATTTCTTTAAAGAAAATTATTACCTTATAATCCCCTCTGCCATCACTTAATCACTCCAGCACTTTAATCCTCTGGTCTAAGTGTCGGAAACAAAATGATTTCTTTCAAATTTGGAGCATCAGTTAACATAGCTACCAAACGATCGATACCAATACCAAAACCGGCGTTTGGTGGCATACCATGCTTCATAGCCACAACATAATCAGGATCAGAAAACTGAGCTTCTTCATCGCCAGTTGCCCGAGCAGCTGATTGTTCAGCAAAACGTTCTTCTTGATCGACTGGATCATTAAGTTCAGAGAAAGCTTTTATATTCTCTTCCCCACCACCGTAAAGCAATTGAAACATTTCAATATAACGTGGGTCACTATCCTTACGCTTAACCAACGGCGAAATAGCCGCCGGATAATCATAAAGATAAGTTGGTTGTGTGATACCAGGACGAACGGTTTGTTTGTATAAATTATCAAGCAATGTGCCATAAGAAGCACCTGGGTCGACTTCAAGTTTTTTATCCTCCATGACTTTTGCTAAAGATTCTTTGTCTGGGAAATCTTCGATGTCGATGGCAGCAAATTTTAAAACTGCATCACGAAAAGTCATTCGTGGCCACGGGGTGGAAAAATTTAATGTCTGACCTTTAAAAGGCACTTCTGAAGGCTCACGACCGGCGGCTTTAATAGCCACGGTCATCATTTCTTCCATCAAGTTCATTTGTTCTTGATAATCCATGTAAGCAGCATAACCTTCGATTTGTGTAAATTCCGGATTATGAGAATGATCAATGCCTTCGTTTCTAAAACAACGTGCAACTTCATAAACCCGTTCAAAACCACCAACTAATAAACGTTTTAAATAAAGTTCTGGAGCAATGCGCAAATACAAATCAGCATTCAAAGCGTTGTGGTGAGTAGTAAAAGGACGAGCTGCTGCTCCACCAGGAATAGTTTGTAAAATTGGAGTTTCAACCTCCATGTAACCATGTTCGTCTAAAAATTTTCGCAAGGCCGAAAGCACAGCTGTGCGAACACGAAAGACGTGGCGAACTTCCTCGTTTGAAACAAGGTCAAGATAACGTTGACGATAACGCATTTCTTGATCAACCAAACCATGCCATTTTTCTGGCATGGGCAAAAGAGATTTAGCAATAACTCGATAAGTATCAGCAGCTAAAGATTTTTCGCCTCTTTGTGTGGTAAATGGCCGACCGTTTACTTCAACGAAATCACCCATATCAACAGTATCTTTAAAAACTTGGTACTGTTCTTCGCCTAAATGATCTTTTTTTAAAACCAATTGCATTTTTTCTGAACCATCTTCAATATGCACAAAAGTTAATCCGCCATGAACACGAATTGTTAAAACTCGACCAACCAGAGTTACCACTTCGCCAGCTTTTTCAATTTCTTCGAATAGAGCTAAAAATGTTTTGACAGTATGAGTACGCTTAACCCTTGCCGGATAAGGATCATTTCCAGACTCACGAATTTTTTGTAGCCGTTCGCGACGGACGATTTCTTCTTCGGTCATATTAAATAGAGGTCAAAATTTTTTCTTCTTCTTTAAATTTTTCTAAAGCCAAATCAACTAAACTATTCAGTAAATCCTTTGCTTCAATTCCGCTAACTTCCCACATTTTAGGATACATACTAATAGAAGTGAAGCCTGGAAGAGTATTTATTTCATTAATGATAATTTTGCCATTATTTTGTAAAAAGAAGTCAACTCGGCCTAAACCACTGCAATTCAAGACCTGAAAAACCTTAATAGCAAGATCTTTTATTTCTTTAATTTTGGCTGGTGAAATTTTGGCTGGAATAACAAAATGAGCCCCATTTTCATCCAGATATTTAGCCTCGTATGAATAAAAATCATGATGAACGATTATTTCTCCAGGTAATGACGCTTGAGGCTTTTCATTTCCTAAAATCGAACACTCTATCTCTCGACCCTTGATAAGCTCTTCTAATATAACTTTAGTATCGAATTTTAAAGCATCAATTAAAAACCTCTTGTAATCTTTTAAATTTGAAACCTTGTGAACCCCAACCGACGAGCCGGTATTGGCCGGTTTAATAAAGAATGGGCAACCTATTTTTTTAACTATATCTTTGAATAATAGGACTTTTTTTTGGTTGTTTATAACTAAAAATTTACCAATTGGCAAACCAGCTTCTTTTAAGAGCCGCTTCATTATGTCTTTATCCATTCCAACTGCTGAGCCAAGAACATTTGCGCCCACAAAAGGCACTCTAACTAATTTTAACAATCCTTGAATTGTTCCATCTTCTCCTAACGGACCGTGTAAAATCGGAAAAACCAAATCTATTTTCGGACCTCTTTTACCACCAGACAAAAATGTCTCACCTTTTAAACCAGGAATTAAAAATATTTTTTTATCATTTAAACCAGATTTAAATTCTTTTTTAGATAAGGCTTTTTTATCAGTTAAGAACCAAACACCTTTTTTATCAATTCCTACAAAAAATAATTGATATTTTTTTAAATCAAGATTATTAGCAATAAAATTAGCTGATCCTAAAGAAACTTCGTGTTCTGTTGAACGACCACCAAATAATAACAAAATATTCTTTTTCATAAAATTTTATTTGGTATTTTAAAAAAACTTTGTTTTTCTGTTTCCTTTTGTAAAGTTTCTGTATTGTCTGCCGAACCATTAACACAGGTAGTTATTCGACAAATTTCTGGTCGATTTTCATAATCTTGGCATAAACCAGTTTTCGAATCGAATTTTTTACAATCAAATGGTTGCAACCTAACCGTTTCTTCGTTTTCCGGTATCCAAGTCTCCTCTCGTTTTGTCCAAATTTCTCCTCCATCAGATCCTCGAGGGATTTTATTGTCAGGAAAGTTTTTCTGCATTAAAACAGGATCGCAACATTCGTGACAATCTTTTTCCAAACATGGAGCAGGCCTGTCTTTACTTCTCACACTTTTTTTATTTTATCTCAATAATTTTATAACTAAATATTCCGGCCGGAGTTTTAATTTCCACAATATCACCAACTTTGTGACCCAAAAAAGCTTGGCCCATTGGTGATTCGTTACTGATTTTACCTTCGAGTGGATTTGCTTCACTAGAACCAACCAATTGGAAAACTTTTTTATCACCATCTTTTTCAGCAGTAAAAGTACAGCCGAGCGAAAGAGTTAGATCGCCGGTTTTTTGGTGAACCAAAACTGCTTCACGAATCATTTGTTCGAGTTCCATGATTCGCGATTCGTTTTGTCCTTGCTGCTCTTTAGCTTCGTGATATTCAAAATTTTCGGACAAATCGCCGAGTTCTTTGGCCGAAGAAATTTTTTGAGCAATTTCCTGACGCGTAATATTTTTACGATCAGCAAATTCTTTTTTTAAATCTTCTAAACCTTGGGTGGAAACAAAAGTTGACATAATTAAATTTTAACAAAAAGTTCTCTTAAGGGCGTGTTCCCAGAATTATAAACGAGCGTTTTCGGGGGTAAAAAATTGCTAATCTAGAACCCACAACCCTCTAATATTACATTTGGGAACTACGCCCTTAAAAGATACACCCGTGGCGGTTAAACCACGAGCGTAATTATTGTTAATTTAATCGTATCGGTTACGACCAAAGAAGTCAATATTGGCTAAATGTGGATAAAAACCAATTATTCCGCGACATGACGATTAGTTGCCCACCACCTAAAAATATTTTCTGCCACCGGTACGGCTGTTGATGAACCTTCCCCGCCCTCTTCAATTAAAATAACCACGGCGATTTCTGGATTTTCATATGGCGCAAAACCAGTAAACCAAGCATGGGTTTCTTCTGTGCCGCCAATTTGGGCTGTACCAGTTTTACCAGCCGAGGTTATAGGAAGTGAATTAAGTCTAATAGCACTACCACTAGTAACTGCTTGTCGCATTCCTTGACGAACTACATCAATCGATTCTTTCAAGGTTGAAGAAAGAGTTTCGTTTGCTAAATAAACCAACTGGTCATCAACTTTAGTTACTAAATGCGGTGTATATTTTGTCTCCCCATTGGCCACAACCGAAAGAGCGGCTGCCATTTGAATTGGTGTAACTAAAAGATCACCTTGACCAATGGCTAAATGATAAGTATCACCAACATACCAACGTTCACCCTTAGTTTCTTCTTTCCATTCTTTAGAAGGAAGAAAGCCGTCAGCTTCACCGGTTAAATCAATTCCGGTTTTTTCACCAAAACCAAAAAGTCTGGCATACTCAACAATTTTTTCCACACCTAAACCAGTGAAAGTGTCGTAACCGCCGCCGATTATATAAAAGAAGGTGTTAACGGATTGAGCCAAAGCTTTTTTTACATCGGTCACGCCGTGTCCACCGGCTTTCCAGTCCGGAAAAAACCATTGACCAATAGCTAAACCACCACTCGAAAGAAAGGAAGTGGCTGGAGTAATTATCCCTTCGGCTAAAGCCGCGGTTGCCACATAAGGTTTAAAAGTCGAACCAGACGGAAATTCACCAGCAGTGGCTCTTGGAAACAACGGTTGATTTGGATCATCAGCTAAAGTGCTGTAAGTTTTCTTATCTATTCCGCCAGAAAAAAGATTACTATCATAAGAAGGTAAACTTACCAAAGATAATATTTCACCGTTGTTAGGGTTTATAACTACAGCACTGCCACGTGAACGACCGGTTTTTTTCAAAGCGTCTGATAAAGATTGCTCAACGGTTTTCTGCAATTCCAAATCAATAGATAAAGTGACTGCTGAACCTTTAGTCGCCACTTCTTCAGAAAAAATTGCCGTTATATTACCAGACGCATCGACTTCAACTAAACGTCGACCTGGTTTACCACGTAAAACAGTTTCCCAACTAGCCTCAATTCCCGTCTTGCCAATTTCATCGGTTCGTCGATAACCAAAATTTTGTTTATCAGCAAATTCATCGACACTTATTTTACCTGTATACCCAAGAACGTGTGATAAAGAAGAAGCTGATGATTCATATTGTCTTTTGGTAGAAAGACTAACGGAAAAACCTGGAAGAGTTTTATCTTCAACCAAAAACATCATGGCCCTTTCGTATTCTAAAGATTTTTCAACAATTATTTCTTCGGTTGGCACGGTGGCGTATTCTTGTAAAAACAAATCAAAATCAGTCGGTTGCAAACCGGTAAGGTCAGCGACTCTTTTAAAAATACGTTCACGTTCGTTTTGGTCATCTGGTAGTTCTGAAATTGTCATGGTCAAAGTAAAAGCTGGGGCATTTTCTATCAGAATATTGCCACGAGAGTCAAAAACCACACCTCGTTCGGCTGGCAAAGTAAGGATTTGGAAACGATTTTCTTCGGCTTGCTGTCGATATTCTTGACCGTTGGCTATTTGTAACTGAAAGGCCCGGCCAGTCATAAAAACCAAAATAAAAACCAAAATAAAAAAACCGACTCGAAAAGTCATTGGGGTAATCGACAACCCCAAAAGACGACCGGGAGACGATTCTGTTCCTGGAACAGTTGAAGAAGCTTCTTCAAGCGAACGACCGTGACGAGACAAAAAACCAAAACTCGTCTCACCATCGGCAAAAATACGAGCATTGTTTGTATTCTTTTTTTGTCTAAATAAAAACACAATTTATATTTTTTTTTGACCGGGCATAATTAATAATCCACGAAAGAAAGCACTAAACTTTTGAGTCACAAAAAATAAAATCGTTATCAATGAAATCAAAAAAAATGTTTGACCGAAAATAAAAATAGTCGAAGACCACCAAGGAAAAGAAATTTCATCGTTAAAGGTTTTAATAAAAAACCAAACAAACTGCACTAAATTAAGAAACCACAAAGACAAAACAGCATTACCAACCACACCATAAAAAGATCGATTAGTAAAAAAATGGCGGCCAAGAAAAACAATGAATAAAACCGTGACTCCATAAATTATGGTTTCACCAAAAACTAACCCTAAACTATAAAAATCAAGATAAAAACCCAGAGCTAAAAGCCACCATAAACCGACTTTTGAACCAAGATGTTGAAAAAAATACAGACCACAGGCAAAAGTTAAGGGTACGGAAAAAAACGGTGGTGGCAAACTGTTTAAAAAAGAAAATTCTAAAACCACCAAAACAAGAAAAACAAAAAACGAAACAAAAATTCTAATCATAAGACCACCTGAAGAACAATGACCGAAACCACATTAAACTGACGCGAGTCAATTAACGGTTCGATTGTGGCTGTCTGAAACGGCGCTGCTTCATCACGCTCAACGCCGGTTATCACACCAACAACCAAACCTGGAGGAACCGTTTCTTCCAAACCAGAAGTAACTACCAAATCGTTAATGGTAATTTTTTCATCTTGAGGAATAAAAAGAAGCGAAAGTAAAGCCCCACCACTTCCCTCACCAAGACCTATGGTGCGTGAAGAATTTAAAAGCGAAACAGCAACTTCACTGCTGCGACCTAAAATCGATTGAATTGTCGAGGTCTTTTCTTTTACCTGAACAACCTTACCAACTAAATGTCCTTCACTGACAACAACTGCCGAACCAATTGTTACGCCATCATCAGATCCACGATCTATAACAAAAATATCGTCTGTAGGTAAAGAGGATCGTTTTATAATTCTGGCCGGAACATATTGAAATGACTGACGTTCAAAAAAACCGAGCTGTTGGCGTAAATTTTCGTTTTCCATTTTTAACGCTTCGAATTCAGACAAATCAACAGCTAAGGATACTAAAAGATCCGATTCATTAGTAGCACAGTAATTTTCACCTTCTTTTGCGGGAAATAATTTTGCCCACTGATTATCGAACCAAACACCAACCGAAGACACAGGACGCTCAAATAAAAACAAACCGTTTGGTAAAAAACTTAAAAAAAATAAAATTAAAAATATCAAAGCCAAAGGCGATAACAACCAGATAAAAAAACGACGATAGTTTCGCTGCCACATAAATCATTAAAGATTTATACAATGCCGCCTTCACGTGAAGACGGTAAAGAAACGTCGCGAAGAAGTTCTTCATTATCAAGTAATAAACCGGCTCCACGAACCACACAAGTTAAAGGATCATCGGCCACACGAACAGGAATAGCCGTTTCATGAGACAATAATTTATCAAAACCGCGCAAAAGAGCACCACCGCCGGTTAAGACAATGCCACGTTCGTATATATCAGCTACCAATTCTGGTGGAGTAACTTCAAGAGTAGCTTTTACGTTTTCGACAATAGTTCTGACAGATCTGTTTATGGCATCTCTAATCTGACTATCGTTAACAATAATTTCTTTAGGTAAACCAGTTAAAAGATCGCGACCGCGCATTTCCATAGACAAAACTTCATCTTGAGTAATAGCACTACCAATTCGCATTTTAACTAACTCAGCTTGGCGTTCACCTAAAAGAAGATTAAAAACATCACGACTATAGGTAGTGATATTTTTATTCAGTTCATCGCCAGCAATTGGCAAAGATTTCCAAGTCACAACACCGGCTAAAGAAATAACAGCGATGTCAGTGGTACCACCACCAATATCAACAATTAATGTTCCAACCGATTCAGCTACTGGTAAACGTGCCCCGATAGCCGCTAACATCGGCTCCTCTACTAAAAAGACCTCACGTGCTCCTGCAGAAAAAACCGCATCCTCAACCGCCTTACGTTCTACTTCAGTAATTTCTGGTGGCACACCGATAACTACTCGCGGCCGTGGCACCAAAGTTTTAGAATCACGATGGACTTGATCAATAAAATATTTAAGCATTTTTTCCGTAACTTCAAAATCAGAAATAACACCTTTGGTTAATGGTTTGATAACCGAAAGATGCGGCGGTGTTTTGCCAATCATATCGCGAGCATCGCGACCAACGGCAAAAATTTGATCAGTACGAGAATTAATGGCTACCACTGATGGTTCGTTAATTACAATTCCGGAATCTTTAACAAAAACCAAAGTATTGGCTGTACCTAAATCAATGCCAATATCCTTGGAAAGACGACCGAGCAGGTTGTTGAAAAAGTTAACCACAGATTACGAACACTAAATAAACAAGTACTAATATAGTACCTGTTTATTTTCTATGGGACAATACTCAGCTTGAGACAAAAAAGTCGTCATCAGTTTATGGTCCCGGGACGTCGGCGGGCGCTTAAAAAAGCCAATTCTACTAAAGCGAAGACAAATATAACCATGGTAATAATCCACAGGTGAAAAACATCTTGAGAAAGAAGAATCAAAGCGACAATTAAAATTATAGACAGCCAAACCGCTTGACGAAATGAAGCTAAAACCTGGCGAGAAACCAAATCGTTAGGACGAAAACGTCGGCGAACAGCTGCACCCGATACAGTTAACGTTCCTGTTAAAGACGCACCTAAAGTAAAATAGAAAAAAATAAAATTGAGCCAACTAGAGGTCATGGGATCTATACTGAAAAGAATAAATATCCAGATCAACCAAACAACCACCGTGGCCGCAAGCATGGTTAATAAAAATTGTTTAAAAGTCATATTTTATTTTTGGTTTTATTTTTTTTACTCCAATTTCAGTAATTCGACGCGATAAAACTGATAAAAAATCTCTTTCGTGTAAAGTTAACCAGTGTACAGCCATACTATTTTTACAACCAGCTTCAATTATTCCATCTTTAAAAGTAATAGCAAAAACATCATTTTTTCTGGCTGGTGGCAAACTTTCTTTAACCAGTTCATTAAAAGTTTCAATAACTTTTACGGCCGCAACTTCACGACTAATATGACCACGTCGTAATGCATCGGATAATAAATCCTTAAGAGCTAACATATTAATCAGATGATCTGAATTCACAGATATCCCTGAAATCACAAAAACGACACTGCCAACCAGGTGTAGCTGCAAAATTACTATCCTTCATACGAGCATATTCTTCTAAAATCTTTTCCTTCAGTTCGGATAATTCTTCTGGCGTACCAATAAAAGACTGCTCAGAGTGATTATTAAGATAATGATAAGTTAATTTAACTGGCTTGAGATGCAAAACATCTTCGATCGCCATCTGATAAATTAACAGCTGTTCGCGATCCTCTTTTTTAAGTTCATCTTTAGGCGTACCGGTTTTATAGTCAATTAACTCGACTCCGTCCTCAACATCATCAATACGGTCGATACGACCCTTAATAGCAATCTCACCGATCTTTAAGGTAAACCCTTGTTCAAGCGATTTCGGTTTAGGTGGATTACTTTTAAGTAGGATAAAATATTGTTTCAAGGAGTCTTCACCTTCTTTAAAATATTCGTCACGTTGTTTTTGATCTTGATACCAGTCGTCAATCCATTTTTCTCTATACAATCCCAACAGCTCGATAAGCGAAACCGGTAGTTCACCTTCTTTAGGTGATTCTTTAGGTTTAGAAAAAAGCGAAGTTTGCTGTGCACCAACCCGTTCTAACCATAACTGGAAAAAAGCCTGCAAAGTATTATGCATGGTTTTTCCAAAAGATAATGACCATGACTCAAAAACTGGAATCTCTAAAATATGTGCAAACTTGTATTGCAACGGGCATGACTCAAACGCTCGAAGTTGAGTAAAACTTAATTGTTTCGGAATTCTGTAAGGCACTAATTTAGTTTCGACTTCTGGAACTTCGTTTTCTACAAAAGGACCAACAGCATCGGTTAAAACCACTTCAGGTTTGTCGATTCCTAATTCGTTTAAAAATCGTGAGAGTTTACGCTTACGTGCCCCACCATAATCTTCGGCCGAAGTAAAATACAGTGCATCTTTAGCCCGAGTCATGGCTACATAAAAAAGTCGGCGTTCTTCTTCCAAATGTAAATCACCTTCGGGAACTTTTTCTTTAACCAAAGCTTGTGGTAGTTCAATCGCTTCCCTTCTTTCAGAAGTCGGAAACCGACGATCAACCAAATTGACAATAAAAACAAAACGAAATTCCAAGCCTTTTGAGCCGTGAATAGTCATGATTTTAACCAAATCCGGGCCAGCTTCAACATCTAGTGACAATGAACCCTCCTCGCCAGCGTCACGCTCGTGACGAAACTCTTCAAGGAATGAATGAAGTGATCTTTCGGTACCTCGAGCTTCAAACTTTTTAACTCGTTCGTGGAATTGATGAAGAAAACGAAAATCTTCTTGTTTTTTTGCCTCGGGTAATTTATTTAAAAATTCTAATAAACCACTTTCTTTTGAGGCAAGCACAACTAACTCAGAGGCTCTTTTTGTTTTGGCGGCCTCGGCTAATTTACTAGTAACCGAAAGTAAGTGTTCAATTTGTTCTACCCCAGCTGAAGACAGACCTTCAATTATTCGTGCTTGTCGGGCGGCTTCGTAAATCATTCTACCTTTTCGTTTGGCAAAATGATTTAAAGTAGAAAGGTCATGCGGATCAAGTTTAAAAATATCATGCGAAAACAATCGATATAAACTTGGACTTTGAAACGGATTATCAACTACCTCAAGCAATGCCACTAAATCCAAAATCACCGGCTTAACATAAAGTCCGCGCATGGCCATGAATTGATATGGAATATGATAGCGTTCAAAGGCGGCAATAAAATCATCGGCCGCTGAATTGGCACGCACCAATATTCCAAAATCATTCCAATTGGCCTCAGGATGTTTTTCTTTTAACAATAAAATTTTTTCGGCTACCCCTCGCGTCTCTTCTGACAATGTTGAATAATGTAAGTGTTCAACACGTCCGGACAATGGAGCCTGAGAAATTAAACGCTTGTCGAACGGTTTACCATCCTGACCAGCCCGACCCTCAAGACGATTAGGATTATTTTTTTGAATAAACTCATAAGCGCTATCCAAAATCTTTTGACCCGAACGATAGTTTTTGGTCAAAATTACTCGAGCACAATCGGGATAGTCTTTTTCAAATTGCAAAATATTGGAAAGTGAAGCACCACGGAATTTGTAAACACTTTGATCGTCGTCGCCAACCACGGTTAAATTATTTTCTGGCGCTGCCAAAAGTTTAACCAACTCATATTGCGCCCAATTAGTATCTTGAAACTCATCAACCAAAATGAATTTATATTTTTCACGCAAAATTTTAAGAACCCGCGGTCTTTTTTGTAAAAGATGAAGGGTATACAAAATCAAATCACCAAAATCAAGGGAATCGTTTTCTAAAAGAACTTGTTGATAGACATGATAAGCCTTAGCCAACTCGGTTAACCGATTGACTTCAGAAGTTGCTTCGTCATCAGAATTTGTAGTATCCAAATTAGCTCGCTCGGATTCAGCGTGAGCTAAATAATCATCAGGGCTTACCATTTCATCCTTAGCCCGCGAAAAATGCCCCAGGAGCGATCTTAAGTACTTAGTTGGGTTTCCAAGCGGTCGATAGTAATCAAGCTCGAAGCGCTCAAAATTAGCCCTAGCCAATAACCAAGCATCAAGTTCGCTGGTTAACTTAAATTCCCGAGATAAACCAATCTCCACCCCATAATCACGTAAAATGCGTTCGCAAAAAGAATGGAAAGTGGAAACCTGCAAATCAACATAACCATAAGGCAAAAGCAAATCCACCCGTTCTTCCATTTCAGCTGCAGCTTTTTCAGTAAAGGTTAAGGCCAGAATATTTTCCGGCACTGCCAAATTTTGTTCAATAAGCCAAGCAATGCGTTTGGTGATAACTGTAGTTTTACCAGTACCAGCACCAGCCACAATCATAAGAGGACCGCCTTTGTGAGTGACGGCCGCAATCTGCTCGTCATTAAGCTTATCGAGAAGTTCTGATTTTTCGTTTTTTTTCTTGGGCATATTTTCCCCATCGAACAATTAACGCGTGATATTCATTAAATAATTTGTAATCACCGGGCAACTGACTCTCGAAAAACTTCCTTATCTTATCATAATCCGCCTCAGCTAGCTTGTTTTGACCATTAGCTTTTAGCAAGCGGCGAGTGTAGGTATCGACAACGAAAATTGGTTGATTAAAGGCGTACAAAAGGATTGAATCGGCGGTTTCGCGGCCAAGGCCCCAGAGCGCCAGTAATTCATGGCGCGATGGCGGCCTTCGCCGTAGAGGCGAATGGCATTCGCCCCGCACAACCGCCGCATTTTGTTTAAGAAAAAACTTGGCAATGATTTTTAATTTTTTAGCTTTTTGGCGATAGTAACCAGAAGACCTTATACAAGTTTCAAGTTTTTTTATTGGTGCGGCAGTAATCGATTCGGCATCAAGCAAATTCTTTTCGTACAAACATTCAATGGCTTTTTCCACATTTTTCCAAGCCGTATTTTGAGTAAGAACAGCCCCAACAATTATTTCAAACTGCGGATCAAAACCTGGACGCTTTTTGCCTTTATGTTTTGGCCACCAGTGTTGAGGACCGAATTCTTTAAGTAAGTCTTTATAAGTCTCAAAAACATTCATATTCTTAATCCCCCTCTCTCGTATGCTCTTTTAATTTTGCATACGGGGGAGGGTTAGGGGTGGGGGCTGAACGGATTTTCCATCTCAAAAACAATTAATGGGGCGAGATCAGTAAAAACTTTGGTATCCAACCCATATTTTTTTGAATACAAAACATCAATCGAACAAAACAGTGCGTTATTCCAATCAAAACCTAATTTTTCTGAAACCGCCTTAACATCTATTTCTGACTTCCCTTCTACTTCAACAAAAGGCTCAAGAAATGGCCAAGTATCAATAGTCACTTCAACTTCGTCGAGTGACCATTTTTCCCGCAAAGTTTCTTGATAAGCTTTTTCTTCACAACCAACGGTTTTTAAAAGTTCAACTGCGCCATCAAAATTATCAATCTCTAAACAGATTTCTTTTTGATTTTCTATATGGTCACCGTCAACAACTTTTAGAGACATGGTGATTTTATCGCTTTCATCGCGGATCCTAAGCCAACCACCTTTAATTTTATGACCTTCGGGCATATTAAAAACTTTACGCTTTTGAAGAAACTCTGGTTTAACCAAAGTTGCTCCGATAGCCTTAAGTTTGCCTCGAATTTCATCTTTATTTATTGGCCAAAAAGTGGCTTCGTATTCGATATCCATATTGATGACAGAATATCATGAAATCAAAGGCTATAAAAGCCTTGACTTTTACTTTATTTTATGTAAATATAACACGTTCGGTCCTTGATCGAATTTTCACCAGCAAGCTCTGCTACGAGAACATGAAAAGTTAGGAGACGAGATGGAAGAAATCACCCACGGACCCATTCCGCTCTACATCACCAACATTCCGGTAATCTTCTTCGTCGTGATGTGGCTCGTGAAATTTACCTTCTTCGAAATCCGAAAATCATTCGAAGGGCAACACGACAGAAACACTGTCTGGGATTATCGGAAGTCCATCCTGGGATCCTTCGAAATTGCGCTGGCGCTCTTCTTCATCGGTATACTCCTGCATATCAGTGGTATTCACCTGGCGCAATAGTCACGCGTCACGACTCAATACCGACCTCACCCAGAGGCCGGATTTTTTTTATTTCCACAAGATAACAACAGACAATGTTATTTTACAAAAAACCGCCAGTCAAACCAGCGATTTTATTTTAACATCAACCCCCTTCAACCCCTTCGGACTCTTCAAACCCTTCGGACCTTCCTAGACCTCAACAACTTTAAAACTACCATCTTCCAAATGATCTGCTAGAAGCATTTTTACCACCATACCTGGTTGTTTTTCAATAATGATAATCGCGGCTTTTTTCATTTCTTCGATTTGAAAATTCTTTTCAGCTTCGCGACTTTCGAAAGCATCGTGTCCGCCGTATGCTCCACAATCCATATGATGAATCAAAAGAACAGTTTTAGTATCATGTAATTTTTTGGACAAAGACACTTGGGTGGCCACGAAGCCGTCTGGATTGGCAATGATGTCCTTACCGACTCCAGCCACGGAAATCATGTCGCAGTCGCCGACTAAATTATTAACAGTCATGTATTCATCAATGGCTTTTTGTAAACGGAAATCCATGCAGCGGATTAGGGCGTGGGTACAGGTATGCATAGTGAGAGTGTTGGAGTTATGGAGTGTTGGAGTGTTGGAGTGTTGGAAGCTCTATTATTTAAAATAATAAATTCCTTAACTCCATGACTCCACAACTTTATACACTCCACGACTTTAATTATTAGTAGTAGTTTGATGTGGTACTTTTTTCCTCTTCATAGCAACTTTATACCTGGCCAACTCGCGTTCCAAAGCGGCAGTAGCGGCAGCAGCAGAAACATCATCAACGGCGCGCTTTTCTTCTAAAATTTTTCGAGCTTCTTCGCGAGCTTTTTCAATTTTCTCTAATTCCAATTCTTCAACCCGTTCAGCGGTATCAGCCAGAATCACGATTTGATTACCCGGACGGACTTCTAAAAATCCGGTGGAAACTACCATCAAATTCTCTTCTCCGTTTTGTTTTAAACGCATTTCCCCAGGACGAAGCGAAGTAACCAATGGAATGTGATCAGGTAAAACTGTAATTTCACCGCTTTCAGTCATAACACTCAAAGACTCGGCTTCACCTTCGAAGACGACGCGTTCAGGAGTGACTATTTTTATTGTTAGGGTTTTCATATTTCAGAGAGTAGTGAGTAGTAAATAGTGAGTAGTTAAAATTTAGTTCGTAGTATTTTTTCAAACAACTTCCGCCTACTTACTACTAACTACTTACTACTCTCTCGTACCCACCTAAACAACTTCCTCAATCCCACCAACCATATAAAAAGACTGTTCTGGTTTACTATCATGTTTGCCTTCTAAAATCTCTTTAAAGCCGCGAATGGTGTCAGCTAATTTTACATACTTACCTGGACGACCAGTAAAAGTCTCAGCAACTGAAAAAGGTTGGGAAAGGAACTTTTGAATTTTACGAGCACGGTTAACAGTTTGTTTATCTTCTTCAGACAATTCTTCCATACCAAGAATCGCAATGATATCTTGCAAGTCTTTATAACGCTGTAAAACTTTCTGAACTTGGCGAGCGACTTGATAATGTTCTTCACCAACAATTACCGGATCAAGCACTGTAGAAGAAGAGTCGAGCGGATCGACAGCTGGATAAATACCCAAGGCTGCCAATTCACGAGCTAAAACAACAGTAGAATCCAAGTGACCGAAAGTGGTGGCTGGAGCTGGATCGGTTAAGTCATCAGCTGGCACATAAACCGCTTGAATGGAAGTGATGGAGCCTTTGTTAGTGGAGGTAATACGTTCCTGAAGCGCACCCATTTCAGTAGCCAAGTTTGGTTGATAACCCACAGCTGATGGAATACGACCAAGAAGCGAAGACACCTCAGAACCAGCCTGGGTGAAACGGAAGATGTTGTCGATAAAAAGCAACACGTCACGGCCTTCATCATCACGAAAATATTCAGCCAAAGTTAAACCAGTCAAAGCCACGCGAGCACGAGCACCCGGCGGTTCGTTCATTTGACCAAAGACCATGGCGGTTTTATCAATAACACCAGAGGCTTTCATTTCATGATATAAATCATTACCTTCACGGGTACGTTCACCAACACCAGCGAAAACTGAATAACCACCGTGTTCTTTAGCAATGTTATGGATGAGCTCTTGAATAACTACTGTCTTGCCAACACCGGCGCCACCGAATAAACCAATTTTTCCACCTTTCAAAAAAGGACAAATAAGATCAATAACCTTAATACCGGTTTCAAAAATCTCGTACTTTGTTGATTGTTCAATAAACTCTGGAGCCGCGCGATGAATAGGATTACGCTTTTTGGTTTTTGGTGCTGGCATGTCGTCGATAGGTTCACCGGTAACATCCAACATACGACCAAGAGTCTCTGGACCGACTGGTGTGGTAATTGGACCACCTAAAGATTCAACCGGCATACCGCGACGTAAGCCGTCGGTGGACGACATGGCCACAGCTCGAACTAAACCCGAACCCAAGTGCTGGGCGACCTCAAGAATTAAAGGCTTGTCATCTTTTCGAGTAATACTTAAAGCTTCGGTAATTTTTGGTAAATCACCGCCTTCGAAACGGACGTCGACGACCGCACCGATTACTTGAGCAATAGTGGCTTTTTGAGTTGTGGACATATAGGTAAAAGTGGTGAAGTTATGGAGTGGCAGAGTGATGAAGTGAATGAAGCTCTGGATTTATTTTTTTAGATAAATAATTCCTTTACTCCATCACTTAATCACTTAAACACTCCATCACTAAAATTATTCAAGAGCCGCTTTACCACCACTGATTTCAGCAATCTCTCTAGTAATGGCAGCTTGACGGAATTGATTATAAGTGAAAGTTAATGAGTCAATCATGTCGCTGGCAGCATCAGAAGCGTTTCGCATAGCCAACATTCGAGATGAGTGTTCAGAAGCAGCTGATTCCAGAACTGACTGGTAAACCATGGTTTCAACTAGACGCGGCAACAATTTGTTTAAAACTTCTTCTGGGCTTGGCTCGAATTTGTACTCTTTAGGGGTTGAAGAGGACAAAGGGATGGAAGGGGACGAAGGGTTTTGGCCTGAGACATTTCCTATTCGGTAAAAATCGTTTTCAGCTCCCAAGGGCAGAAGTTCTAAAACCACCGGTTCTTGTTTAATGGCCGAAACAAAATCAGTGTAGGCCAAAAACACATGATCGTATTTTTCTTTAACAAACTCTTCGGTAGCCATTTTACCAATAGGCAAAATTTCTTCAAACTTTGGATTATTAGTAATACCGGTAAAACTGGCGATTAGATTTACTCCTAAGCGGCGAGCGGCATCAGCACCTTTACGACCAACCGCTACTACATCAATATTTTCTGTACCAACTTCTTTTACCAAAAGATTCATCTTTTTTAACATGTTGGCATTAAAGCCAGCAGCTAAACCACGATCAGAAGTTAACAAAATAAGAAGATTACGACCGCTTTTTTGATTTTTACGAAGTAATGGGTGAAGCGAAACATCAATCACCCCACCAATGGAAGAAACCGTATCCCAAGCTAATTTAGCAAAAGGTTTGGACATCAAAACCGAAGACACAGCCTTGCGCATTTTGCTGGCCGAGACCAATTCCATGGCCTTGGTAATCTTATTAGTGTTTTTTACCGACTTGATACGTCGGCGAATGGCGCGGGTACTTAATGCCATATTTGGTTTTGTTGGAGGGGACAGGGGAAAGGGGAAAGGGTTGGTAGCTCAATTATTTAAATAATAGAACATCCTTCCCTATCCCCTAACCCCTGTCCCCTAAAAATTACTTCTGTAAAAAAATTTCCTTAAACTCCTCAATCGCTTTCTTTAACTCTTCAGTGGTTTTATCAGACAAATCGCGCTCGGTTTTAATAGTTTCCAGCAAACCATTTTTTTCAGCACTCATAAAACCATGAAAACCAGTTTCCCATTCCACGATTTTTTCTACTGGTACTTCATCAATCAAACCATTAGTGACAGCGAAAAGAATGGCTACTTGTTGTTCCATGGACATTGGCTGATATTGTGGCTGTTTGGTAACTTCAACTGCGCGACGGCCGCGTTCAATTTGCTTTTTAGTACCTTCATCAAGATCAGTGGCAAACTGAGCAAAAGCTTCGAGTTCACGGAATTGAGCTAAGTCTAAACGAAGTTTGCCAGAAACTTTTTTCATAGCTTTAGTTTGGGCGGCTGCACCGACACGAGAAACCGAAATACCAATGTTTAAAGCTGGACGGATACCACGATAGAACAAATCAGTTTCCAAGAAAATTTGACCGTCAGTAATGGAAATAACGTTAGTAGGAATATAAGCCGAGACATCGCCAGCCTGTGTTTCAATGATTGGCAAAGCGGTTAATGAACCACCGCCGTATTTTTCATCTAAACGAGCGGCGCGTTCGAGCAAACGAGAGTGGAGGTAAAAAACATCACCAGGATAAGCTTCACGACCCGGTGGACGGCGTAGTAATAAAGAAATTTCACGATAAGCCCAAGCATGTTTAGATAAGTCATCGTAAATAACCAAAACATCTTCGCCTTTTGCCATAAAATATTCACCAATGGCACAACCAGTGTATGGTGCGATAAACGAGAGCGGTGCCGGGTCAGAAGCGCCAGCCACTACGATGGTGGTGTATTCCATAGCCCCAGCTTCTTCAAGTCGAGCCACGATTTTGGCAATCTTGGATTCTTTTTGACCAATAGCCACGTAAATACATTTCACACCTTCACCTTTTTGATTCAGGATTGTATCAATAGCCACAGCAGTTTTACCCACCTGACGATCGCCAATAATAAGTTCGCGCTGACCGCGACCGATTGGGATCATTGAGTCGATACATTTGATACCAGTATGAAGAGGTACGGTAACCGATTTACGGGTCATAACGCCCGGAGCGATTTTTTCAATCGGTTGATAAACATCAGCTTTGATTTTACCCTTACCATCAATTGGGTTACCTAACGGATCAATAACACGACCAACAACTTCATCAGAAACCGGAACCGAAAGAATACGACCAGTTGATTTAACCGTGTCACCTTCTTTAATATTCCAAGATTCGCCCAAAATAACCGCGCCAACGGTTTCTTCTTCCAAGTTTAAAGCCAAACCATAAACATCACCGGGAAACATAAGCATTTCTGAAGCTTGGCAATCAGAAAGACCGCTCATACGAGCCACGCCGTCACCAACTGAAATAATGGTGCCGACTTTTTCTTCCTTAGCCTCGGTTTTGAAGGCTTCGACTTGTTTTTTTAAAACATCTAGGATGTCGTTTTTTGAGGGCATATTGGAGGGATTTAAGGGTTTTAAGGGGACGAAGGGATTGAAGGGTTATTTTGTTAAAATGGTTTTTAAAGAATTCAATGTTCCGAGTACTGAACCATCAATAATTCTGTCATCAATACGAACGATTGCACCGCCAATAAGTTCTGAATCAACTGTTTCGGAAATATCAGCACCGGGATTGGCTTTTTCCAAAGCCTTACGAGCTTTTTCAGACAACGGATGAGCTGAGGTCACAGTAACGCTGGCTACACCGTATTTTTCTTTCCAAACACTATCAAGACTGCGAGCAATATCGCGCCAATAAACCAATAATCGAGCTTCGGACAAATACGACACAAAATCCGCGGCGATCTTTTCGATCTCCTTAGCACTCTTCCCTTCCATGGCTTCTACCAAAGCCCGGGCGAATTTTTTAGCATCGATTTTTTTACTCATATTTGGTTTGGCGCGAATTACGAATTGTTACGAATATACGAATAACGAATCCCGCGAATATGCGAATATTTGTATATTCGAATAAATTCGTAATTCGTATATTCGCCGATATTAGTAATTCGCGCCCCCTTGATTTAAGTTAATTTCTCTACCGCTTCTTCAGCTAACTTTTTAGATGTCTTTTCTGAAACAGATTCTTGCAAAACCTGCCTGGCTGCAGCCACAGCAATTTCGGCAATTTCCTTACGAGCGTCACGAATCATGGTTTCTTTTTCTCTTATTAATTGATCTTTACCTGACTTTACAACCTTTTCAACATCTGCCTTAGCTTGAGCTAAAATATCATTCTTTCTGGCTTCAGCAGAACTTTGAGCTTCTTCTAAACGATGTGAGGCATCAGATTTTGCAGCAGTAATAATTTCTTTTCTTTCAGATTCCAACTTAGCCACACGTTCTTCAACCTCTTTAGCGTTTTTAATGCTGTCTTCAATAGTTTGAGCGCGTTTATCCAAAGCTTTAACTATTGGTCCGTAAATCCATTTCCAAAAAACCAACAACACAATTAAAAAATGAACCAGCTGGGCAATGAATAATTTTAAATTAATACCAAGAGCGGCAATACCACCTGTCTCTTCGACGGCGTTGGCGACTTCTTGGACAGCTTGGACTTCGGAGGACATATTTTTTTATTGAGGGGAAAGGGGAAAGGGGAAAGGGTTGGTAGCTCTATTATTTAAATAATAGAACATCCTTCCCTATCCCCTAACCCCTAACCCCTTTTAATAACCAACAAACTTCGAGCAACCAACAATATTGATTGCTCGTCAGTTTGTAAATTACAAAACGAATTGAATGATAAGAGCTACGACCAAAGCGTAAATAGCGATAGCTTCGGCGAAAGCCATACCAAGAAGCATTGGCACCAACAACTTGCCAGCAGCTTCAGGATTGCGGCCAATTCCCTCCATAGCCTTTGAACCGATTAAACCGATGGCCAAAGCCGGACCAATACCACCAATGGCAATGGAAAGAGCTGAGGCAAGCATTTTGAGCATTTCTGCGTCCATATTTTTTATTTGGTTAATTATTTTTTCTTATTCAGGAAGTAGTAAGTAGTAAGTAGTAAGTAGCTGGCTTTCCCAACTACTCGCTACTCACTACTCGCTACTCACTGGTTAATTAATGTTCTTCACTGCCGTGGGCATCAGTCATAGACTTCATAAATACCAAAGTCAACATAGCAAACACGGTAGCCTGAATTATACCAACCAAAAGTTCCAAAAACATAAATGGTAGCGGCACGACAAACGAAACTAACATGTAAATAACGGTCATTAAAACTTCACCAGCAAAAATGTTTCCGAATAACCGAAGCGATAAAGAAAGCACTTTAGCAAATTCACTGATAATTTCCAAAAGCCCAACACAAAATTCCACCAAAGCCACAATAACCGCCATTGGCCCATGTTTAACTGCCAAAATTATTCCACGAATATTTATAAACTTACTGATGTAGGCAACAAACCCCAGACCAAGCATACCAAAAATATGAGCTGCAACCACAGAAAATACTGCAATGGCTAAAGTAAAATTTAAGTCACTGGTAGCCGGGCGGAAAAGCGGAATTAAAATTCTTTCCCCGTGTTCAATCTCCCAAATACCAATTGAACCAACTCCGGGCAGCAAGCCCATCCAGTTTGAAACCAAAATAAAGAGAAACAACGAGGCACAGATAGGAAAAAACTTTCTGGTGCGTTCACGATCACCAACAACCTCTTCAGCTTTAACCAGAAGCATTTCAATTACGTAATCAACAAAATTTAAAAAACCACGAGGTGTTAATGAGGCTCGTTTTCGTACAATCAATCCAACAATCAAAAAAACAACAATACCAATCCAAGCGTTGATCATGGAATTAGTAATGGGAAAACCTGCGAGATGAAAAATTGGTTCAGCAGCTACGGAAATCATATTGAAGAGGCTAGAAAAGCTTGAAAGGCTGGAAGGGCTTGAAAATTTTTAAAACTTTCCTTCCCTTGTCTTCTCTTTTATTCTCTTTCGTTCTCTTTATTTGTTTTATTTAATTCCTCAAACTGTTTAGCGTAATCAGTCGCTTTCTTTTTTATAACTAAATAAGTAGAAGAAAACGCCGCAATCAAACCAACAAACATGAGCCAAGGAGTAGTTCCAAATTGACGATCAAGCCAAATACCGACAAAAGCAGCTAACACCGCCGGAACCGCTATACTTACACCAAAATCGCCCATAGCCCGCATAGCAAAACGATAGTATGCGGAGTCGTTGGTGGTTTTTTTAGGCGTTTTGGTCGTGATTTCGTCCATAAAAGCGCCTTTAGTATAGCCGAAGGCGCCTTTTTTGACAATGGTAAATTGTTTTTGACTGTGAATATGTGTTGGAAATTTTCAATTATCAATAATCAATTATCAAGTATGGAATTTTTTTCAGATTCCGGTTTGTGTTGAAAAATGTGGCACCGGATTAATCGACCTAATTACTTCGTTATTCTGTACCATTCTAATATGTTTATGCTGTTTCAACTTTTCCAAACCGGCTCCATTGATTTGATTATCAGTTGAATCTATTTCGCCCACGATCACCCATCTGATTTGCGGCACCTGATTTATTAATTCCGAACAACAAGTATAACCACTACCATTACGATAAGCACATGGCTCCATTGTTGTATAAAGTGAAAAGTCACGTTGCTCCCAATCGGGACAATTGCTTTTTAACATCGTGATAGCATCTTGCTCGGCATGAATGTTGCCACGACGATAGCCCCAAGCCACGATTTCAAAAGTATCAGCCGCAACAATTAAAGCTCCCACTTGATAACCGCGAGTGGAAAAATTTGAAAGCTGCGAATACTGTTTGGCCAAGTCAAAAAATAACGCATCAATACTTTGCCAAAAAGCTGTTCGTAAATATTTAGAAAATTGTGCTTCTACTCGATTCTCTTCCTCAACGATTCTAGTATCAAATAAATAACCGTAATTATAATCTTCAATAGTTTTTTGTTGTTTATTGTAGTTACTCTTATTATTCAGACAATAAATTCCTGTGATTTCCGTACTCGATAATTTTTTAATTGCTTCTATCATGGCCAAAACTGTTCCACCGGTAGAAATTAAACAATCAACAATCGCCACTTTTTTACCTTCGATAACTTTTGGTAAATACATTGTTCGTTCGTAATACCCGGTCTTCTGAACAAACTCTAACGAAGGAACATTGTAATGAAACGATTTACAGATCACTACCGGTAACCCAAGCTCAGCTCCCACAAACGAAGCTAAACCAATACCATCGGATTCAATCGTCAAAATCACTTCTGTATCTTTGGGAACTAAACGAGCCAAATATTTTCCAGCTGTGGCGTAAATTTTTTGATTGACCAAAGTTAAACCTTTAAAGGGATAAATAAAGTACTTATACGTTTCTACTGACCCACCAAGATCACCAACTGAATAAATTTGCGAATCTTTAAATAGAGTTATAATTTCATCCAACTGTCTCTTCTCTTCGGCAATCGATTTTGAAAGTCGCAGCACTTCTTCCTCCAACGCATGAACCGGGTTAGTTGCAAACATAAAGATGGGTTAGGACAAACAAATTAAAAAGACCCGCAAGGGTCTTTATTTAAACATTTTTTTGAGTGGTGATTTCGGGATTTTCATACCGAGTTACTATTATAGCAGATTCTGTTTCTGTGGGAATAGAGGGTGTGAATATGTTTTTTTAGGTGGTTAAGGGTGTTTAAGTGAATGGAGGTGGTTAAGTTTTTTAGGTTTATCTTTCCTTAATCATCTCCAAAATCGTCCTCACTCCAAACCCGGTACCACCACGTTTGGCATATGGGGCAAATTCTCGCTCAGCATAAGCTGGGCCGGCGATGTCGATATGAACCCACGGGGTTTCACCGACAAATTCTTGAAGGAACAAACCAGCAGTTAATACTCCACCATATTTACCACCAATATTTTTAAGATCGGCAACTTCGGATTTAATAAGTGATTTATAATTTTCTTCCAAAGGCATTTCCCACATTTTCTCACCAGCTTCTTTAGCCGCAGCCAAAATCTTTTGCACCAACTCGGGTTTGTTAGTCATAACACCGGCCACTTCTTCACCCAAAGCCGAAACACAAGCACCGGTTAAAGTAGCCAGATCGATAATCATTGTTGGTTGCAATTTACTGGCGTAAAAAAGCGTGTCAGCCAAAGTTACCCGACCTTCGGCGTCAGTATTCAAAATCTCCACAGTTTTTTTACTCATGGTTTTAACTACATCACCTGGTACCAAAGCTCTACCAGAAGGCATATTCTCGCAAACAGCAAAAATACCGTGAACTTCCACTTTAGGTGCCAGTTTGGTCAAAACTGAAAAAGCACCGATAACCACAGCTGCACCGGACATATCGCATTTCATGGTAATCATCGCGTCACTGGGTTTAAGAGAAATACCACCTGAGTCATAAGTTACTCCCTTACCAACCAAAGCAATTTTCTTTTTTGCTCCAACCGGTTTGTAGGTCAGATGAACCATAAATGGTTCATGATCAGAACCACGGGCCACAGAAAGAATTCCATTAGCACCCATACGTGCCAAAGCGGCATGATCAAAAATTTTGATTTTAATTTTTCCCTTACTCGACTGAGCCACAACCTTGGCAGCGTTAACCAAATCAATTGGTCGCATGTGCGAGGCTGGTTCGTTTACCAAATCGCGAATACAAACGGTTGATTCGGCATAAATTCTTCCAAGCTCGATTCCTTTCTCAGCTTCACGGGCATGGTGACTATCATGAGTAATAATTTCAAAAATTTCTGCGACATGATTTTTTTTGTCGCTTTTGTGCTTATTGAAATCGTAGGCCGCCAGAATCGCACCTTCAACCATTGCCTTGGCACAAACCTTGGCAGACAACCCGCCGTTACCAGCACCGTGTAAAACAGAAACGATTTTTTTGGCTTGAATTTTTTTGGCCTCATTAACACTAATGGCGGCCACACGACGAACCACTTCTTCAGAAAAATCTTTTTTCTTACCCAAACCAATAAGCAAAACTCGCTTGAACAGCTGTTTATCATTTGGCCTAACTAAAAGTGTGGCTCCAAGTTTGCCTTCAAAGTGATCTTCTTTAATAACAACACTCAACAATCCGTCGGTGATTTTATCAACCGCTGCCGTGACACTTTTCAGTTCTTTCCCGCCTTCGTCAAGACTACGGCGGGTCTCTCGAAGCCCAGCGAAGTGGGACTGATCCTCAAAAACATTAACAACCAACAGGTCGCCTTTGGCTTTGTTTATTTCTCCTTTAGTTACAAAAAATTGCATAAATTATTTACTCTTTATTAGAATCAACTTTAACAAGAAACGAACTTAGACTCAAGACTTCCACTCTTACTCTCCCTCTCTCATAAACTCTTCTAGTTTTGTTTATGGTGGAGGGTTGGCCATGCCCGCCATAGCTCACCATGAGCGACGGCGGGGGTGGGGGCTTTAAAATTCACTACAAATCATTTCGACTAACTCTTCTTTTTCACTATGACTTAACTTCTTTTTTAAAACCTCGTGTTCAACACCAATATGTACGGCTTCGTGAATTATTCTTTCTAAAACAGAACGGCGACTATTCATCTTAATAACAATGACCCCTCTTACATCATAAGAACCCCCAGGGCCGTATGGAGTTAAAACAACAAGATAATTATCCAGCAATTTAAAGCCCGGTCGCAAAGAAAATTGTTCTAATTTTTTAGAAACCTCGGAAATAACTTTTTGGCCTTCTGCCAAGGCTTCAGAAAAGACAATTTTCGGATAAACTTCCTCAAAAAAAATTTTCCGCAATTCGTTTTCTTTTTCCTCAGAAATTTCATCAAAATTTTGAAAAATCTCTTTGAAAACCGAATGTTCAGGAATATCAATTAAATAGCCGTTTTCTTTATAAAACCTTCTTTTACTTAAAAGATTTTTAATATATAAAAATGCTTCTTCGGCAGTTTGCGGACGGATTTCTATTTTTGGCATAAAATAACGCCAATATTATAACAAACTATTGACAAAAACGGCAGTTTATGATAGTATAGTGACAGTTATCCAAAGTTAGGCGGATCCCGCAAGTCGAGGGGTCGTTCGCTTCAACCACACGATAACCTCTAATTCAATGAGGTCAAACCAAATTATGAACGACTTCCAGAATCGGGGTCCTCGCCAGATGAATGATGTCTCGGCGTTGAACCTGACCTGCGCTGATTGCGGTGTTGCTATCACCGAATTACCGTTTCAACCTTCTATCAAGGAAGACGGTACTTACGGCAAGATTTATTGCCGCGAGTGCAATCGCAAGCGCAAGCCTCGCTTCTAAGCGAGCAAAAGAAAAACACCACGGATTTCCGCGGTGTTTTTCTTTTTGAAGTGATGGAGTATTTAAAGTAGTGGAGTGATGAAGTGAATGAGGTTATATTCTCATAGAATATAACGACAATCACTCCAACACTCCAACACTCCAACACTCCATTACTTCTTCTCCGCCTTCTCTGCAGCTTTAGTAAATCTAATAGCCTTGGCTTTGCGAATTTTGGAAGCATCAACTTTACGTTGCGCTTTCCACATATTACGAGATTTTTTGCGCATTCCCATATTTTTAAAAATTCAAAATACTAAATACTAAATTCCAAACAAGAGAATATCATCATTATTTAAAATTGTAAAGCTACTTATGCTATAATAAACGCGTTATGAAAAAACACCTACATTCTCTTATTTTCTTTTTATTTGCTGTATTGCTAACAGGAGCAGCCGTAATTACTATTGCTTTAATGCCTCGTTCGCAAAAAAACATCGAACCTTCAGTAGTGGCAACAATTTTTCCAATTTACGATATTGCCAAAAATGTTGCCGGTGACACAGTAAAAGTTTCTCTCATACTTCCGGCTGGTGCCGACGCTCATTCATTTGAGCCGTCCCCTTCCCTCATCAGAGAAATTACCGGAGCTAAAGCTGTTTATGTTATTGGTGGACCGATTGACGCCTGGTCATCAGTATTAGCTAGTGATATTGGAGCTGAAACAGTATCGGTAAATTCTGGAATTATACTACGCGCGGCCAATGATGAAGAAGATGGTTCTTTTGATCCTCACTATTGGTTGTCTGTAAAAAATGCCAAAATTATCGCTTTCAATATTGCTTCTGATCTAATTAAACGTTTTCCGGAAAAAGCTGAAACCATTACTGCTAATACCACGGCTTATATTTTGCAACTTGATACTTTAGAAATAGAAACCCAAGAAATGTTAAAAGATATCCCGAACAAAAATATCGTCACTTTTCATGATGCGTGGTATTATTTTGCTGATGAGTATGGTTTGAATGTGGCCGGAACTTTTGAACCAACTGCCGGTCGTGAACCAACACCACAATACTTGGCCGAGTTGGTCCAAAAAATTTCTGCTGCCAATGTCAAAACAATTTATTACGAACCACAGATGAGTATTACTGGTTATCAAACCTTTGCTAACGATTACAATATCGAATTAAAAGCGCTTGATGATATTGGTGGCGTTGCCCCTTACGATTCATACATAAATTTAATAAAAACAAATGTCTCCACACTCCAAAACAACCAATGAACCAGTGCCGGCAATTTTTGCGGAAAATTTAAGTGTCATCTATGGCGAACATGCCGCGGTTGATAATGTTTCTTTTTCCATTGAACCTGGAACAATAGCCGCTATTGTTGGCCCCAACGGTTCAGGCAAAACTACGTTAATGAAAGCCTTGCTTGGCTTGGCTCCCTTTCGCGGTGAAGCTTTAATTTTAGGTGAACATTTTCACGAAGTTCGTGGCCGTATTGGTTATGTTCCACAACGCTTCACTTTTGATCGCGACTTCCCTATTACAGTGGAAGAATTTTTGCATTTAGCTTTAAAAGCCAAATGTTCTTCTTCCAGAATCTCAACGGTTATTAAAGAGGTTGGATTAACACCACTTATTCTTCACAAACGCTTGGGTAATCTTTCCGGTGGTCAATTGCAACGTGTATTAATCGCTCAAGCTATTTTAAACGATCCGGCTATTCTTTTTCTTGATGAACCATCTACAGGAATCGACGTGGCTGGTGAAACCGCAGTTCACGATGTTATCGAACACTTAAACAAAGAACACCGCACCACCATTCTCATGGTCTCCCACGACATTGCCATGATTTCTTGTTTAGTTGATCAAGTTCTTTGTCTAAATAAAAAACTTCTTTGCTCTGGCCCACCAAAAAAAGCTTTGACTCAAAAATCACTAGGCGAACTTTTTGGTTCACACCATTCGCTTTACGAACATCATCAGCATCGTCATGAATCGTAGGCCCGAGTAGGTAGTATGTAGGCCGAAAAATCCATGAACTATTCTGCCTACCTACTACGATCCTACATACTACAATCCTCAACCAGCTACATATGCCCCTCCTCGATCTATTAACCTATCCATTTCTACAACGCGCCATAATTGCCGGTTTATTACTTGGCTTACTTTTAGCGTGTCTCGGGGTTTACGTCACTTTGCGACGCATGGCTTTTTTTGGTGATGGAATTGCTCACGCTTCGCTTGCCGGTATTGCTATTGCTCTTTTGGCCGGATTGGCACCATTGCCAGTAGCTTTGGTGTGGTCTTTGATAGTTGCGGGATTTATTTTCTTTTTAGAAAGAAAAGTAAAACTTCCAACCGATTCACTCATTGGAATACTCTTCACTGCCAGCATGGCATTAGGTGTCATTTTAATGCGTTTCACACCAGGCTATCAACCTGATTTAGTTTCATATTTATTTGGCAGTATTCTTTCAATCCAAACAGTAGACTTATGGGTCACTGCTGGTATCACTACAGCAATTTTAATCTGGATGTTCTCTTCGTTCCGCGGTTTAACTTACATGTCATTAACCGAGGAAAGCGCCGCCGTATCCGGAGTTAAGGTAAAATTACATACTTTAATTCTTTATATCTCTTTAGCTTTAGCCACAGTTCTTGGTGTAAAAATGCTTGGTATTGTTTTGGTCTCGGCTCTTCTGATTCTTCCGCCAGCCACCAGTCGTCTTATTTCTAAAAATTTCAAACAGTATTTTGTTTGGTCGGTTATTGTTGCCGAGGTTACAATTTTGGCCGGCTTACTTCTCTCGTTCCAATATGACTTGCCATCTGGCGCTTCGATTGTTTTGGCCGGGACAGGATTGTTTTGTGTGGCGGCGGTGTTTCATCGGAGGGGTTGAAAGGATCCAAAAAGATATATTTATTCTTGATATCTTTAAAATTTATCCAAAAAAAATAAGACCATAAAAATTTTAGAACAAGATAAATTATTTATCTTGTTTTTTTACCAAAATTTCTAGGACTCTCAATCCTCTTTTTCCGAATTCGGTAGTCCATACAGTTTCATTGAGGCCACTCGCGGCTATAAGTTCACGTTGTTTAATCGCGCCCTTCTCAAAACCAGCGTTAATGATCGACTCTGTAACCAAACCGATAACGTCTTGGGCTACAACCAAACGCAAAAAACCGCCTGGTTTTAGTTTACGAAAAACCGCTCGTAAAACCTTTCGAGTATATTCTTCGTAACCACGAAATTTAACTCCACCACCAGAATCCGAATAATAACCCACGGCCATAATCGAAATTATTTCATCGACAGAACCGTTGGTTAATCCAGATAAAGCTGATAAAAAATCTTTTTTAATGATTTTTAAATTTTCACCAATTTCCTCCTCTCCATAAGCAAAACCCGATGAAAGATCTAGAGCTAAATCAACTATAAAACGATAAACTCCTGGCCGGTCGCAGAATGAAGGGTTAGGATTTCCTAACTCGACAACAACAGTTTTCGTTTCGGTCATGTTTTTTCTCTCCTTTGTTTAATTGTCAAAAGAACTGTTTAAATCATAATTTTTTGAACAACTTGGTCAAGACACATACCCTTGACGGTCATGACGTTTTTTAAGTATTATATTAAAGTGTGTTCACAAAAAAACAACTGAATTTTATCAGTTGTTTTTTAGTATTTATTTTAATCTGTATTTCTTAAAATACCACGGATTACTTTCTAAGTCTTAAAGAATTCAACACCACCGAAACCGAAGATAAAGCCATGGCTGCTGAAGCAATCATTGGGTTAAGTAAACCAAGAATGGCCAGCGGGATAGCCACAACATTATAACCAAAAGCCCAAAATAAATTTTGTTTAATAACCTTATAGGTGCGACGCGATAATTCAATGGCAGCTGGAACTTTTTCTGACCCACCACCAACTAAAACAATCTGTCCGGCCTCAATGGCAATATCCGTACCAGAACCCACAGCAATTCCGAGATCTGCCTGAACCAAAGCTGGGGCGTCGTTAATACCGTCACCAATGAAAGCAACTTTTTTACCCTCAGTCTGAAGTTTACGAACAATATCAAGCTTTTTGTCCGGCATAACTTCGGCGTAAACCTCGGTAATACCCAAAGTCTTAGCTACGGCCGCAGCTGTCTTTTGATTGTCACCGGTAATCATGACCGATCCGAGACCGAGTTTTTTTAAGACCAGGATTGTTTCTGTGGCCTCACTACGAACTTCATCGGCCACAATTATTGCCCCCATAACTTCTTGATCATGGTGAGAAACAAAAAGTCGTGTACCAACGCCTAAATTATCATCAATCAAAACCTGTTCGGCCCAGGAAACATCCAAACCAGCAGCCGCTAAAAATTTTAAATTACCTAATCTTAATTTTTCTCCATGCTCACAAAAAGCACTAACCCCCTGCCCTTTTACTTCTTCAAAACCGGTTAACTTATCATTAAACTCGACTTTTTGATCATTGGCGTATCTGACAACAGCTTTAGAAAGCGGGTGTTCAGAAAATTTTGCTAGTGACGCCGCAATTTTCAAAATCTTTTCTTCGGGAAAATTATAAGCCGGATTAATGACAATTTTTTGTACCTCGGGTTTACCTTTGGTCAATGTTCCTGTTTTATCAAACAAAACCAAATCAAGATTTCGGCCCCGCTCTAAAGCTTCACCGCTCTTTATAAGAATACCTTCGCGAGCACCACGACCAGTACCGACCAAAATTGCTGTCGGTGTAGCCAAACCAAGCGCACAAGGACAAGCGATAACCAAAACAGCTACAGCAGGAATTAATGAAGTAGCAAAACTTCCAGTAACCAGCAACCAACCAAAAAAAGTCAGAACAGAAACCCCAATTACAATCGGCACAAAAACCGCAGCAATATTATCAGCCATTTTTTGGACTGGGGCTTTTTTCATTTGTGCTTCTTCCATCAGCTTAGCCATTTGATCAAGTACAGTATTACCGGCCACCTTAACAATTTCAACTGTTAACAAACCCTGCTGATTTATAGTAGCACCAAAAACCGTGTCATTAATTTTTTTAGAAACCGGCATTGATTCACCGGTTAACATTGATTCGTCAATTGACGATTCACCCTCAATAATTTTTCCGTCAAGGGGAATTTTTTCACTAGGCTTAACTAAAACCTTATCACCGACTTTTAATTCAATCACTTCGATATCTTGAGTTGTGTTGCCAGAAATTAGATGAGCTTTTTTAGCCCCGATTTCTAATAAATGACGAATGGCTTCGCTGGCTCGACCCTTACTTTTTGTTTCCAGAAAACGACCAAGCAAAATAAAAGTAGTAATGATTGCCGCGGTTTCAAAATAAACATCGCGACCGGCCAACAATTGCCACCAACTAAAAATAATTGTAACCAAAGTACCGAGTGAAATTAAAGTATCCATATCAGCTCGCCAACGTTTAAGCGAAGCAAAAGCTGATTTATGAAAAACTAAACCGGGCCAAAAAACCACGACTGTTGCTAAAACCGCTTGAATCCACGAACCAATTCCAATCATGGCCAAAACAAAAGTCGGAAGGCTTAAAATCAAAGCGGTAATTGTAAGACGGTTAATTCCTGTTTCACCTCCGTGGGACATGTGGTCATGATTCTGATTACCGTGTTTATCATGATTCATAACAGGTACCTTGTAGCCTTCGGCCTCAACTGTCTTATGTAAACCGTGTTCGTTATTTTTTGTCTCATCAAAAGCTACTTCAGCCTTATTCAAAGCAAAATTAACCACTGCTTCTGATACTCCGGCAGATTCTTTTAAAGCCTTTTCTAGGCGAACTGCACACGAAGCGCAGTGCATACCTTGGATTGGGAAAGAAGTTTTTTTCATATTTTTTATTAAGGGGATTAGAGTTTGGAGTCTGGGGTTTAGGGATGGTTTTTTAAAATATCAATTATCAATTTTCAATAATCAAGTATGGGGTCTTAATTTTTTAAAATATAGAACATCCTTCATTGATTATTGATTATTGAATCTTGATAATTCAAAAAATTATTCCACTACAATAGTCCCTCGTACCATACCCATAGCACAGCTAAAACCATAAGTACCAGTTTTAGTTGGTGTAAAAGTAAATTCGTTAAGTCCAGGCTGAAGATCAGCAGAAATACCAAGCGATCTGGAAACCAAGGATTGCGCACACCCCATACTGTTTGAGCCGGTTATTTTCCAAAGCACAGGAACACCAGCTTTAACCCGCAAAACATTTGGTTCGTAAGCATCACCGTAAACCGTCATCTCAATAATTTGTTGTTGTTCTGTTTTAACCGAAGAAACAGTGTTATTACTTGTTGGAATAGACCAACCGGCTAAAACTAAACTATTTTGAAAACCAGATAAACCAAGCAAGACTGTGAGAACTCCGGCCACTAATTTAATTCTATTGTGCCACACTCCACGACTTAACGAAACCGCGGCACCGATACCAACCAGGGCCGGAAGTGTTCCCAAAGCAAAAATCAGCATAACCAAAGCCGAGCTAAAAGGATTAGCTAAAGACAAAGCATAAAGTTGTGCCGATTGAGTAAAACCGCAAGGTAAAAAGAAAGTCACCGCCCCAAACAAAAACGGCATAATTCGCCAAGACGAATCGGCTTGCGAAAAAATCCGATTTTTTATTCGTTGAAAAATTGAAATTTTAGTCAATCGCTCAGGCAAAAGCCCCAAGATATTCAAACCAGTAAAAAACAACATAAAACTAACGGCCAAAATCAACAAATTCTGTCCGGTAGATGAAAGAGAAATTTTTCCACCAAGAAAACCAATTAAAGCTCCGCCACCAGCAAAACCAATCAGTCGGCCTAGATGAAATAAAATTTGTTTTTCTAAACGCTGTTTTTCTTGAGTGGCTAAAGCCGTTAAAATACCGGCCGAAAAAATTGTGCAGGAAGAAAGCGAGGCAGCTAAACCAAAGACAAAAACCGATCCAAGACCAACCAAAGTTTTTGTACCTGGTGAAAAAACTAATAAACCAAAACGATCGAGAGCAATAAACAAAACAAAAAGTGAAAAGATTATAGCCAAAATCTGTGGTAAGCTGCGCTTTTTTTGCGGCAAACAACAGTCCGGAAGTTGATTATTCATATATAAAAACACAAGAATTAATTAATCGAAAAAACGAAAAACGACTCTTGTGTTTTTACTCGCGTTTGATAGTAGTCAAAATATTTTTAGCATCCCGAAAAACCGTGGCTTTTTCAAAATACGACTGAAGTGAAACAAAAATTTCTGGCACCACAAAATCCTCAACAACCGCCGGAACAAAAAGCTCGGGACTAAAAACTAAATTAAAATCAACTTCGTTTTCATTAATGGCGTTAGTTAAACAATGAACCGCGCAAGCGGCTGGCATTTCAACTGGCGCTTCATGACAAGACGAATGTTTTGGCAACATAGAACTAGCCAAAGTCAGCCGTGGCCCAAAAGCCGCGGCGACGATGAAAAATCCGAGTAAAATTATTGCCAATTTACGAGACATTTTGATTATTTGTTCATTTTTGCCAAAACCCAAGTTCCTACAAAATACTGTACTACCATACTAACACACCAAGTCACTAACATCAAAAGCGAGATAGGAAAACAACTATAAGTCATGATCATGCCAATAATCGACATAACAACAAAGCTACCGGAAAAAGTTAAGACTTTTTTACTTATCGGAAACATGTGGTAGTTCTTAAACATATTCCAAACCCAAGCCATAAAAAAACCTGTTAAAATCGGACAGACAAAAATCAACGACATTAATGGATCGGACCACGGACGAAAAAGCGGAGTTTGGTATTCAACAGTTACACTCGGAAAAATTACCGGCCATAAAAAATTTAGAGCCACGCTGATTACCAGCATAACTAAGCCGGCCAAAAGACCGGAAAGTAAGATTTTTTTCATAGTTTTTTTTAAGTCAATAAGCTTTCCCAGTTATCCCTTCACACCCTTTAGGTATTTGGCATCTTGTTGCAGAACAATTATCGCCAATACAAGGCATACAATCAACAAAATCCGGACAATTAGCGGTTTCTTTCTTAAAATTGTTAAATTCAACTAGTTTATAAGCACCATAAGCAAGCAAAACCACTAAAAAAATCCCGATAACTAAAAGTATTTTTTTGAGATACATATCTTTATTATAATCTCATAAAAAAGAGGATTTGAAAAGCAAAACCCGTTACTTTTTGATAACGGTTTTTTTGCGACAACCATCTTGACAAATTACCTTTTTTGGTGTTAATTATCAAAGCTGACAACAGCTTGACTCACCATCATCAAAAGAGGTAAATCATGTGCTTTACAGCCGTTATCGCGGGAATGGTCGTAGGATTGGTCACGGAGATCATCTCCAAAAACGTCCTCGGACTGAAGACAACCATCGGCGGCACTCTACTTGCCTGTGCACTCACATCGTCTGCCGTGACCGTAGCCACAATGCATCTTGTCCAGTAACGGTCCTAGGAGAATAGTCATGAAACACGTGTTTGTTCGAATCGAAGAAGGCCGTGATACCGAGTGCAAATCAATTTCATGTCTGCTTCTGAGTGGCGATCGCGCTCAAAAGTTCCTCGATGACCCAAGCGAACTCATCAAGGACTACAGCGCCGGGGCTTGCATCATCGACAATTGGGTGGTGCCGGATGACCTAGAAAACATCACCACAAGCGACTCCATCCGTGAGGTGTTCTATGCGTTTCTGGCTCTGAATGTTCTCGGCGATTTCCCCATGGTTTCCGACCTGTTCGCAACCATCTTCGAGGCCGGCTACCGCCTCGCCGAGAGCAAAAGGAAAGAGTAGCAGAACAATTCCACGTCACTACGCCTGCCTGGTAGGAAAACCGAACGGCAGGCATTTTATTTTCAAAAAAATTTCCAGGACATAATTTCTCTTTCGGGCCTTATGTTTTCTTATTGAAAAACACAACAAAATCTGATGATAAATTAATCTGAATTTTTCGGACACACCCGAGCACAATCTACGCGATTAAAAATATCATCTTCGTCAACACAAATTTTAGAACAGCTGCAATTACTCCATGTACTTTTTTGTCCTTCGGTACATGACTCAGCAACAGGATTGATTATTTCTTCATCTTTTATGTAGAAAGAAAATGCTATTCCTGCCGATATAATTATTATTACCAGCAAACCAATTACCAATAGCATTTTTTTATTCATATAGTTAGATAAGAAAATTGTGTGACAATTTAAACATGGTTATTTTTACCTTAAACCGTTGAACGCTTTTTAATAAAATCAATAACTAATACCGCGACAATTAAAAAAATTCCACCCCAAACAAAATAAGTCATTGGCGAAACTGGGGGGTTTGGGCTGTAAATTACTTCACTGGAAACCATTTGATAAGGTTTTTCTTGAGTTAAGCTTAAACTAACTTTTGTATTCTTTAAAAATGGTTCATCTCTAATATCGTATATAGCGTCGATAGTACAATCAGAAGGACCAATTACCTGGTATTGAAAAGAAGTTTTTTCTAAATTGTTTTCAAGAGTTGATTCGTATGTATCTATACATCTCTCATGACCTTTTTCGACCAACGTTGATGATGTAATTGTACCTTCTGTTTGAAATTGAGGAATTTTTTCACGCTCCATTTTTATTGTCTCTGGATCTAAGGCCATAAATATATTATTAAATCGACGCTGCAAAAATTATCACTCCGTACTTTTTTTAATGCTTGTCTTTATTATAATCCCACAAAAAAGATGTTTTGGGAAACTATTTCCAATACAATTTTATAAAAAAACCGTTTTAACAAAATTAAATTTTATTAACACTAAATCCAATCGAAATTTTCTTTTTTTGAGACCTATTTTGGTGACCGCTTTCAAAATACTCATCTATTTTTTTTAAAAAAGCTAATCCTTCTTTTGTTTTTTCTAAGGTTAGCATCACTTTTGGTCTAACAGTCAACCACTCTTCTCTAGTTACTGGGTTGTGACCACCAAAAAAATTTTTGTCTCCCTTGAAAATATCTGAAATTTCCGTCTTATCCCAACTACCCTCAAAGCAATATCTATGACCATTAAAATTTAGATATATAGCGCGAATAATTTTCCCTTCCAAACCAGACTTATAACTTAAACTAACCTCTGGATTTCCATCAGGAATTCTAATTTTTTCTACAAAATCAATAACCGGAACTCCTAAATCTTTTGCGACTTGCCTCATTCTTTTTGCCTCTGGTGATTCTCTAAGTGTTTCACCTCCGGTGTCATATTTTCTTATTCCCACACTTTGTATTTTTACACTTTCTTTTCTTTTTCCAACTACCACCACTTCATTATATGCACTTTTACCACCCAGCATTCGAGTTTGTTCAATTAATTGGGACGGCAACATTTCTGGAGTCCGTAAATTTTCTGCAACAAAATCTGGCCTGGTAACATTTGTTGCACTATCCCTTGGGGACATGGAAACAAAATTATCCCAAGGGACATCTAAAATAAAAAAAACATCACCCCAGGTAGCATTGTGATCTTGGTTGATTATACTAGTTGATATTATTTTTTTCTCCGATATTCTATGCGGTTCATTCAATAAATCTATTTCTTGCCTAAAATCATATCCCTCGTTTCTCATTGTTGCCAAAAGTAAACTTGTTCGCGCTGATGGATTTACACCATGAACAATATAACAATAATGGTTGGGATCATGTTTGGCAGGATCAGTTATTTCAGAAAAAAATTCCTCCTTTGTTGGTTTTTTATGTTCAAATTTCGCATCAAAAAAACTTTCTCCAGGCATAATATATATATTTCCTCCCATGTTTATTATTTATTTAACTTTTTACGTAAAATCCCCACACTCCATCAGAAAATTCTCCGGCCGCAAATTTAATTTTATCAGGTTCTTTTATAATTTCCCAAATTATAAAATTAAAATCTTTTCCATATTCAGGATCCTTAACAATCACTCTGTCACCTGTATCCACCCAATCATATTTCCAAACATCTATATTATCAATTACAAAACTTGAGCCATCAACAGAACTACTTAAGAATTTCCAGGACATAATTTTATTTTTATTTAAAATTATTTCATTCGTTGCAACACCACCTGCCATTCAGCTTTAAATTCACCACGCTGATTATTTTTCTGTTGTTCTCTGATTTCCTTAACTTCTAACCGATGTCGTTCGGCCAGACTGCGTACTTCTTGTTCGGTAAAATAATGTTGAAAATTTCCTTGTTCGTTTCCGGTTTTAATAATAAAAGTTCTACCTCCTAATTTATTTTCTTCAACAAGAACCTCGTTTTCTTTTAAAGGTTGAGAGCTTGAACGCAAAGTCACAAAAGCCAAACCTTGCTCTTTTAAAACCCTTCCTATTTCAGAAAAAGCAGACTCTAAACCCTCGTCATTATTATAGTCCAGTACACGATTGGAAATAAGCGAATCAAAAGATTCATCCTTAAATGGCAAACGCCTTATATCAGCTAGCAAAACACTGGATCTTGGATAATCTTTTATTAATTTTTTGGTCTTTTCCACACCAACCCCTGACATATCAACCGCTGTTACGTTTACACCTTTTTCAGCCGCATATCTACTATGCCTACCAGCACCACATCCTAAATCCAAACAATTCTGACCAGGAGTTAAATATTTATCAACAAAAGATACCACCACTGAACGAGGTTTGTCTTCTTCTTTTAAGGAGTATTTTACGTCATACATCTCTGGATTATACCGATCAGACATAATATATAGAATTATTTAAAACAGTCTAGTTCCTTTTTAATCAGCTCTATCGCGATATGGAACGCCTTAATTCTGCGTATAAGTAGTGTTTGCTGAGAGGAACCTTGTTTCAATTTTGGTTGCACTTTTTCACACTTACTAATAGTTGAATCTATGGCTTGCAGGGCTTCTTCTAATTCTTTCTTTGTAAAATTATCCATAATTATTCCCCTAAGAAATTAACTTAACGTATTTGTATTCAATATTACTTCGGGGTCTTATTTTTGTCTGCGATAGTAGCTCTACCTGCATAACCAAAAGCACCTAAAGCATGAGTAGGAACATGCCAAGTTGCAATAGCATGTCCTGCGGCGCGAGCAGCAAATTTTGCAGCGTCAGATTTAGCCTCACGAGCAGCTGCGTGAGAATCGAGTGAAAGCTTGCGAACCTCTTTCATTCCCAATATTCGTTTTCCTTGTGCCCAAGCTTTTATTGCTTCTATCGCACGACGTGGACGATTGTCATTCGGACGTTCTTTTTCAAAAACAAAGAGAACTCTCTCGGCTTCGTTTGCCGCCTTAAGCCCAAACAATTTGTGGTAATAAGAATCACGCCACAATTTACTATTTTTCGGTTTTGCAGTAGTACTCACAAATATTTATTGATGGATATCTAACCACGCTATTCTTAATTATTTAATTGAATGCAAAATTGTTTGTTCTAATTTTTTAGGTTCATCAGTACCTATCCTGTACGTTTTACCGTTTTTCAATTTTATTTCAACCGCATCAAAACCGGAAACATTGTAAATCCACATCTTCGACCAGAACCAACATCTTATTCCCCACCCATAATACCAATGGTTCTTTACGGTTTTAGCGGACACAATATCATTAAGCGAAAACTTTTTCTGATAAATACCATAACCGAATTTGATTTGTAAAAATTTTTCATCAATAAATACCTGAAGCGACGTAAAGGAAGAAAGAACAAATAAAACTAATACCATTGTGGCAGTAACAGCAAAATTTGTGCCAGAATCGACTGAAGGAGTCTCGGCCCGAGCTGTAATATAAGCCCAGGTAAAAAGTACTAGCACGGCCAGCACGGCAATCATCATCAGATAACCGATTTGAGTGTGTTTGTAGTTCATAATTTATATTTTTAAGAATGGAATTCTGATTAGTTTTAGTTTTTTCTTTGTCGAATTCTATTTTTCAAATATCGTTCAATAGCTTCTTTTGAGGTCAGCCAATCTCTGCCTTCTTTATATGCTTCTAATTTTCCTTGTCTAGCTAGTAAGTTCAGATATTTAGCAGAGAAAGGCGTGGTTTTAGATATTTCAGCCAGTGATACAAATTTTTCTTGTTTTGTAGTTGTAGGAGTCAGAGTTTTTAAATAGATATCAAGCGAACGTTCTATGGATTGAGCAATAAATTTTACCAGTGGTTCATATTTATCATCATCCGCCTTTTCTAGTGCATCGTAATATTTTTTACGGTCATTCTTTAAAATAATAACTAGCGGATAGCCAGCTTGCATTAGAAATAAATTCATAGTAAGCCGCGCTGTTCTTCCGTTGCCATCAAAAAATGGGTGAATATGTACTAATTTGTGATGTAGCAAAGCAGCTAGTTCAACGATACTCATCTTGTTTCTTTGTGAATTAAGCCAACTGATCAGGTCGCGCATTTTTTGCGACACTTGCAGAGTGTCGGGTGGCGTATGTTTAGCCCCACCAATAATCACATTAGCATTTCTGTATTTTCCAGCCCACTCCTTATCGGTTTCTTGAATAATAATTTGATGCAAGTTACGTATTAGCGTTTCAGAAATGGTGTGCTTTTTATTTTTGTCTATCAGGTCATATAAATATTCCAAAGCAGCATAGTGATCTTTTGCTTCCAAATGGTCTTTCAAAGGCTTTCCTTTTACTGTTACACCTTCGCTAATGACCAAAAAAGTCTCTTTTAAAGTCAAAGAGTTGCCTTCTATTGCATTTGAGTTGTAAGTCATCTCTATCTGGAATTTTTCGCGTATTTTTTGCACTGCAGATTTCGGCAAAGGACGAAGTTTGTTGAGTTTAGACAGTTTTTCTTCTAAACGATTTTTTACGATTAATGACAGGAAAGTCATAAAAAATGCTTAATATGGTTTAGTTTATTATTTGAAGTATACCATATTAAGGAACTGTGTCAAATTTAGAGGTTCTATATCGTTTTCGTAGCGGAGCGAAGAAAACATCATATTTTCCTTCATCTAATCACCAAAAAAACAAAATCGGATTCTTTTTAAGAGCGAGGGCTTTAGTCCCCGCAGGAAAAAATGTATTTCACATAACGTTTCGGTATCACACGAAGTTGCCTTAGCAATTTGGGCGAAGTGTAGTACAACCGCATATGCCGTGTTAGGCGATGTTTTGTTCAAATTTTTTGGATACACTTGTTGATAATGTTAAGTGCGGCCTTATGGAGGCTCGTGCTTGAATGACTGGAACACAATTCTTTAATTATTTTTACATCAAAGCCCAGATCAAAGGCTTCAAAGGCAGAGGCCAAAACGCATGCTTCGGTATCTATGCCGCATAAAAATAATGCACCGACTTTGTTTTTTTTAAGAAAATTATTGAGGCCCCTGGCCTTGAAAATAGAATAGCTGTTTTTTGTAAATACATTGTTTTTATCGACAAACTTAATTAAAGAATTGTGTATTTCCGTTTCATAACCAGACGGCATTTTTTTCCAATTCAAAAGTTTAAAAAAGTTAGAGCCTTCTTTGTTAATAAACTTAGTGAAAACTATATAATCGTAATCTGCTTTATTTAAATGCTTAACAATATTTTCTGGAATTAACTTTGTCAGTTCATTAACAAAGTAATTCTGCACGTCGATGATAATTAATGCTTTCTTGGCCATAATTTTAAGCTTAAAAAAATTTGAACAAAATTGCGTATAATGTTACGAGTATCCGAAGTTTTTCTATAGCGTAGCGGAGGAAAAAATTTGGATGGAAGAAATTTACACTCCTTAAAATATAATTGAGCAAATTTCTGGAACCTGATACAAGCTATTATCAGATGTGTTTTTTGAAAATTTTGTTCCTTATCATTATTTTAATAGGCTATAGATTTTATTGAATTTCTTTTGGTTTCAATCCCTTTGATCTATTCACTACTAATCTTTGATAAAAATCTCGATCATAATCATCCGCATAGTCATCAACCCCATAATCATAATCGTCTTCTGCTTGAGCCCAATCAAATCTTTTTTCTTCGACAATAGCATCTTTAGGCACCAAAGCCAAAATCTCACCATTTTTCAAAATTCTATTGCCTGCAAAAAAAGTTGGACCAATTAGCTTTCCGGTTTCCACTGATATAACCTTGAAACTTTTATCTAAACAAAACATTCTCGCAAATTTTTCCCATTCGTCAATCCTTGCCAATGAAACCATTTCGTTATTTCTATTTTCTACTTTTCCTGCGGGCATAAGAATATCATTTTCATCAAAAAACAATGGACTATCGGGAATTACTCTCGCAAGCGTTTGTGGCAACTTATCTTTTTCAATAGCAATAACAATACCGTCCTCGTGAGCAATGCGGTATGACTTGCCCTTAAACTCAAATACATTTCTCTTTGGTTTTTCAAATTCTTCTTTATAATGTTCCATAGATTTAAAATCAAAAGCCCATTAAAAATTTTTAAATTAAAATAAATTTTCAAAAAATATTTTCGATAATGTTTGCGGATATAAGAAGTTGTGTAGCAATCTGGGTTAAGGTTCTGCAAGAGCCGAACCTCATATCCGCTGTTAGGCGAGGATGAGTGGAACGGAGTGGAGCGAAAGCGCAGCACCCCCATAGTGTTTTCTTTAAAATTTTTTTCAAATTTATCTTCGGCTTAACCCAAACTCTCTTTTGATCTCTTGGTTTTCTTCAATTTCTTCGATCTTAGTTACCCACTCAGGTTTTAATAATACCTCATAGCGAGCTTGCGCTTCCGGATTCTCTTCAATCTCATCCAAAATTTCTTTGATTGATTTTTGCGAGTCCCAATATTCTTTTATGAGTTGCTCAATTTTTGCGTATGTTTCAGGATTATTTTTGGAAGCATACAGGAGATAAAATTCCACTAATCGAGACCACTTCTGTATGTCATAGGCATTAGCTCCTTTATAAGGCACTTCTGCCTCCATATTCCAAATTTTATCTCCCCATTGTTTAGCTTCATCTTTTGTTAGACCGGCAAAAATTGAGCCCAGGCGACCAAGCGAATGTTTCGGCTTTAATCGATCCGCCATTTGATACAATGCATATTGATCGCCGTAAGTTGCTTTATCTGGAAGTGCAAGCGGGTCGTTTTCTGAAGCTCGGAATAATTTTATTGATTGTGTTTCAGGCATAAGTTTGAAAGAAAATGTCGTCCAACGTATCCAAGCAGGTGTAGCGAAATTAGGGCGGAGATAAAATTCAATTCATTAATGTAATGTAAAAAGGAATTTTATCGGAGCCGGATATTCAGTGTTAGGCGATGTAATTAAAAGTTTTAAAAATACTTAGTGGCAGAACGGCTAACTTCATCTAATTTATAATCAGATTTATTCTTCCAATATTCTATACTCGTTTCAACAATAGCTTCAACGGTTATATTTGTGCAGCCCAATTTTTTTGCTATCGTCTCAGTGACAGAATTCATTGCAGAACCTATGCCTTGACCTCGATATTCATCCCTTACCATTATCATCGTTCTTGTAAGTTTTTTTTGTGAAGGAATCCAACTTATACAAAAATATTCGAGTTTTTTTGATAACACCGTAGCCATAGCTACCACAACAGGTGGATCTAATTGGTAAGGAATTTTTAATCTTTCAAAAACAAAATCAGAATCTCCTGTTTTATCAGAAAATTCTGATAGAGTGGTTTCAATGGCCTTTTGGAATTTACGCTTTATAGTTTCCCTGTTCTCGACATTAGAAATATAGTCAGCATTTTTATATAAATTTTCGTTTGTCCCACGAGGATTTTCTACACTCATATTTTTAAAACTTTTAATTATTTCGTCCAACGTCCGCGCCTGATCCGAAGTGTCCCAAGGCCGCCTCCGAGGCGGATCGAGGGACATTTTGGATAGGCGCTGTTATGCGAAGTGCGCCGCGCACGAGTAGAACAGCGACGGTAGGCGCGGACGTTATTCAAAAGGCGCTGCGCATTTTGAATAACGTATCGGGATATCCGAAGTTGATTATTTTTCGGTTGTATAACGTGTCCACCAACTGGCGGACGACCGCCGAAATAATAATCAATTTGGATGAGCGACCAAACAATTATTTACTAGCCCCACACCCATTAAATTTAAAGTGTATCCCGCGCCGGTCCGTAGAGTGGATGCGACGCGGGATTATTTTTGACCTCCTTGGTAGTTGCCGGGTAGCATGTAGCCACGCCGAGTGAGAAAATTTGTCACATAGCTTGTGGTGTAGCTTATGAGTGTAGGTGCTACACAACTAACCAGAACTTCTGGCGTGCCATTCCAATGGTGTGCCAAAAAGCTCATGACAAAGGTCATTGTTGCTGGGATCAAACTACCCCAGAAGTACGAGACCGGTGCGGACTTGATAGGCGAAAAGTGTTGGACCGCTCTTGCTGTTATCCCGGTAGACAGGAAACTTGAGGTCGCTTGTGCGAGTCCTGCCATCAAGTACTCTTTTGGGCCGTAAGACCCATTCACCATCATCGCGATCAACCCATTACAGGCGGCCGAGATAATGGCGAATTTGATGTTAAACACATTGTGGTAGAAAATTACCACTTTTCGCCATCGATTCATCGGCACACCCCTTTCGTGGTCGTAATGTTGGTGGGGCTAGTAAATAATTGTTTAAGGAGCGAATCGGATATCCCGTGTTGTACGATGTAAATTTTAGTCCCTCTTCATTCTTTCCCCAAGTGTTTTATCAGGAATATATACCAATACATCCACTCCTTTGATTTCAATCATTTCATAATCTTTTTTGGGCATCAATGTGAAATTTCCATTACTTCCTAAATATTTTTCTTTGAATTGTTGGTAATTTTGAATTTTAAAATCTGGAGCGCCCCTTTGAGGTCTAGTATCATCGGGCTTCCTAATTTTTACTAGCGACAAAATACCGGCAGATGTATTAAGTGGCTGATTCAGTAAAAAAGTCTTACCAGTCCTAATTGTTACCTTATCTACTTCTTTGCCCATAGTTTCGGCGACAAGCTCCAGATTTTTGAATTCATCTTCATCTTTGGAAAAAATTGCCACATAATCTATAACAGGATTTTCTTCATCTGTAAACCTTTTGATAGTAGAAATTCCCTGTTCAACTAGGTAAATTACAATTTTTTCCAGCTCATTTTTGTTCATATTGATGCTCAAAAAAGATTAATGGGGCTAAAATTTATTTCGTACAATGTATGCGTGTATGCGATGTCGCCTTAGCGATATGGGCGAGTGGAACGAGCCGTATACACGCTGTTATCTGTAGTTCCCAAGGGCGGCGGATTACTTTAAAACTCCCTATAACGGAACGACCCTGGGTGCCCTTTTATATCAAGTAACAAACTTTTATGGTATCCGAAGTGTGATGATTTAACTGTATAATCAGAATCAAAAAATTTATTCATCAATTTTTCATAAAATTCTTTAGCTGTATCAGGCTTTGCAATTTTATTAGACAAATGAACAAAAGGAGAAATCAGGAGATTCTTTGTTTTGACTTCATTGCTAGTCTTTAAAATTTCTCGATAAATGCCTTCAAGCTGCGCTTCTGAGTCACCTTCTTCTACACAGAAAAATACAACCAGACATTTTTCCATCATTTCTGCTTCTGCTTTCTTATCCTCTGGTTTTATTCCTTTTGGCCATTTAGATTCCTCAATAATGTTTGTAGCAAATTTATTAACATGTAGCATCAGCGACCTCATAAAAATTTTTTGTGGCTAAAAAATATCTAGCCGTCAGTAATTATAAATAACATTCTAGAATATGTGATATTTGGCAGATTTATAATATACCCGAATGGCGACCACCAACAAACAAACCTAGCAAAACCACATATTCTGAGTTAAGTGCTGTTTATTTCTAATCTTTTGGCAAACGACACGCCTTTACAAAAGCGTATCCTAAATCTGTGATACAGATTATTTCTTTCATTTGGAGTTGAAAACGCTGTTCTCTGTTGTCAATAAAATTTAATTGAGTTGACGGTGGTTGACATAACCTTAACCGATATAGATTATCTACAGCTAATCCAAAGGCAGCATCATCCAAGTCGAATTTATCTTTTACAGTTTGTCCAACAGCACCTCTATGCAACCATTCTTCTCTGGGGATGGGTACTGCTTCGACTAAATTGAATATGCCATCCAAAATTGCAGCTTCTTCCGGTGATAGTTCTTTCAACATTTCAACAAAACTTGGTCTAACTGTTTTTACAAAATTTGGATTAGCAGCATTAGCAAGAAGCGCAATCCATCTATTTTGCATTACTTCATCTTCTTCTAGTGAGCCGCTTTCTAATAATGGAACAAGCGTTTTAGGGAGCACTTTTTGTGGTTCCAACCCTTTTCTTTCTAAGAATTCCTTTGCTTTGACTAATATATTAATTTGATTTTTAAATCGCCAAAATTTTACAGTATCTTGGATGATACCACCACCTTCTTCTAGACCTGGATTTACTAATTTGCCAACAAATTCTTTTGCAACTTCGATTGATTCTTCAATAGCTTTTTTTGCTAGCTCTATACCTTGATTGTCTTGCATAATTTAAAATTAAAAATAAATGTCATATAACGTCTCAGACTAGTTGATATTTAATACTCCCAATATTCCATTCAAACTAAGAAGTAGATAAAGAACACCTGTCAATTGAATGATGATAATTATTCCAATTATATCTATTTCCAGCTTATAACATGCTCCCCAAGAACAAAAAATAATTCAGCTATACAAAATGAAAAAAAGAATATTCCGATAAGACCAACCAAATCATTGGCTTTTTGTAAACCAAAAGCACCAAGCCCATTTGCTGCTAAAATGATAATTGACGAAATAATGACTAAAAAACCTAGTCTTGGAAACGGTTCTCTAATTTCCTTTTTTAGGTCTTGTAATCTTATAGTTAACATAAGTGTCCCTAGTGCAAAAGACAGAATGACAATTTCCCAATAGAATCGAATAGGATCAGTGCTTTTCAAGAATAAATTAAAGAAACCCGCCCATATTAAAAAAGCTAAAACGATTCTTAATATGAATTTAATTTCTTGTTTCATAAAGTTATTCAAATTATATCGCGCAGCTCCTTTCTATCCGAAACATTTTCTTAACAGAAACGAGTTTGGGAGCCAAAAACGAAGTGTGTTATACTCTTTAACTAAGAATAAGTGTAGCATTTTTCAGCCTTTATGCAAGAATTTTTGGATAAAGTTTAAAAGCAAATCCTGCCTCTTATGAAGCAGGATTTATAATTTAACGATAATAGCAAAAGGCTTACACCACTGAAATTTTTACCTTTACACTAAGAGCATCGGCAATTTTGTAAATAAACTTTAAACTGGGATTATAAGTTCCTGATTCAAAGCGAGCCACAGCCGATTGTTTAGTGCCTAATTTCTTAGCCAAAACAGCTTGTGTCATTCCCTGCTTTAGACGTTTCTCAATCAGCTTTTCAATCAGAGCAAACTCTGGCCCAAGTTCTTCGTAGGCCTTAAGAATTTCCGGATCGACTAAAAATTCTTTTTTAATTTTTTTGAAAGTTTCCATATATTTTATATATAACATATAAGTTATAAATAAACAAGCCGCTTTAACTTTTCCTTGGCTTTATTAATTTCCTTAGCTGGAAGCCGAAGGGTTTTCTTGACAAAACCGTGCAAAATAACTGCCTGAGATTGATAAAAAGTATAAAAAAGACGAACCTCTTGCGAACCACAAATACGAAGTTCAAATAAATTATTTGAAACATGTTTAGAATGAGGTAAACCAAGTTTATGACCAAAAACTTCCAATAAGCTAATGGTTTTTAAAACTTTAGCAATTGTCACTCTCTCTAAAGACCAAAGAAATTCTTTTACTTTCTTGTCTAAAAAGACTATTTTCATATATTATAAACAAAACAACCCCCGTCATGAACCGCGAATATTCACGAATGTACAAATAAGAATAAATTCAAAAACTGTGCAAAAATTTTCCTGGACAACCGCCAAAAAACCCATCATCGCTCTCTCACCCATGGCCGATCATACTGATTCGGCTTTTTGTCGGGTTATTAAATCTTTGGCGCCATCAACTGTGGTTTTTCGTGAAATGGTTTCAGCTGAGGCAGTGGTGCGTGGTAACGAAAAGACTTGGGGTATGGCAGCTATTCATGACGAAGAACGACCATTGATCCAACAAATTTTTGGCGGTGAGTCAGAGGTTATGGCCCAGGCTGCAAAATTAATTGAAGAAAAATTTCAACCTGAAGGTATTGATATCAACATGGGTTGTCCGGCTAAAAAAATTATTTCAAATTTCAATGGTTCGGCTTTAATGAAAGATCCAGAAAAAGCTGCAGCGATTGTTCGTGCAGTTAAGGCAGTGGTTACAGTTCCTGTCTCGGTTAAAATGCGTTTGGGTTGGAGTAGTCCGGAGGAAGTTTTAACTTTTGCACCAGTAATCGAAAAAGCCGGAGCTGATTTAATTTCAGTTCACGGGCGAACCAAAAAACAAGAATACGGAGGCACTGCCGATTGGGATATGATTGCCAAGGTCAAAAAAGCCGTCTCAGTGCCAGTTTTGGGTAATGGTGATATCAAAACTGCTAATGACGCCCTGCGAGCCCTAGAAAGCGGCGTGGACGGAATACTTATTGGTCGTGGAGCTTTAGGAAACCCGTGGATATTTCATAATATCAACGAAGCGTTAGCTGGACGTGTTCCACAAAAAGTTACTTCAGAAGAAAAGAAAAAGGTTATTCTCTTGCACGCAAAATTTCATCTTGAAAACAATGAAAACTTAGTAAGCTTTAGAAAACACTTGATTTGGTATTTTAAAGGTATGGTTAGAGCTGCCGAATTACGAAAAAAAATTACCAACCTAATAACGATTGACAATTTGCAAGAAATCTTGGATAATTTGTAATCTTAGTTCCTTCCTTCAACCGGAGTCGACAATGTTCATAGTTCAAACTTTTGACCTGACCGAACAACTCAAACGCTTACAGCGTATTGTGACGATTTTGACCGGTGAAAAACCTTGGTCAAAATTTCCTCACGACATTCAAGGAATGCTTAACGGGCTAAATCATAATCCGGCGGCTCTTCCCCATCTGGTTTTTCGACTACTGGAAAACGAGGTAGTAACAAACGGTCATCTACCTAGCCATGTGATCACCGAAGTTTCCGACTGTCACATCTCGATTCTTCCCTTCTTTTGGACAAAGAATCGCCTCAACAACACCATTGCTGAAAACCTACTCAGTCGAGGAATTATCACGATTAGCATGTTGCGACAATGGAGCTCTGTGAGTCTAGGCTCATTGCGTGGTCTTGGACCCAAAACCGTCGAACAAATTACCGACGTGATGAACAGAATAGGTTTGTCTTTGACTGAATCAACCAGGCCTTTCTAGAAACTTAACCGCCTGCAAACAGACGGCTTTTTTATTTCCAATATTAATTTTCGGCCGAGTTCAACTCGGCCAGACTCCCTCTTTGCTAAAAAAGAGGTTAAATATCAGAAATTTCTTTTCCACATTTAGGACAAAATTTTATATCTGAAAAAATATAATTGATTCCTGGGGATACAGAAAAAGGATTAAGACCCTCTAAACGAGAAAAATTACTAAAATCGCATCCACAAAAACGACAAAAATTATTTATTATTCGTGAAGAATTAATTCCCCATTGTGATACTGTTGGAGCATAGGTCGATAAAAACCCTTTAGAATCAACAACACCATCCCACAATATTGAATTTTGAGTATATCGAGGTAAGACTTCTTCAAAATTTTGCACCACATCTTTTTGTTCTTTTGTTAGATTATTTTTAAATTCCTTCTCTATTAGGGTTACAAGACTTTGGTATCCAACAACCCTTTCTTCCTCAATATATTGAGCCAAACTCTCGGTAATATCATCATGAAGAATACAGTTATCGGTTTCTTTAAAATAATCCTTATCGTTGCTACATATAATAATCTTGTCTTTACCTTTTTTAATATTAGTTTTTACCTTCTCAAGAATGGCCTCAAAGGCTATACAATCAATATGATTCAAATAAGCGCCCTTTTCTGTCCACGGTCTTTTTTTCAACGCCGCTCTTTTCATACCACGGATTAAAATATCATCTGTTGTTTCCAAAAAAATATAACCCTTAGTTTCTTTAATCTTATTAAAAGTTGACAAAGCTTCTTGTTTTTCTTTTTTTAATAATTCATCCAATTCTTTTATTATCTTCTCAGATTTTTCTCTAATAATTCCTTCAGCTTTCCTTTCCTTTACATTACGAAACTTGTCAGATGTTTTTTGTCCTTCTTTTGGTTTGGTGGCTACTTCAAATTTATCTTTAAAAATTTTAATTTTATCAGAAAATTCATGTCCTTTAATCTTTTCCAATATCTCTTTTTCAATAACCTCTGGAATAAGAAGATTTAATTTATCAGATTTCATTTGATCTTCCAGATAACCAAAAAGATCTGGATTATGTTCTTCTAATTCTGCCCATGCACAGGCAGTAAATAAATTTGTATCAATGAAAAGATATTTCATATAAGGTTGGGATAATATAAATCTTAAATAAGGGGGGTGGGGAAAATTAAGAGTGATCCCACTCCACAATCTTCCCTGCTTTGATCTCAATTGGTTCAGCTTGCCGCAAACCGACGATTTGTTTTTTATTCAAAATAGAGACATGCTTTACATCAGCCAGATATTCGGGAATATAACTGATGTCTTCCATGGTTGTCATCCAACCGCACTTATCAAAACGTTTTAAATTGATTGGTCCGGCAAAACTCCGTAAAGTTTTTTTACCGTTGCTGTTAAGAAAATATTCGTGAAAATAACTCATAACCAATTCCCTGGCCGTACGGTAAACTGGTTCACGATAACGCAAAACCGCGTGATTGGTTTTGGAAACAGCACCCCAACAGCCATCTTTTTTAAACAAAGCCACAACATGATCAAAATCATCTTTGTTCGAAGTAAGGTCAAGTAACAATGGCTCATGTCCATGAACTCGTAAAGCTAAAGCAGCAAGCGCCGCCCCTTCGGCACAGTGGCAAGTTCCTTTTTGTAAAACCATCATTGGTGAATACGAGGTTTCACCATCGGGTTCAAAATTAAATGGCATCTTATTCAAAAAATCCTGCACCTTGGCTGGAGTGTTTAATTTTGTTAAGATTTTGTATTCTTTTTCTGGGAGATTGAATTTGGTTTGCATAAATCTACCATTAGTCTATCAAAAAAACTGCAAACACAAAAACCACGGACACACCGTGGTTTTTATTATTAATCTATAAACCACCGGCGAAGCCGGGGTGTGTACGTTTGAAGGCGACGCCGTATACTAAAGCCGTCCGGCAGGACGGCTTTAGTACCAATATGGCAACAAAAAATTTTCGACGTACCATCC